>SAMEA3663241__coassemble_235_pt1 | contig 14958 bp, 16 predicted proteins | sample SAMEA3663241__metabat2_low_PE_011 | metagenome-assembled genome bin SAMEA3663241 (sample SAMEA3663241) | pig gut metagenome | biome: pig gut; feature: pig-associated habitat; material: faeces | place: China | collected 2013 | reverse complement strand
TTTTATGAAAAAATTGGAAAAATCTAGTATTTGTATTGACAATAGGTTATCAATTAGAGTATAATAATATTCGTACAAAAAAGGGTTAATGAAAAAATACAACCCCTAGGAACACATCCAACAAGGTAAGGTAGATACCGGAAGGAGGGGAATTATATATGCCAGAAGTAAAAAATAATGGTAATTTGGAAGAAGCATTAAAAAGATTTAAAAGACAATGCGCAAGAAACCAAGTATTACAAGAAGTTCGTAAAAGAGAACACTATGAAAAACCTAGTGTAAAAAGAAAGAAAAAATCAGAGGCTGCTAGAAAAAGAAAATTTTAGTGGTTTGTTAAAGGTGCAAGTGTTACACTTGCACTTTTGTGATATATGGGAGAAGATAGCCAAATATGCATAATACTTATTTTGCATATTTTAAGACTGAGTTATAAAATCAAAATAGGAAGGATGATTTTTATGTGGAAAGAAAAATTATTAGATGATTTAAAATCAGCAATGAAAGAAGGAGCAACTGTAAAAAAGAATACTATTCAAATGGTAAGAGCTGCTATTCTACAAGTTGAAAAAGACAAACAAATCCAATTAAATGATGATCAAATATTAGAAGTAATAGCAAAAGAATTTAAAAAAAGAAATGACTCATTAGCAGATTACGAAAAATCAGGTAGAGAAGATTTAATAAGCCAAATAAAAGAAGAAATGGCTGTTTTAGAAGCATATTTACCTAAAAAATTATCTGAAGAAGAGGTTACTGAAAAAGTAAAAGAAATAATTGCTGAAGTTGGCGCTACAACAATGAAAGATATGGGAATAGTAATGAAAACAGCTAAAGAAAGACTAGGCGTTACAGCTGATGGTAAAATGATTAATGAAGCTGTTAAAAAAATATTAGCATAATTAGAAAAATATAATTTATAAATAATAAAAAAACGGGGAAATATTAATTATTAATATTTTCCCGTATTTTTATTATTCAAATATTTTGGCAAAAAGACTAATGCACCATAAACTTGAAATACCAACTAAAATATATATTATTTTAGATAATATAGAACCTTCACCAAATAGGAAATCTACTAAATTAAAATTAAATAAACCAACTAATCCCCAGTTTAGGCCACCGATTATAACTAACAATAAAGCAATAGTATTTATTATTTTCATAATTTCTCTCCTTTCATTAAATATTGTATCCAATTTTTATTAGTATACTCGGTTTAAAAATTTTTAATACTTTGATAAATAAAATATTGTAAAAAATGCATAAGTTTTATATAATTAATGAAAAAAGAAAAATTAAGTGGATATTATATTTATGAAAAATCCAAATTTTAACAGTTTATAATGAATAAAATTAATATAAAAAACAATAATAAGAAAAAAAGAAGGGATTGATTGTTATGAATTATAAAAAAGAAGAAATAAAACCAGGTATTACTCTTCACAAGATTAATACAAATAAATTTAAAACTAATTTATTTTCAATATTTTTAACAACAAAATTAAATAGGGAAAATGTAACCAAAAATGCATTGTTAACAGCAGTTTTAAGAAGAGGTACGAAAAAGCTAACAACACAAGAGGAAATAAGTAAATATTTAGAAAATATGTATGGAGCAAGTTTTGATTGTGGTGTAGAAAAAAGTGGAGATAATCATGTAATAAAATTTTATTTGGAAAGCATAAATAATGAGTTTTTACCAACAGAAGAGAATTTAAGCAAAGAATGTATGGATGTCTTATTAGATATTGTTTTTAATCCTTATATAGAAGATGGAAGTTTTAAAAAGGAATTTGTTGAAGGTGAAAAAGAAAATCTAAAACAAATTATAGAAGGAAAAATTGATAATAAAGCAAGATATGCTTTTGATAGATGTATTGAAGAAATGTACAAAAATGAGCCATATGGGTTATATAAATATGGATATATAGATGATTTGAAAAGCATTGATAACAAAAATCTTTATGAATATTACAGAGATTTTATAAAAGATGTAAAAATAGATATATTTGTTTCAGGAGATTTAGATGAAAAAATAGTTTCTGAAATAAAAGAAAATGAAATAATAAAAAATCTAGAAGAAAGAGAAGCGGTATATAATGTTAATAAAGAAAATCAACTAAAAGACAAAGTTTCTGAGCCTAAAGTTATAACAGAAAGTATGCAAATAGCACAAGGAAAATTAATACTTGGACTAGATGTTCTAGATAACAAAAAAGAAAATAGATATCAAACATCAGTATATAACGTGATTTTAGGTGGAAGTGCAAATTCAAAAATGTTTCAAAATGTTAGAGAAAAAGCAAGTTTAGCATATACTGCAGGATCAAATTATCTAAGACAAAAAGACAATATATTTATAAAATGTGGAATTGATATTCCAAATTATGAAAAAGCTTTAGAAATAATAAAAGAACAATTAAAGCAAATGGAAAATGGGGATTTTACAGAGGAGGATATTGATAATGCAAAAACAATCATAAAAGCATCTGTAGAAAGTATTCCAGAATCACAAGATTCTGAAATAACTTATTATTTTTCACAAGAATTGTCTGAAGAATTTGTTTCAATTGAAGAATATATAAAGAATATTGAAAAGGTCAGTAAAGAACAAATTGTAGAGATTGCTAAAAAAATACAAATTAATACAATTTATTTCTTAAAAGATTAATGAAGAAAGGAAATTGATATAATGAAAATTATTGAAAGCACAAAAATAAAAGAAAAAGCGTATTTTGAAAAATTGGAAAATGGATTAAATATTATTATTATTCCAAAAGCAAATACAAACAAAAAATATGTTGTTTGGGGTACAAATTTTGGGTCAATTGATAATAGATTTATAATGCCACAAACAAATGAAGAGGTTTTTATTCCAGATGGGGTTGCACATTTCTTGGAGCATAAAATGTTTGAACAAAAAAATGGAAGAAATAGTTTAGATGTTTTAATGGCACTTGGATTAGATGCAAATGCATATACAACCAATGACCATACAGCATACTTATTTGAATGCTCTTCAGATAAATTCTATGAAGGATTAGATGAATTAATGGACTATGTTCAAAATCCTTATTTTACAGATGAAAATGTAGAGAAAGAAAAAGGAATAATTGGACAAGAAATAAAAATGTATGATGATGATCCAGGCTTCCAATTATACCTAAACACAATGGATTGCCTATATCATAAAAATGCGGTTAAATTAGATATAGCAGGAACTATCGAATCAATTAGTGAAATTGACCCAGATGTATTATATAAATGTTATAATACATTTTATCATCCAAGTAATATGACTTTAGTAGTTTGTGGAGATTTTAATCCAGAGGAATTATTAAATGAAATTAAGAAAAGATTATTGCCAAAAGAAAATCAAGGAGAAATAAAAAGAATATACGAAAATGAAGATGACACAATAAATATGCCAAAAAAAGAAGTAAATATGGAGGTTAGTACACCAATATTTATGATAGGAATTAAAGATAAATTACCTGAGCATGAGGAAATTGTAAAAAAACATATTGCAATACAAATTATTCTAAATATGCTAATTGGAAAAAGTTCAGATTTATATAAAGAATTATATGATAGCGGAGATTTACTAGCAGAACCTGATTTTGATTACGAATTTTCAAAACAATATGCACATGTTTTGGTTGGGGGTCAATCAAAGAATCCTCAAAAAATATATGAAAAATTTAAAAATGAGCTAAAGAAGTATAAAGAAAATGGATTAAACGATGAACATTTTGAAAGAATAAAGAGAAAGATTTATGGTGATTATGTAGGAGATTATAATAGTGTTTCAAATATAGCTAGAATGTTTTTAACTGATAATTTTAAAAATATTAATAGTTTTGATTATATTGAGAAATTTGAAACTGTTACAAAAGAGTATGCAGAACAAATATTAAAAGATATTTTTAATGAAGATAAGATGGCTATTAGTATAGTTAATCCTAAATAATAAATTTACAGATTAATGTTTATAATTAAGAAAGAACAAGCAAATATTGTTACAATATTTAATAAAGTAAAAGAAAAAAAGAATTTTTAAGATGTATTTAATAATTCTTTTTTTCTGATATTCTATTATTAATATTAGAAAAATAATTTTTAAAACGTAAAAAGCATAAAAGTAAGATTAATAAAAAAGAAAAAATTAGCAAAGAATAATAGAAAGGAGAGTATGAATATTTAAATAATTTAATATTCATATAAGAAAAAAATGATTATAAAAACAGAATTAATTCCAAGAATTGCATTTGAATTATTCGGGATTCCAATATATTGGTATGCTATTTTAATAGTATCATCTATGCTTATAGCAGTTATATGGTGTAAATTCCATGATGGAAGGTTTAATATTAAATTTGATGATTTAGTAGATATTGCACTTGTAATGCTACCAGTTGCAATAATTTCTGCAAGATTATATTATGTATTATTTTCTTTAGATTATTATTCTTCAAATCCTTCAGAAATAATTCAGATAAAAAATGGGGGATTAGCAATATATGGTGGAATAATTGGTGGACTAGTTGTGATACTGGCTTTCAGTAAAATAAAAAAATTGAAATTGCTAGATATAACAGATTATTTAGCACCAATAATTGCATTTTGCCAGTCTATAGGAAGATGGGGAAACTATATTAATGTTGAAGCATATGGATATGAAACAAATTTACCAATAAAAATGGAGATAGTTGAAGATGGAATTGTAAAATATGTACATCCAACTTTTTTATATGAATCAATATGTACATTAGCAATTTTTATCTTTTTATCAATATTAAGTAAAAAAAGAAAATTTTCAGGAGAAATAACATATTGGTACATAATTTGCTATTCCTTCATAAGATTTTTGATAGAAGGTTTGAGAACAGATAGTTTAATGTTGTTTAATTGTAGAATTTCACAATTATTGTCATTAGCGCTTTTTATAATATTTAGTTGTATTTTAGTGTATAAAAAAAATAAATCAAAACAAATGTCGAAAACTGTCGAAAAAAGTAGATGAAAAAACGATTAAAATACGCATAAATTAAGCTTTTGTGTTGACTGTATTAACCAAAATATGTTATCCTATATATGTGCAAAAGAGACAAGTTATACATAGTGAAAAGGAGAGTTGGTTAATATGTTAAACGATAAAATCCGTGAGACAAGGGAAAGATTAAACGAAAGCATAATAACTGGAAAAAGCTATGAAGAAATATATAAATTAAGCGTTGAACTAGATGAATTAATTGCTGAATACTATATCGGAAATAAAGAAAAAGAGAGTTGATTGAATTACAATTAATTAAGAAGCTTAAATAATTGAAAATGTTACCGTGAAATTTTGTAGTTAAAATAAGGAAATTATAAATAAAAACATAAAAAATATTGACTTTTTTGTAAAAAAGAGGTATCATTAAAGTATAGCAGTAGTATTTAATTAAATAAAAGGAGGAAATAAAAATGTTAAATAAGAAAAGTATGAAAGTTTTAAGTATAGTTTTAGTAGTAGCTATGTTATTACTTACAGTTTTAGGAACAGTTTCAAATGCTGTTACAGTTCCAACACCAAGTGAAGTAACACCAGATCAAGGTATATCTAATACAGTAGGAACAGTTTTAGGTATTATTAGATGGGCTGGTATAGCAATAGCTGTTGGTGTAGCAATGTTCGTTGGTATTAAATATATCACTGCATCACCAGATGGTAAAGCTGAAGTTAAGAAAACATTAGTATTATATATTGGTGGTATTGTTCTTTTATTATCAGCTAGTGCAATAGTATCATTTATTCAATCAAACATTAAATAAGGAATAATCAAATATGTAAAGGATTAAACTATGAAAAGTATTTTAAAAAAACTATTAATAATATTATTTGTTATAATTGTAAATATAGCCAATGTAGTATATGCATCTCCAAGTGATATATATAATAATACTACAGGTAATGGAATTGTTTCAGCTGGTCAATATATAGCTGGTTGGATACGATATGGCGCTGTAGCAATAGCGGTTGGAGTGCTAATGTTTAAAGGAATTAAGTTTTTGATTTCATCACCAGAAGGAAAGGCTGATGCAAAAAAAGAAATGATTCCTTGGGCTATAGGTGTTGTTATACTATTCTCAATGAATGTAATAATTAATTTCGTTGCAAAAATAGCTAATAATAATCTTAATGGTAATATATCAGTATCATAGAAATTAAAAAATATTATACATAAAAATCACTTAAATAAAATATATTTATTTAGGTGATTTTTTTATGTTTAAAAAATTGTTATATTTAATTATAATAATAAATCTTTTACTTTTTAATATTGGTAATGTAATTGTTATTGCAGATGATGAAAATGAAGATGAAATAAATGAAAGTGATGTAAACGAAAGTGTTATAAATGTGAGTAATAGCCACACGGAGGAGTTAAATCTTAATTCTAGAATTGCAATAGCATATGATAGAAAATCAGGAAAAGTTATATGGGGCAAAAATGAAAATAAAAGAACAGCAATGGCATCAACGACTAAAATTATGACTGCAATAGTATTAATAGAAAATGCGGATTTAAACCAAACTATTACCATTTCAGCAAAATCAGCAGGGACTGGTGGATCTAGACTAGGTTTAAAAAAAGATGATAAAATTTTATTAAAAGATTTGCTGTATGGACTAATGTTAAAATCAGGAAATGATGCAGCAGTTGCTATTGCTGAAACTGTTGGTGGAAGTGTTGAAGGTTTTGCTGAATTAATGAATAATAAGGCACAAGAATTGAAATTAGAAAATACACATTTTGTTACACCACATGGATTAGATAATCCAGAACATTATACAACAGCTTATGAACTTGCTAAACTAGCTGATTATGCAATGAAAAATGAGACTTTTGCTAAAGTGGTAAATACTAAAAATTACACAGTAACTATAAATGGATACCCTAAAAACATCACAAATACAAATGAGTTATTAGGATATTTAAATGGAGTAAATGGAGTTAAAACAGGCTTTACCAATAATGCAGGGAGATGTTTGGTTACATCAGTAAATAGAAATGGATTTGAAATTATAACAGTTGTTTTACAGGCAGATACTAAAAAGTTTAGAACATCAGATAGTGTTAAATTAATTGAATATGTTTATGAAAATTATGAGTTGTTAAATATAAAAGATATAGTAGATAAAAAGTTTGAGGAATGGTGTAAAATTAATAAAAATAGAATTGTCATAAATAAAGGGAAATATAATAAAATGGATTTATATATTTCGAATTTGCAGAATGATATTATTCCAATAAAAAAAGGAGATACAGATAATGTTGATATTGATGTAAATTGTTTGTATTATTTTGAGGCACCTGTGGCAAAGGAAACAACAATAGGTAGCTTGAAGGTTGTTGTAAACGGGGAGATTATTGACGTTGTTGATGTTAAAAATGTGAGTGAGATTTTGAAGAGGGATGTGTTAGATTATTTAAGGATTTTCGCTGTGGAGGTTTTTGGAGATTAATTTTTGCAGAAAAACGCCCAACTAATAGAATTATGCAACATTCTGAAATATAGTTAATACTATGTTCGTTTACTGGCGTTATAGTTTGGGTAAAAGACGGTATGTGGGATTATAATTTTGTTTTAAATTTTTGCTTAAAATTAGTTAATAATTCTAGTAATTTGAATTTGAGTATGTTATACTAGATATAATGATTATAAATAAGAAAATGAAATCTAATAAATTCAATAGTAAGGACAAGGAGAACTTAGAATTATGCAAAACTTAATACAAGATTTAAATGATAAACAACAAGAAGCTGTACTTCAAACAGATGGACCATGTTTAATAATAGCAGGTGCAGGTAGTGGTAAAACAAAAGTTTTAACACATAAAATAGCATATTTAATGGCTGAAAAATATATAAAGCCTTGGAATATATTAGCAATTACTTTTACAAATAAAGCTGCAAATGAAATGAAACAAAGGGTAGAGATGTTAGTTGGTGATGCTGTTAATGATATGTGGATAGGAACTTTCCATTCTATTTGTGTTAGAATTTTGAGAAAATATATAGATAGAATAGGGTTTGAAAGTTCATTCATTATATTTGATACACAAGATCAAAAAACATTAGTAAAAGAGTGTTTAAAAGAATTAAAAATAGATGATAAATTATTTACTGATAGAGCAGTTTTGTCTGAAATAAGTAATGGAAAAAATGAGATGCTAGAGCCAAAAGCATATGCAACAAAGTATGCAGGTGATTATAGAAAAGAAATAATTGCTCAAGTATATGAATTATATCAAAAAAGATTAAAAGAAAATAATGCAATAGATTTTGATGATATTATAAATTATACAATTAAAATTCTAACTGAAAATATTGATGTTTATGAGTATTACACAGATAAATTTCAATATGTTTTAGTTGACGAGTATCAAGATACAAATAAAGCGCAATTTATGCTTATATCAATTTTAGCATCAAGACATGGAAATATTACAGTAGTTGGAGATAATGACCAAGGAATTTATTCATTTAGAGGTGCTGATATAACAAATATTCTAAATTTTGAAAAAGATTTTCCAGGAACAACAATTATAAAATTAGAGCAAAATTATAGATGTACAGGAAATATTTTGAAAGCAGCTAATGCAGTAATCAAAAATAATCAAGTTAAATATGACAAAAAATTATGGACTCAAAATGATGAGGGAAATCTGCCTTCTATATATGTTGGTGATGATGAATATAATGAAAGTAATTATATTGTAAGTCAAATTAATAGATTAAAAAGAGAATATTTTTATAAATACTCTGATTTTGCAGTATTATATAGAATGAATTCTCAATCAAGAGCAATAGAAGATATTTTAAGAAGAGAAAAAATTCCATATAAAATTATAGGTGGTCAAAAATTCTATGAAAGAAAAGAAATTAAAGATATTATTTCATATTTAAGATTAATATTTAATACATCAGATAATTTGGCTTTAAAAAGAATTATTAATGAGCCAAAAAGAGGAATTGGTAAGACAAGTTTAGATAATATACAAGAAATTTCTGAAAAAACTGGAATTTCAATGTATGAAATAATAAAAAATGCAGAGCAATATGGATTAAATAGAGTATATGCAAATTCAAGAGAATTTATCGAAACAATTGAAGAATTAAGAGCAAAACAAGATAAAATTCTTATTTCTGAATTAGTAAAAGAAACATTAAACAAAACAGGTTATACAAAAGCTTTAAAGGATGAAAATACAATTGAAGCTGAAAGTAGAATTCAAAACTTGGACGAGTTTTTAACTGTTGCAATGGAATTTGAAGAAGAATCTGCTGATAATACATTGCAAGAATTTTTAGAAAATATGACGCTTACAACAGACCTAGATAATATGCAAGATGAAGATGATAGTGTAACATTGATGACTTTACATAGTGCAAAAGGTTTGGAATTTGAAACCGTATTTTTAGTAGGTATGGAAGAAGGAATATTCCCTGGGTTTAAGTCTATAGGTGAGCCACAGGAACTAGAGGAAGAAAGAAGATTGTTTTATGTTGGAATAACAAGAGCTAAAAGATTTTTGTTTTTAACATGTGCGAAAAGAAGAACAATATTTGGTTCTACAAGTTATAATCCAATATCAAGATTTGTTAAAGAAATTCCAGAAGATTTACTTGATGGTTATGAAGATGCGTTTGTACCTAAAAAACAAGAATTTGAAGATAGCGGATATAAATGGGAATATGGATTTAATAAAAATGCGTCAAGCGTAAAAACATACAGTATGGATTCATATAAAATTCCTGTTGGGGCTAGTGCAAATTCAAGCTTTGGAGGAGCATCAGAAAATTCAACAGAAACAAATAAATTCGCATTTAGAACAGCTGAAAGCTTCTTAAAATCTCTTACAACTAAAAATAAAAATGTAGATATATCTCAATATGAAGCAGGGCAAAGAATATATCATAAAAAATTTGGTGAAGGAACAATTACAAAAGTTGAGCCTGAAGGTGATGATATGAAGGTTGAGATCAATTTTGATAAATCAGGAAATAAGAGATTAATGGCGAAATATGCAGGGTTGGAGATTTTGCAATAAAATTATATTGGTTAAATATTGGAGAATATAGATAAAAGAAAAGACAATTAATTTAAGTTAAATACTTATATTAATTGTTTTTTTATATTATAATCAAATAATAAAAAAATGAATAAAAACAAAATAAATGTAAATAATTACTATATAAATTTAATAAGAAAGGACTGGTGTAAAATGGCTAATTTATCACAAGTAGAACTTCAAAATTTAAGACATTTAATTGGCACACATGAAACTTCATACCAAAAATTGAACACATATGCATCACAAGCTGTTGATCCACAAATTAAACAAATCTTTACAAAATCAGCACAAGATTCATTAAATACTAAACAAAAATTAATGTCTTTTTTAAACAATTAATTAATATTAGGAGGAAAATATAATGGATGAAAAAACAATGGTTAATGATATTTTAAGTGGAGTAAAATCTGAACTTACAACATATCAAACAGTTATTTCTGAAACAGAAAATATGCAATTAAGACAAACTATACAACAAATAAGAAATAATGATGAAAGTTTTCAATATGAATTATTTAAAGTAGCTCAAACAAAGGGATATTATAAATCTGCTCAACCTGCAAGTGTTACTGAAATTCAAAATGTAAAAAATGAGTTACAATAGTTTTTTTGTGAGCTATTAGAGAGGCGCCCAAGGCATACATAATTCTATGCCTTGGGCTACTCTGCGGTTGGAACTTTTCTAAATTAATTTCCAAACGTTTCATTTAAAAATTTTATTTACTCTGTTGATTTATGTGAAAAAATAGTATAGAATATAATAAATCAGAGAGGAGAGTGTTTCATATTAGTAAGATAAAAAAAGGAATAATACATTTACGTATTTGGATGAAAATTATCGTGCTAGTTAGTATATCAATTCTTTTGGTAGTAGGTGCAATATTGATGTTTTATAAACCTACATATGAAGTAATATATAATGGAGAATTCCTAGGATATATAAATAACAAAGGAAAATTACAAGCGAAAATTAATGAGTATATTGCTAATGGAAATGGAGATGCAAATGTTGCATTTGTGCAAATTCAGAGCATGCCAAAATATGAAATGTGTTTATTAAAAAGAGAAGTTGAAACAAATGATGAAGAAATATATGATAAAATAATTGGAACAGGTGTATCATATTATAAATATTATACTATGATATTAAATGGAGAAGAAAAGTACAATCTTGCTACATATCAAGAAACTGAAGAAATTATGAATAAGTTAAAAGAAAAAAACACAAATAACTTAGACAAAATTACAACAGTTGAAAAATATGATACCAATATTGTAGAATTTGCTAATGTTGATACATGTGTTGAAGGTTTATATGAGAAAAAGCCAGAACCTGTTGTTGTTAAGAAAACCGTTACTTATTCAAAATCAAATGGGTCAATTGGTTCTTCAAAAAATGTAAATAGTCCAGGAAATAGGGTTGATATAGGTATTTCATTAATTCAGCCTGTAAATGGTAGAATTTCATGTAGATATGGATACCAACGTTCATATTATCATACAGGACTTGATATAGCAGCTCCAAACGGAACTCCTATTAGAGCTGCGGCTGATGGAACAGTTACATATGCAGGATATCATTATAGCTATGGAAATTTACTTATTGTAACACATGCTAATGGAGTGCAAACATATTATGCACATTGTAGTAGATTGAATTGTTCAGTTGGTTCATATGTTTCACAAGGACAAACTATAGCTGCAGTTGGTAGTACAGGAAATTCAACAGGACCACATTTACATCTAGAGGTTAGAATTAATGGAACAGCTCAAAATCCACAAAATTATGTTTATTAAATAGTAAATTATAAAAGCATATATAAAAATAAAAAACATCAAATTATTAGAATTATTAATAATTTGATGTTTTTTGTTTTGATTATAATACATAATATGTAATTTGTTTTAATTGAAAATTACACTATAAAGTAAGTTGAAATTTCACTACTAATTTTTGGAAGTAGAAAAATACTTAACGCAATTTTTTATTGCATTATTTTTAAGAATTAGTTTTCCACATTCATTAAGTTTTCGTGCCATAATATCTGAATTACCAATATATGTACCAAATTCAGTAATTAAAGTATATAATTTTTTTATGTTTGTATTTTCAGAATTGATTTTAGAAATATATAAATAATAAGAATCATGGTAATAATATAAAACTATATTTTTGGCTATATTATTAAAATTACTAGATTTTGAAATAAAATCTGCAAAATTACAGAAATTATCAAAATTGCTAAATTTATAAATTAATTGTTCTGAAATTTCATCAAAATTTTTCCTTTTTATCTTCAATTGTTTATTTTTAGGTGTTTTAGTATTTGTATCAACACTTTTTCCAAATCTTGTTATTGTTAATATAAAATTGCCATCAGACATAGCTAATGCTTCAATACGTAGTTTATAGTCTTTTGTAACAAATCCCACTTTTTTCTCGGCTTCATCTAACATGTCTAAGAACAAATTTTGAGATTCTTTTGAATTTGACATAAATGAGTGGAAATCTATATTCTTTTCAATCAAATCTTGATTATTTAAAGTTATTCTTATTTTGTTTTCATTAAGTTTTTCAAATTTCATAGTAGTCCTCCTAACATAAAAACGAATTAGTATTCCTATTAACATTATACATTATATTGGTTGAAAAATAAACCTGTAATTTGTGGGAAAAATGTTAATAATATACAATATATTATATTATTTGTGATAAAAAATGTACTTGAAAGTATATCATAAATTATTGAAAAAGTAAATGGTTTTGGGGATAGCGTACAAAAATAGCCGCTAAACTGCGCACTCTACTTCGTATTAATATATTTTTAAAAGCTACATAATTATATGACTTTGGCTACTCTAAAGACGGGAGGGGAGCAGTTTTTTTTGGTGGGTCTAAAAATTGTTAAGATAAAAGTTAAACACCTTTAAATCAACTTTTGAATTTATAAAAAACATTGACACATATAAATAATAGAAATATAATACAATTATAAAAATAAAGGAGGAAAATTTATGAAAAAATATCTTTGTGAATTTATTGGAACAGCTGTATTAGTTTTATTTGGATGTGGAACAGCTGTAGTAACAGGTGGAGCAACATCTGGATTAGGATTAGGATTTACAGGAGTATTAACAATTGCTATGGCTTTTGGATTATCAATTGTTGCTATGGCCTATGTAATTGGAAATATTTCAGGATGCCATATCAATCCAGCAGTGTCACTTGCAATGTTAATTAACAAAAAAATGGATGTAAAAGACTTTATAGGATATGTAATAGCACAAGTTATTGGAGCTATAGCAGGAATTGGAATTTTATATGCAATTGGTTCATGGTCAAATTTAGGAGTAGAAAGCTTAGGAGCAAATGGATTTGGTGATGCTTCAGCTGTTGGATTAAATATGGGTGGAGCTATATTAGTTGAAATTATTTTAACATTTGTTTTCATTTACACAATTTTAGGTGTAACATCAGATGCTAATAAAAGTGCTGTTGCAGGAATTGTAATAGGTTTAACTTTAGCATTTGTACATATTATAGGTATTCCATTAACAGGAACATCTGTTAACCCAGCTAGAAGTTTAGCACCAGCTATTTTCTTAGGTGGAGAAGCATTAAAACAAGTTTGGGTATTTATTGTAGCACCATTTGTTGGTTCTGCTTTAGCTGCTTTTGTATTTAAGTTTTTAAATAAAGCTGAAGATTAATTTGTAGATGAAATATTTAAAAGCGAAATAAGAGAGTTATTTAAAAATTGAACTATTGCTTAATTGCAATGGTTCAATTTTTAGCAATATAGAAATTTTTAGAATAAAAAAGATGCTGAAAAATCAGCATCTTTAATTTTGGAGGCGACACCCGGATTCGAACCGGGGATCAGAGTTTTGCAGACTCGTGCCTTACCACTTGGCTATATCGCCGTGTTATTAAATTATATGTTAAATATATTATTTTAGTACCAAAATAATATAAAAACTGGAGCAGGTAACGGGAATCGGACCCGTAACTAAACCTTGGCAAGGTTTTGTTTTACCACTAAACTATACCTGCATATGTTTGCTAGTAACAATAGTTATAATAACAAAAAAGAAATAAAAAGTCAATAGAAAAATATAAAATTTTATATAAAGTGTAAAATGGCATACAAATAGGTTAAATATTCAAAAATCCTTGAAAATACTGGAAAAATATGTTATAATATTCGCAGTCGTTATAAAAAAGGAGGATTTATTTATGGAATTAAATAAAAAAATGTATAAGTACACAGCAATTATATCAATGACAATTGTTTTTATGTTAGTAGCTAATCTGATATTACCAATGTTGTCAATAGCAGATACAACAGAACAAATTGCAAATTTGTCAACAGAATATAATCCTGACACAAAAGAAATAACTGCAAATGGTTCAATATCAGAAAAATATATGAATAGTTTATTATTTTGGGTATCAACAGATAAACCTGTTCCTTCAAAAAATAATATTGATGATTTAGCATATTGGTGTATTGAAAATGCAATCAAAGATGTTGTAACAATTAATTCAACAACAATAAAAGATACAATTAAAATTAATAAACCAGGTAAATATTATGCAGTAGTTATAATAAAACAAAAAAATGAAGATGGTGTTGAAGAGTATATAAAAGCTTTAGTAGCATCTCGTACTATTGGAGAAGTTGTTGAAGTTGATAAAAATGAATTAGGCGAAGAAGTTAAAGAAGAGATTGCTGGAAATCAAGAACAAAATGAAATAAATAAAGAAGAGGAAGCAAGAAAACAAGAAGAAGCAAAGAAACAAGAAGAAGCAAGAAAACAAGAAGAAGCAA
>SAMEA3663241__coassemble_228_pt1 | contig 15061 bp, 13 predicted proteins | sample SAMEA3663241__metabat2_low_PE_011 | metagenome-assembled genome bin SAMEA3663241 (sample SAMEA3663241) | pig gut metagenome | biome: pig gut; feature: pig-associated habitat; material: faeces | place: China | collected 2013 | reverse complement strand
TTCTCTTACATTTGGAATTTAACTTTTCTTTTGGAATTTATTTTTACAAGTTACCGACATTATTTTATTTGTTTTTATTTATTAATATTTATAAAAAAATTTCAAAATTTTGTAATTTATAGTAGACAAAAATTTTAAAGTGTGTTAATATAATTTAGTAATCATTTATGCCTGAGTGGCGGAACTGGCAGACGCACTGGATTCAAAATCCAGCGGGAAACCATGTGGGTTCGAGTCCCACCCCAGGCACCAAAGCAAGTTTTTGTCGAACTTTTTGAAATGCTTGAAACTAGTAGGTTTCGAGATTAGAAAAATGACGAACGCAAAAATTGAAAGATCAATTCGTAAGAATTGGTCTTTTTTGTATGATTATTCTATTATCTCTTATACAGACTTACATTTACTAGTCGAAAATCTCATACAAGAGGCCTAAAAATGTTGAATTTAGGAGGTTTTTGTGGTATGATACACATAATTAAGAAAAATATCATAATGACAGAAGAATTAAAAACCAAAATTACTTGGGCTTGCAGTTTCAATAATACTGAACCAAAGATAATGGAAGGAAATCTTCGAATTGTTGAGCGTACAAATTTAGCGTATGTAGAGCCTCATAAAGTTATTATTAAGGACAAGCTATACCTTTTCTTTAATGATGTAAACTACTTCTATGTTGGTAATGTAGCTCAAAAAATTCCAATTTTCAGATTAAGTGATTATATTTCAGTTAGCTGATGTCAAACCGTTTTATTTATGATTTTTCATTTTATAGCATTTATATGTTAGGTGTCAGTTTAGCTGAATATAGGCTAATCTGATGCCTATTTTGATGTAATAAAAACAAATGAAGATTATTTTATAAAACACTTAATTTATGAAGGAGGAATTTATATTATGGAAGATAAAAAAATGGCTGGTATTTATATTCGTGTTAGTACAGAAGACCAAGCTAGAGAACGGATTTAGTTTAGCAGAACAACAAGAAAAATTAGAGCAGTTGTGTAAATATAAAGATTACACTATATATAAAGTTTATAAAGATGCTGGTATATCTGCAAAAGATATGAAACATAGACCTGCTTTTCAGCAAATGTTAACTGATATGAGAAATGGTAAAATTAATTATATTGTGGCATATAAACTAGACAGAGTAACTCGCTCTGTAAGAGATTTAGAAGAGCTTATTTCTGAACTTGAAGAACACCATTGCTATCTAGTTTGTGATAGAGATGATGTTAATACTTCTACTGCAAATGGTAGATTTTTTGTAAGAATGCTAACCGTACTTTCTCAATTAGAAATTGAAATAGTATCTGAAAGAACGAAATTTGGATTAACAGGTGCTATTAAATCTGGACATATTCCAGGCATCTGTCCACTTGGTTATAAACGAGATAGTACAAAGAAAATAGTTATAGATGAAACTACAAAAGATATTATAATACGTATATTTAATATGTATATAGAAGGTAAAAGTTATCAAACAATAGCTAATCTATTAAATGAAGAAGGTGTTTTAACACCTAAAAAATGGAATGATTCAAAAGTTGAAAAGATTATTAATAATAAAATATATATGGGTGATTTTGAAAGATTTAAACGTGTTGCAAAAGAGCAAGGAATTGAACCTGTTATATATGCTGATGTTGTTGAACCTATCATTTCAAGAGCAATATTTGAAGAAGCTCAAAAGCAAAAAGAAGTGAATAAAAGAGCCTTTTGTAGAGATAGAGTTTACATCTTTATGCAGAAACTTATCTGCCATAAATGTGGTAAAATAATGACCTGTAAAGGTGCTGGTGGTGCAAAGAAAAAATACATGTATTATCACTGTGAAGATGATGGTTTATACTTTAGAGAAGATTTAATAGAGAAAGATTTAATACCTTTTATCATGAATTTAGTTGAGTATGATATGACTGTAAAAAGATACTTTTTCCCTGTTTTAGCTGATAAAAAAGTTACAGATACTACTAAATTAGATAAAGAAATATCTAGTTTAAAAGCACAAAAGAATAGAATTAAAGAAGCATATTTGAAAGGGATTGTAGAAGTTGAGGATTTTTCTGAAGATTATAAAACAATAGAAAACAAATTAAATCTATTAGAACAAAAAAGAATTAAATCAATAGACTTTAATAAACAATCCTTCTCCCCTCAAAAACTTATGGCTGATAGAGATGTTGCAAAAGAAAAACTAGTACGTACTAATACATTAACAGATGTTTTAATGGAAGAATGGAATTCTAAAACAAAAGAAGAAAAGCAAGAATTTATTTCTAAATTCATTGAAAATATTACACTTGAAAGGGTTGGAAAAGAGCATTTTGATATTAAAAATATAAATTTAAGAAGTAACTTTTTGGAACAAATATATAAACTTATGGAAAACGGAATGTTTGATGTTATGATACCAACTGAGGATAATAATAACTCTATTCCTGCTACTTTATTGATGGATAAAAACGATTTAAAAGAGTATTTGGACAGACTAAATGATTATTATGAAGTATCATATTATGAACTTTATAATTTAGATAATGTACCTGAAAATGGTTATAAAAAGAAATATATTACTACTGATAAAACAAATGAAAATGGTGAAAAACTTTTTAAATTGGTTGAATTAGTAACTGATAATAAAAATTTTCCAATAAAAAAAGATAATAGAATTGTTGGTGCTATTCGCATTAAAGAAAAAAAGGGTAATTTTTAAAAATTGATTATATTTTAACTTTTTTGTACCATATAAGTAAAATAAATTTACTTATACGGTACAAAATAAATGCTTTTTAATTACAAAAGTAAGTACATTAAAAAGTAAATAATTAGGTACAATTTATTACTTTTAAAAAAAGCATTTATTTTCTTTTATAATGTACCTCAAAATGTTTAGTTACGATGCTAGAATTTATGCTTGCCACTTCAAAATTGCTATTTTTTGTCCTGGCAAGCAATGAATTTGTCCACACGCATAAATGCATTTTGAAAAATTCTACATTTTGGGATTACATCCCAACCCCTTCATAAATTTTAATAAAATTGAATAAGTTTTTTCATTCAAACCAAATGAAAAAACTTATCATAATCGTGGTTATTTTTTTATTTCACATTACATTTTAATTTTTACGCCGTTTAGCTTCTTTTGCTCTCAAAAAATTGATTACATCTTATCAGGCATTTGCATACCCAATAAATTTCCTCCTATTTTTAAAATTTTTCCAGTTGCATACGTTAAAAATAATCTAGAGTTTTTTATTTTCTCATCATCTACAATTATCTTATTTTCATTATAAAATACACTATATGCTTTTGCTATATCTACTAAATATCTTGATAAAATAGATGGTTCATTTTTTTCTGTTACTTGTTTTAAAGTATCTTCAAAACTATATATAATTTTTAATAAGTTTTGAGAAGCCCTATCTTGTAAATATTGTGTTAAAATATTTACATTTTTATTTTCTAAACAGTTGAATTTTGTTTTATCAATAATACTCTTTGTTCTAACATACATATATTGGATATATGGTCCAGTTTCACCTTGAAAATTTAATGCAGTATTCCAATCAAAAATTTGGTCTTTAATACATGTTGTAGATAAAGTATTAAAAATAATTGCTCCAATTCCAACTATTTTCGCAATTTCTTCTTTATCTTTTAATTCCATATTTTTTTCTGAAATAATCTCTTTTGCTCTTTCAATTGTTCCATTAATTAAATCTTCTATTTTTACCACATTACCAAGTCTTGTTGACATTTTTCCTGTTGGCAATGCAACCATTCCGTATGAAATATGTTTCAATCCTTTTGCATATTTTTCATCAACTAAGTATTTTGCAACTTCAAATATTTGTTTAAAATATAAATTTTGTTCATATGCTACAACATATAAGCATTTATCAAAATCATATTTCTTTGCTCTATACATAATTGCAGCTAAATCTCTTGTTGCATATATACTTGAACCATTAGTTTTTTGTACTATACATGGTGTTTCTATTCCAACATTAGCTAAATCAACTATTTTAGCACCTTCTGATTCAGTGATTTTTCCTTTTTTCTCTAAAGTTTCTATTACTTCATTAGTTTTATCTGCATAAAAAGCTTCTCCTTTTAATGAATCAAATTTAACATTTAAAATATCATATATTTTATTGAACTCAATCATACTTAAGTCACTAAATTTTTTCCAAAGGTCTGTGCAATAACTATCTCCTGATTCTAACAGTCTGAAGTTTTCTCTACATTGTTCTAAAACACTTTCATCTCTTTTGCACAGCTCATTAATTCGAACATACATATCCATCATTTTATTTATGGCATCATTTTGTAAATCATACTCTACTCCCCATAACTTATATGCTTCTATCATTTTTCCAAATTGAGTGCCATAATCTCCCAAATGATTTATTCCAATTGTATTGTATCCTAAGTATTTATATATATTATATAAAGCACTACCAATTAATGTTGTTCTTAAGTGTCCAATATGGAATGGCTTTGCAATATTTGGTGATGAGTACTCCACTAATACAGTAGTTCCTTTTCCAAATTCTGACTTTCCATATTCATTTTTTTCTTGCATTTCTTTAATTACCACTTCTGCTAACTTATTTTTATTTAGGAAAAAATTTATATAACCTACAGCAACTTCCATTCTCTCAATTATGTCATCATCTAACTGTATTCTTTCTGTAATATTCCTAGCAATTTCAGCAGGTGATTTTCTTAATTGCTTAGCTAATTTGAAACATGGAAATGCATAATCTCCATTTTCTGAATCCTTAGGTATTTCGATGAATCCATAAATTTCATCACTATTTAATTTAGTAGCTTCTTCTATCGCATTAGCAATTTCTTTTTTAAAATCTAACATAACATTACCTCCGTTCAAATTAGCAAAATAACACATCCTTTTACTAACTTTTTATTAATAAAAAAAGACAATAAGATAAAAAAATAAATCTTATTGTCTAAAGGTGCTTTTTAGCACGGTACCACTTTAGTTATTTTCATAATATTTTGCTTATCATATTACGAAAATCTCTCTATCTCAATAACGGCGAGTCTTCCGTTCTATCATACTTTATTACAATTTCCGATAGTCCCTAACAAGCTCTTTTCATGTTATTCCTTGCTGTTGGCTTCCACCATTCCCAACTCGCTTTAGCTTTGAATAAAATTACTCTCTTGTATTATAGGTTTAATTTTATATATTAAAATATTAACATCACTTTTTATTTTTGTCAATTAATATTTTTGCTTATTATTTTTTTGAAATTTGAGCAGTATGGTATCGGTATAAATATATTTTCACCTAATCTTAACATCATATCATCTAATTCTACCAATACTCCCATCATTTCTATTAGCTTTTCGTCAACATTTTCATCTAGTTTTTTATATTCCGATAATATTGATTGAAAATCATTATCATCTCTGCAAACTTCCATTTTTATAAAAGCAAGGTCTATTTCCTTTATTCCATACTTAGCTCCACCAGGATCAACTACCGCAGATAATCTATCATCCTCTATTAAAATATTTTCAGGATTTAAATCATACCATATTAATTGTGGTTCTATATTTCTTAAGCTCCTAACATATTTTTTAACTTCTTCTTCCTTTTCTCTAATATAAGCAAAATCTTCTGCTGATAATTTTTTTTCAAGTACAGGCTGAACTCTTTCTATTTCATTTTCGACATATTCAAGTAAAGTATTTTGACCCATACATCCGTTATCCGTTATCCAACCAAAACACTCACTATCTTTTATTGAATGTACCTTATATAACGTTTCTGAAAGTTCCTTAGCAATCTTAGATAGAGGAAATTTTCCTTTACATTTTCTTACTTTTTCTAAACTCTGTCCATTTTTTAGTTCAGTATATAAAACAGACTTATTATTTAAATTAAAATATTTATAACATTTTGGTATGAACGCAGAATATTCCTTTTCTTGAATTTTCCTAAGAATATCGTATTTCTTTTTAGCTTGATAATAAGCATTATCTTTATATTCTTGATATATGAAAATATTTTTATTCTCTTCTACAATGTATGTTTTACATCTAAAACCACTTGTTATCTCTTTTTTTATATTCATTATTGCACCTCTGTTTTGGTATTATCATTTTTGTCCACTAAAATATCATTTATTTTATTTCTTTTTATTTTTCCTGTTCCTGTAGTAGGTAGCTTATCTACCACTTTAACATCATTTATAACAAAAGCTTTTAAATTTAAATTAATGTAATCATATAAGTCTTGAATAGAATATCCTTCTTTTAATTCTGCAATAATATCAAAATATGGAAAATTTCCTATTTCATTTTTATTTGTTTTAACATGCACTCTCTTTATTCCCTCATATTGATATAATTTATTTTCTAAATCTCTAAATTGAAAATCATCATCCCCTAACATTTGCAAATCTGTGAATCTGCCAGCAAAAAAATAGAATCCATCATCATCTCTTTTTACAACATCATTTGTATTAAACCAGCCATCTGCTGTTAAATTAGGTGTATCTGTTAGATTAATTCCAACATATCCTTTGAAAACCATAGGACCCTTAATCCATAACAACCCCCACGTGTTATTTGGTAATTCATTTCCATTTAAATCTAATATTTTACATTCTGTATCTGACACACATTTTCCTAAACTCCCCACCTTACGTTCTGATGCCGAATAATTAAAATGAGTAAGTGATGTTGTCTCAGTTAATCCATATCCTTCTGTAATAATAGCTCCTGTAAGTTTTTCAAATCTTTTTATGCACTCTATCGGTAGTGAATCTCCTCCGCAATCACAAACCTTTAAGTTATCCAATTTATGCAAATTTTCTACATTATTGATTATATCTATATACATATATGGTGAACCTGGAAAAATTTGTGGTTTAAGGATTTCATTTATTTTCAAAAATAATTCTAGATTCCATTCTTTCATTATAACAATACTAGAACCCGCTACTATTGAACTAGTTAAACATGCAAACATTGCATAATTATGCCATAATGGCAATACTGTTATACATTTATAATTATTTTGCATTTTATAAACCTTTGCATATTCCTCTGACACAAACGAAACATTTTTATAAGTTATTTCCACTGGTTTTGAGAATTTTCCACTCGTTCCACTTGTATAAGATATTAACATAACTTCTTCTAATGAGGGTTGTATTCTTTCCAATTCAAAGTTTTCAGAATATTTTTCTAAATCAATCTTATCATAATTTATTACGTCTTTTATACAACTTTTACTTAAAATATCTTCAAAATAAGTTTCCGTTATAATCAAATCTATTTCATTTATTTCTATTATATGATTTAATTCATCTAAAGATACTTTTGTATTTATACCTACAACAATTTTATTATTTAATATAATGCTGTAAAATGCGTTTACAAATCCTAAGCTATTATTCATTAGAACACCTATTTTCTTACTATAATTTTCTTTTTTATTCCTTTCGACTAGATAATTAGAAAATCTTACTACATCCTTACTTTCCAATTTATTCACAATCAATTTATTATCTGATAATTCTGCATACTCCGATAATACCAACTTTTTATTTTCAATATTTTCATACATATAATTTACAATACTTTTCATTTTATACCTCCATATCAAAAACTTTTTCAAATCTCCAATATACCAAAATTGTCCATAATTCGATATCTGTAAAACTGTTTATATCATTTAATTTCTCATTATCAATTATTTTCTTAATTATATTTGATTCCTTTATTTCATTCCAGTTTTCACTACATAGCTTTTTTATTTTTCCGTTATAAACTGAAGGTGGTTCAGGAAAAGGATACTTTTCTCTTTCAATTATTTCTTTATTTATCTTTCCTTCAGCAAACTTTCTAACTATATATTTTTCCCTATTATCATACAATTTTATATTACTACTTGCTTTATATGCTAATTCAACGATGCGGTGATTATCTACAAAAGGTACTCTACTTTCTACACTATTTGCCATTGCAATTTTATCTTCTTGCATTAATAAATCATGTAATATAGTCTTTAACGATAAGTCTGCATATGAATTTAACAAATCATTTTTGTTTAATTGTAGATTTTTTTTCAAATAATTTAACATTGCCTTTTTTATTATAGACTTCATTTCAGAATTAATATTATCTTTAAAAATCATATTGCATAAATAATAATCATTTAATAAACCATCATAGCTAATGCTTTTATCTAAATACTGAAATATTTTCCACACATAAACATACCCTAACCATACTTCATCAGAGCCTTGTCCACTTACTACAACAGTATAACCATCATCCTTTGCAGCTTTATAATTAAAATACATAGGTATGTATACTTTATCTATTAATATTTCTTCAACAAAATATGTAACTTTATCTATGTTATCTAAATTATACATATCTTCTGTTATCAATATATTATGCTGTTCAAATCCCTCATCTTCTTTTAGCTTGTTTGCATAATTTAAATCTAAATCATTATCATAATCATAATGTATAGTATATGTGTTAAGTTTACTATCCATATTATCATTTAAAAGCTTACATACTAGGCTACTGTCTATTCCTCCTGATAAAAATGCTGCTATAGGTACTTTAGATATTTGTTTTTTCTTCACTGAGTCAATAAATTCCTTTGAAAAATCATTTATTAATTTTTCTGGGGATTGATATTCACTAGAAAATTTCAACTCATAATATTTTATTATTTCTATATTATTTTTTTCATTAATTTTAATATAAGTTCCAGGCTTTAGCATATTAATATTTTTAAATAAAGTTTTTTCTCGATCCATCCACAATTTACAATTTAATGATATTGCAATAGTCTCTAAATCGAATTGTCTTTTTATTGATTTATCCTCAATAATACTCTTGATTTCACTAGCAAAAACTAATTTTTGGTTATCTAAATAGTAATATAATGGTTTTATTCCTAATCTATCTCTTATTATATATTTTTCTCCAGATTCTTTATTATATAAACCAATAGCATAGCATCCTTCTATTCTGTTTAACGTTTCTTCTAAACCAAAACAATGTATATGCTTTATAAGAACTTCTGTATCTCCTGCTGTATCAAAAGTATAACCTTTTTCTGTTAAATTCGTTTTTAATTCTTCATAATTATATATCTCTCCATTATATGTCATTACTAAGTTTTCAAATTCATATGGTTGAACAGATTCATTAGATAAATCTTGAATTTTCAAAAGAACATGTCCAAAACCTATATTGTTATTAATATAAATATTTTCTCCATCTGGGCCTCTGTGTCTTAAAACATTAATCATTTTTTGAATTTCTTCTTTTTTAACATTTTCATTATTTAAGTTGATTTTTCCAACTATACCACACATTATTTATCCTCCCTTTATTTCAATAATAAACCACCATTAACATTTATATTTTCTCCATTTATAAAATCCGCTTCTGGACTAATTAAGAAACTGATAACATTATATATGTCTTTCATCTCACATAACCTGTTTCTTGGATTCATTTGTGCTGTTTTTATCATGTCTTCTTTTGTATATGATTTTTCAGCTAATGGCGTAATTGTTAATGACGGACTAACTGTATTTACTCTTATATTGTATTTAGCTAGCTCCAACGCAGCACACTCAGTTAACATTATTATTCCTGCTGCACTACAACAATACGCACTTGAGTTTAACATGGGTCTACTTGCCAGTCTTGAAGCTATATTGATTATTGTTGGATATTCTGATTTTTTTAATAGATTTGTAGAATGTTTAATACATAACATCTTTCCAGTCAAATTTGTACTTACTATCTTTTCAAAGATATCCCTTTTATAATTCTCAATACTTTCCATTTGGTCAAATGCAGCATTATTTATAAGAACATCTAATAATCCATACTTATACTTTATTGTCTCAAACATTTTTATCAAACTATGCTCATCATTTACATCAATCTTAAAATATAATGTATTTTCTTTGTATTCTTTTAGTTCTTTTTTTGTTTGTTCAATATGGTCATCGTGATAACCTGTTATTATAACATAATCACCATTCTCCAAAAAACTCTTTGCTAAATATTTTCCAATTCCAGATACCGAACCTGTTATTAATATTACCCTTCCTATTTTGCTTCCTCCTCTCTATATTCTCTTATAGCATCTATTAATATATTTAAACCATGAATAATATATTCATCATTATTTGTTAGGGGTAATCTAATTTTATTAACTTCATCATTATAAAAATCATTAGCTGGTAAAATTGCAAGTGTTTCATTATTTCTTCTGTATTCATTCAATAGCCAATTAGCAAATAATTCTGTATTTTTTATTGGTAATATCAAAACAAAAAATACTCCGCCCTTTGGTATCTCATATTCAATTATGTTTTGTCTTTCAAGAAAACTCAAAACTTTCTTTCTTCTATCACAATATAAAAGCATGTTTTTTTTGAAAATTTGTCTCATATTATTAAACATACTATATACTGCAATTTGTTCTGTATTTGATATTGAAATTCTACTATCATATATGGTAGCCAAATTATTAATAAAATTACTATCTTTAGTAATAATACAACCTATTCGTGCACCACAATTGTTGAACTTTTTAGATACTGAATCTACTATAATTATTTTCTTATAATCATATTTAGCAAAAGATATAAAACTATCATATGTAATCTCACTATATACCTCATCTGATATTATATACAATCCATATCTATTTGCTAATGCTATTATACTTTGCATTTCTATTTCATTAAAAACATATCCACTTGGGTTATTGGGATTAGAGAATAAAATCGCTTTACATTTCTTTATTCCCTTTATTCTTTTATTCATTATGTCATTAATGCCGATACTTATATAATTAATGTTTAATATTTCACAATAAAGTTTATAATCAGAAAAAAATGGTTCTATTAACAATATTTTATCGTTCTTGTTTTGGCAAATCGACATTAGGCTACTTATAATAGCATCAGACGCTCCCAAGGTTATCTGAACATCTTTACTGTTAAATTTTGCTTTTTTTATTTTATTATTATAATATTCAGCATAAACATTTCTAAGGCATTCTAATCCTCTATAATCAGTATAACAGTTTACATCCCTTTTTATTTTCTTTAATGCATTATAATACGATTCATCAGTAATAATATCTGGTTGCCCGCGTTATAAGATTAATTACTTTAATCCCTGATTTTTCTAATTCCGAAATTTTATTATCAAATCTAGTAATTGAGGATTTATTAAATTTGTTCATATATAAATCCACCTTTCTACAAATTCACATAATCTAGTAATATTTTACCATATTTTTCCATGAAAGTAAAGAATTTAATCTTAATTTACATATAGATAATTTTCTTATTGCTATAAAAAACTGGATATGCATCATTTTAATTAAAACAATACATATCCAGTCCTTGCTATTTCAAATTTGTTAAAATTTCATATTCTATTTTTTCCGGCAAACTAACTCCTGGATCATAGTTGTCAGAATAAGCATGCCAATCACTTCCAGCAGTAATGAATAAATTGTGCTTTCGAGCTAACGAAAGAAAAAAATCTCTTTCTTCCCAAGAACTATTAAGATATATTGCTTCAATTCCTTTTAAACCATATGATTTTAATTTAAGAATGAATTTTTCTAAGCTCTCTCTATTCATTTTAATTCTACATGGATGCGCTAGTATTGGAATACCTCCTGCTCTTTTTATCAAATTAATTACAAACTCTGTAGTATAATATCTTCTTGGAATGTAATATTTTGATGATGGAACAAGGAACTTTTCCCTAGCTTCGTCAAATGTACTAGCATATCCTTTCCTGTAAATGATTGCGGCTATGTGTGAACTTGTCAAGTGTATTCCAGGAGTTAATGCATTTACCTCTTCAAAAGAAACTGGAATTCCGATATTGTTTAATAATCCAATATACTTATTAATTAGCTCAATCCGTTCTTTTCTTAATTGAATAAGATATGCACTAACCTCAGATATGTCTGAAAAATTGTACCCTAGAATATGAACATAGCTTTCATTTTCTATGTCATAATATGCCTCAAATTCAGAACCAGTTATAAAGTTAAGATTATGCTTTTCTGCAATCTCTTTTCCTTCATTCAGTCCTAAAATGCAGTCATGATCAGTAATAGAAAATGTGGTTACTCCTTTAGATTTTAGTAACCGAATTAACTCTAAAGGAGTAAGTTCTCCATCAGAATAAAGTGTGTGCAAGTGTAAGTCTAACATAATTCTTCCTCCTATAAAGTTTATTAGTTTAATTTACATAATTTGTAATATTGTATCATGTTTTTATTATAATTGCAATACATTAGAGCAACTTTTATTCTTTATACATTAATTTCATTTATACTTCTTATTCGCTTTATTCTGGTTGTTTCTACCTTCTCGTTATATACATTTTCAATCAAATAAACTTGTGCTTCTGTTTCATTAGACACTTCTAAACAATTATTATAACTATCATCTACAAATATATCAATTTTAAATTTGTTTACAATTTCAGCTTTATTTTTTATATTAATGAATAAGTAATCATACAGTAAATCGTTTTTGCTTAACCAATCCTTGGTTATTTCTTCTATGAGATTATCGTCTCTTTCTCTTCTGGCCGTTATAATATATATTTCATTTCCATTTTCTTTTAAATCCTGTAAAAATTCTTTTGCACCAGGTTTTGCCACAATGTTTTTTATAATATCTATATAATACTTTTTAAAAAAATCAGCAATATTTTGTTTATCCCAGTTTAACGCATCAGCAAAATAATAATAATCTTTACATTCACCCGGCTCAATCTTAAAAATCCCATCTCCTTTAAGCTCTTCTACATCGAATTTTTTAGCAAATTGATTCAATAACATCATTGTATCAGACAATGTATCATCTAAATCGAATCCATATTTCATATATTTTCCCCCCTATATAAATATTTTTTTATAATACTTAGATATTCGATCTACTGACGAACCTTTTCTATATCTTCCATTTTTATATAAATTCTTTAAAATCTCATACTTATATAAATCAAATGTACCTAGCTTATCCATATATGGAAATGCAAACTTTTCTCTTGTAATTAGGATTTTAGAATGCTTTACCGAAATTAATTTTCCATCAATTTCTTTAAATAATTCTAAAAACTTTGTGGTTTTGCCTTTATCTGTTATATTTTTATATCTAGCTAATGTAGGATACTGAATTGAAATCATGTGTAAACAATCAATTCCAATTTCATTTAAATACTGTTTTGCGCAAAAAAGTGTATTTCCTGTTACAAAATTCTCATCTATTAATATGCATTTATCAATATTTTTTAAATTATTATTTAACATAATTTTTTGTTTATTTACCGAACTTACATATGAAACCCTGAATTTCTTCATTATATTACCCGTTTTTACATTTATTTTCTTATTTTTTAGAATTACTTCAGAAATAATTGGAAGCTCTATAGATCCATAATTAATTCCTAATAATAAAATATTTGCATAATTCTTTTTATTTTCATTATTTACTATTTTATCGAAAACAAATTGTAAGCAAACTATATTCTCTATAATATTGTCTGATTCTCTTGATTTTCTATACCTCACATATAAATCATTATTATATAAATTCTTCATTTTAGTAAGTTCTAATATTATATCTGTTTGAACATTTAAAAACTCCTTCATAATATTTAAAAGATTTTTAATAAGCTCATCATTTTGTGTTATGATTATGTCATAGATTTTTTCTTCTGTTCTATAAAGCAATGCTTTTAGTCTGAATATAAAATTGTCATTATTATCATCATATACATATAAATCCTTGATTTCATTTTCTTTCATTAAAAAGAAAAATAAATTAGTTATAGTACTATTTCTTATTACATCTAAAATAGCTAAAACCATTTTTACATCTAAAATATCGTTGTAATTTAAACATTTTATTTTTAGTTTTTTTATAGCATTATCTGTAAATACCGACACCCTCTCCAAACATTCAATAACTTCATCTTTTTTAACTTTCAAATCACCTAAATATGAAAATCCAAAATAATAATTATCTGGGCCTCTTAATAATATTCTATCATTTAAATTACAAGTATATTTTCTTCCATCTTCTGTGCAATTTATATCAAAGATTTTAAAAATTGGATGTAATTCATTTTTTTCCTTATAATAAACTGTATCATAATCATAAAAATATACAGCCCCTGTATTTTTATCACATATCTCATATGTATCAAATTTTAATTTATTATAGTTGTTTAGCACTTTACTTTTCATATCATTCATTTTTTTATCATATTTAGATAATTCTTTTAATAATTCGTCTTCCATAATTTCCTCTTTTTAAAAATATAAATATATAATGAGAGAATTATTCTCTCATTATATTTCACAAAGTATTTACTTAATATAAATGTAATATCCAATGTTAAAGCCTTCTTCTGCTGATTTTCTAGGATTTATTATAATGTTTCCATAGCAATCAATCCGTGTAGGAGCTGTTAAAGTCTTTTTATGCGACCATATAATTCCTGAATCATTTCTAAAGAAATGATAAAAGCCATTTGTTCTAGTTCTAGATACGTATATTAGTGAATAATTAGGAATATCTATTCTGCTTTCTGAAATAATAACATCATTATAACCAACCATTAAAATTTCTTTTTTAATTGTTTCTATCAGCATTTTATCGTCACATTCATCTGCTTTTAGTTTGTTGCCATATGCTATATCTCCCACAAATAACCTTTCGTTTACAGGTAGGTTTAAAGCATACGTATAGCAACTTGCCTTAGGATAAACATTCCATTGCGCAGGATCAAATCTTAATTCAAAGTTTTCCCTCCGTTTGTAATATCTCATCATAATTATTCCTCCATTACATTTTTAACTTTGTGTTTGTAGTTTTATGTCTGCTTGTACACTATAATATCACAATATGTAATTTTTTTCAAGCATCTATTGTAAATTGTATGAGTTTTTTAAACTGGGGATTTCCTTAGATTTCAATATTTTTAGACACTT
>SAMEA3663241__coassemble_220_pt1 | contig 15405 bp, 16 predicted proteins | sample SAMEA3663241__metabat2_low_PE_011 | metagenome-assembled genome bin SAMEA3663241 (sample SAMEA3663241) | pig gut metagenome | biome: pig gut; feature: pig-associated habitat; material: faeces | place: China | collected 2013 | reverse complement strand
GTATTTATTTTTTTTAAACATCATATCAAAGGATTTTCTTTTTTGCATTCCGAAACCATTTTACACTGTTCATTTTTAATCAAATTTGACAAAAATGGAAAATCGTGTTATTATACAATATGTTGTTTATAAAAAAAATTGTAATAAACATATAATAAAATAATAGGTAAATTGAACCTGAAATCATTTGGAAACGAACATTATTTTAAATAATGATTAACGAACAACACTAATAAAATAGTGTTGTTCGTGTTTTTTGCGCTTTAGAATGATAAGGTTAAATCTATTTAAAAAGAAAAGGAGAGGAAAAGGAGAAAAATGGAAAACGAAGAAAATATTTTAGGAACAGAAAAAATTAGTAAATTAATTAAAAAGTTCTCAATTCCTTGTATAATATCATTATTAGTTAATTCATTATACAATATTGTAGACCAAATTTTTATTGGTTGGGGAGTTGGATATCTAGGAAATGGAGCAACAAACGTTGTTTTTCCATTAACAATGGTAGGTTTAGCTTTTGCTTTAATGTTTGGTGATGGTACATCAGCATATTTAAGTTTGAAGCTTGGTGAAAAAAAGAAGCAAGATGCTGAAAAAGGTGTTGCAAATGGAATCATAATATCAAGCTTTTGTGCGATTCTTTTATGTATAGTATCAGTAGTGTGTTTACCACAATTATTAAATTTATTTGGATGCACAGACGAATTAAGACCATATGCACTAGGATATGGAATGATAATATCAATAGGATTGCCATTTATGATGGTTGGAACAACATTAAATTCAATAATAAGAGCAGATGGTTCACCACAATATGCAATGTTTTCAATGGTAATTGGAGCAATTTTAAATACAATATTAGACCCAATATTTGTTTTTGTATTTAAAATGGGAGTTGAAGGTGCTGCAATAGCAACAGTAGTAAGTCAATTATTTACATTTATAATAAATATAATGTATATTAAAAAGTTTAAGTCTATCTCATTAAACAAAGACAAGTTTAAAGTTTCATTATCAACAATAAGAAAAGTAAGTGTGTTAGGAATTAGTAGTTTTATAACTGAAATGAGTATAGTTTTCGTTATTGCAACAGAAAACAACATGCTTGCTAAATGTGGCGCTGCGTCAAAATTCGGTCCAAATATTCCAATTACTGTTTTGGGAATTGTAATGAAAATTAGTCAAATTTTAAATAGTATTATTATTGGAATTGCTGCAGGTTCTCAACCAATTCTTGGATATAATTATGGTGCAGGTAAAAATGAGAGAGTAAAAGAAACATTAAAAAAAGTGCTTGGAATCAGTGTAATTATAAGCACTATCGCATTTATTTTATTCCAAACAATACCTGATAAATTGATTTTAATGTTTGGAAATGGAGATGAAAATTACATAGAATTTGCTTGTTTAGGATTTAGAATTTATTTAATGTTATGTATTTGTAATGGAATCCAAATTCCATCAGGAATCTTTTTCCAAGCTATTGGAAAAAGTGCTAAAAGTGCTGTTTTATCAATATCAAGACAAATTGCAATATTAATTCCTGCAATGATTATTTTAGGAAATTTATTTGGAATAAAAGGTGTATTATATTCAGGACCTTTTGCTGATGCGGTTGCATTTATTTTGTCTGTTATATTATTAGTTATAGAAGTAAAACATCTAGGTAATAAAAATGTAAGTAAAACTGTAAATGAAAAAGCAAATACTGATGTTAGTGATTTAAAATCTAATTATATTATTACAATTTCAAGAGAATATGGTTCTGGTGGAAGATATATTGGAAAATTAGTTGCTGAAAAATTAGGTATTAAATTATATGATAAAGAGTTTATTCAAAAAGTATCTGCTGAAACAGGATTATCAGAAGAATATATTGAAAATAAAGAACAAAAAAGAGATGTTTTAGCTGGATTAAATAATGGATATTACTTTGGTTTAGATAATAGTGATGAATTATTTTTGAAAGAATCTGAATTAATAAAAGATATTGCTGAAAAAGAATCTTGTGTAATTGTAGGAAGATGTGCTGATTTCATTTTAAATGAAAAGAAGGATGTTTTGAAGATTTTCATTTATAGTGATATGGATAATAAGATTAAAAGGGCAACTGAGTTTTATGGTTTATCTAAAGCAAAGGCTGAAAAAGAGATAAAACATATTGATAAATTACGTGCAAATCATTACAAGTATTATACTGAAAGAGAGTGGAAGGATTTTTCTAATTATGATATTTGTATTAATAGTGATAAATTAGGTGTTGAGAGTGTTGCTGAGTTGATTTGCAAGTTGGTTAATGAAAAACAAGTAGAAAAGGTTTAATTTTCTATTGACATTTTGGTGATAAAAAAATATAATTCTATTTGTGTGATAGAATTATATTTTTTTATGCCACTATAGCTCAGTTGGTAGAGCAACTGATTCGTAACCAGTAGGTCTGCAGTTCGATTCTGCATGGTGGCACCAATGTAAAATTTGTCGAACTAATAAATCCGTGTATTTGCACGGATTTATTAGTTTGTTTTAGAAAATTAGAAAAAGATTCCAAAATATAGTTGACATCAGCAAACAAATGTTCTATAATATATAGTACATTGAAAGGAGAGCGATAGTATGAAGAAAGAAATTATAAGAACAGAAATGAAAGTAAAGGATACTCTAGTTGGTGTAATGAGAGTTGGAAATATTGATTATATATCATTAACTGACTTAGCTAAATTTAAGAATGATAAAAGTCCTGCAAATGTTATCATACACTGGCTAAGTACCAAAGATACTGCTTTATATGTTGGTTTATGGGAAGAATTAAACAATGAAAATTTTAATTTCACGGAATATCGTGAAATTAAAATAAATGAAATAGGAACATCATCTTATACAATGAGTCCAAAACAATGGATACAAAGAACTAATGCAATAGGTTTGATCTCAAAAGGTGGAAAATATAGTATTGGAACTTATGCTCATCCGGATTTAGCTTTTGAATTTGCAAGTTGGTTAAGTGTAGAGTTTAAATTATATTTGATTAAAGAATTTGAAAGATTAAAACAAAATGAAAGCTATCAAAATAAAATTGAATGGTCCGTTAGAAGAGAACTTGCCAAAACTAATTATAAAATACATACGGACAGTATAAAAGAAAATATTATTCCGGTTTTAACTGAAAAGCAAAAACAGTATATTTATGCTAATGAAGCGGATATTTTAAATGTGGCATTGTTCGGAATGACAGCAAAAGAATGGAAAGAAAAAAATCCTAGTTTAGATGGTAATATGAGGGATTATGCGAATATATTACAATTGGTTATTTTGGTTAATTTGGAGAATTTAAATGCTGAAATGATAGAACAAGGATTAGAACAATCTAAAAGATTAATTAGATTAAATGAAATCGCTAAAAAGCAATTAGAAATTTTAAAGGAAAATGCTGGAATAAAAAGAATTGAAAAATTAGATGATAGAAAGAAATTGCTTGGCTAGGTGTTAAATAGTAAATGTAAAGAAAAGTAAGTTTTTATGAATTTAAAGGATTTTAAACAAGTAATATAAATAATATCAATTTTGCCAATAACGTTGGCAAAATTAGCATAAAGCGACTTAGTAAAGAATGTTATAAAAGCTAGACAGTATGTTATAATATTGACATTTTGGAAAAAATAAATATAAAGTAAGAGAGTATTTGGAGGAAGAAAATGAAAGAAATATTATTTGCAACAGGAAATGCATCAAAAGTAGTTAGGTTTTCTGAAAAATTACGAGAAAAAGGAATACTATTAAAACCACTAAAAGATGTAAATATCAACATTAATATAGAAGAAAACGGAAAAACAGCTATTGAAAATGCTGAAATAAAAGCAAGAGCTTACTATGAAGCTACAAAAATGACAACAATGGCAATAGACGATACAATGTACATAGAAGGCATTCCAGAAGATAAACAACCAGGTGTTTATGTAAGAAGAGTAAATGGAAAAAGACTAACTGATGAAGAAATGATTGAGCATTATACAAATCTGGTAAAGACATATGGAAAAGATGGAAAATTAAATACAAAGTGGATATCAGGCTTAGTAATTATCAAAGATGGCAGTATATTAACATATACAGATGTTACTAGTGAATACTATTTAGTTGATACGCCTGTTAAAGATATGAGAGAAGGCTATCCTTTGAGTTCGATATTAGTTAATAAAAGGACTAATAAATATGATATTTATCTTACAGATGAAGATAAAAAAATTGGACAGGCAGATGATAGTGGTTTTATTGATTTTATTGTGAAAACTATTAATGAATAAATGATTTTTGCAAAAGTGTTGATTTCGATTAGCAAATATAAGAGACAAAGTATATAGAAAGTGTTTTATAAAAAAGCAGGATTCAAGTATAAGCCTGATGTTATAACTGGAATGTATTTGTGGATAAAAAAGTAAGTATAATTCAGGGAGTAATTTTTATGAAAATAGTAAATATTAAAGAAGATAGCAAGTTCTTGTCAGAATACATAGAATTATGTAGCTATGAGTGGGGGAATAAAAAATCAAAATTAGAAATGCAAAAATATGTTGAGAAAAGGAAAAGAAGTATTTTTAATGACGATAAAGTAATAAGCATTCTTAGTTTAGTTGATAATAATCATCTAATTGGTTTTATATCATTATTTAAATATGATGGAGAAGACAGAAAAGACTTAACACCATGGTATGCGACAATGTATGTTAAAAAAGAGTATAGAAATAGGGGATATTCAAAATTATTAAATGATGCGATTTTAGAAGAAGCTGCTAAATTAGGGTACGAGAAAGTATATTTAAAAACAGAGTTGGATAATTATTATGAAAAGTTTGGAGCTAAATATGTTGGAAAATTAAACGAATTTGAAAAATTATATTATTTTGAATTAAATAAGGATTAGAATATGAGAAAGTTGAATTTATAGAAATGGTATGAAAATAATAATCATATGTGTACTTTTTGCACATATGATTAACTGTTTATAGTCAACTTGTGCAAATATTGCACAAGTTCAAAATTAAAGGAGGATTGAAAATAAATTTCTACAATTCTGTAGAAATTTATTTTTGCTTATGGTAGAATGAAAATAGAAAAGATGTAAGAGAAAATGTTTATAAGTAGCGAAAAATCATTGCTGTTTACAAAGGAGGAAACTAATCCTAATGATTAAAGAAGTAAAAGAATTACTAATACAAGAATTGAGAAAAGATATGTCATCCTTAGAAAAACAAGATAAAATAAAAAAGATAAGCTCTGCTAAATCTTGGGGTGAACTTGGAATTAGTATAGAAAATGGAATAAAACTTTTAAAAGAACATGGTATGAATGTGGTGTTAGATGAAGCTGATAAAATAATAACGGAGAATCCAAGAGATTATTCTTCATGGGATTCGTTAATTGGGATACACATGACAAACTATGCACCACACAATGAAACTATCTATACTCCACAAGAAACTAAAAGAAAAAGAAATTTTGCTTTTTACTATTCAGGTGAATTATATGAGATGCCAATAGTTTCATCAAGAAATACGATTCATATGGTAATTAACAATGAAGTTAAAGATATTAATCAGTTTATCTCAATGAATTGGAGTAGTTGTAAATATGCGGTATTAACTCCACTCAATAGTATATCAAGAAAGCAAATAAAAAGTGGTAATCCAATAGATACATTTGTTGAAGGAAATTTACAATTAAATGAGCAATGCTGGATTTTATGCCCTAGTGGTGAAGAAGATACATTAAAAAAGAACAATCCAAATATAAATATATTAGGATATAACGGGGAATCAGTGCGAGGATATGCTGCTGCATTTGCATCGGCATTAGGATATAGAGTTGAACCACATGATAATTTTAAGTGGAAAGATGCAATCAGTGCTAGTAGCTATTCTGAATTGATGAAGGACGAACCATTTAGGACTGATTTATTACATGCAAATACACCAGAAAGAGCCAAAGAAAGTGTTGGAATGGATGTTTCAATTATAGTTAGTATTTGTAAAGCAATAAAAGACAACAATTTTATTAAATCAAAAGAAGATATACCAGGATTTATGGCAAAGATGCAGGAAGAATCAAGCGGTATAATCCAAATAAGTAATGAAGAATTAGAAAGAAAAATTAATGATTATTTAGAGGAACATAATAGTGATCAGGTGTTTGCTTCCGATTTGGTAAGCACACTATATGATTACTTTCATACTAGCTTTGGAAGTTTCCCATATGCATATGAAATGCTTGAAAGGGAAGGAATTCATATATCAGCAGTTCATAAAGAATGGATAGAAAACTTTTTACAAGATTATAGAGGCTTTAAGCGAGTAAGTCCAGGTCTAAATGTTACGGGAATAGGTAAATTTGCCGATAGTGATGAAGATAAGGAATTTGTGGAAGGAATGAAAGGAGTATGTTCAAAAGTATGTAAACGAACCAGTAATCTAAGACCAATTAAAGATCGAGATGCAGTATTATTATACATATTGCTTGAAGATATGGTAGAGTCAAGAGTTAAAGAAAAAGATTTTGGCAACAATGAGTTTATTGAGTCTTTAAGTGGACAGGTTATTCCTGAAATGGCAAATGTACAATTAGAAGATGAAACACAGAGAACAATTATAAGTCAAGAAAGACAAGTTGAGAATACTAAAAGTCGTAGTTAATAGAGGCAAAGATGAAGTTAATATTGCTAGGAGGTTTATCCTAAATGATTAAAGAAGTAAAAGAATTACTAATACAAGAATTGAGCAAGGATATGTCACACCCAGAAAATCAAGAAAGAATAAAAAAGATAAGTTCTGCTAAATCTTGGGGTGAACTTGGAATTAGTATAGAAGATGGAATAAAACTATTAAGAGAATATGGTATAAAAGTGGTGTTGGATGAAACTGATAAAATAATAACAGAAAATCCAAGAGATTACTCTTCGTGGGATTCATTAGTGGGTATACATATGACCAACTATTTGCCAAGAAATGAAACAATATATACATCTCAAAGTGCAAGAAAAGAAGAACCAGAATTTGTAATATTGCTTGGAAAAGTATATGAAATGCCAGTAACATCAACAAGAAATACAATTCATATGGTTATTAATAATGAAGTTCAAGATATTGATGGGGTGGCATATTGGGGATTAAGTAAGTATGCGGTGTTGATTCCTTTAAAAGATATACCAAAAGGGCAAATAAAGAGTGGCAATCCTATAGATACTTTTGTTGAAGGAAATTTACAATTAAATGGGCAATGCTGGGTTTTATGTCCTAGTGGTGAAGAAGATACTTTACGAAACAACAATCCAAATATAAATATATTAGGATATAATGGAGAATCAGTGCGAGGATATGCAGCCGCATTTGCATCAGCATTAGGATATAGAGTTGAGCCTCATGATAACACAAGATGGTTAAACACTGAAAGTGCAGAAGAATATTCAAAACTAATGAAAAATGAGGATTTTCCAACAGATTTGCTTCATGTTGAAACAGTATATAACGATGAAGAACATGAGCGAATGAAATCTGAATTGTTAATACAGACATGCATTTTTATAAAAGAACATGATTTCATAACTGCTAAAGAACATATACCTGAATTTATAAAAAGTATATTTGTTGATGACTTCGATATATCTATGCATAGTGATAGTTACAACATACAGGGAATGGATGAGCTGAAAGAAAAATATACTAAAAGTGAATTTGATATTGAAGATAGAGCATGTTCTCTACACGACTATTTAAGATATGGAATTTCTTCAATATCAAACTCATATGATAATCTTGAAGAACATGGAATCAGCATACCGGATTTTCAAAAAAACATTATAGCTAGGTTGAAAGAACAAGATTTTTTGATATGTGATGAAGATTTAATTGGTATACTGAATGAAGAAAAAAAGAATACAGAACATGAAGAAAATCAGGATTTTATTAATAGGGTTTTAGAACAAGTTAGTTCAAAAGTTGAATATCCAGAAATATCTGGTTGTGAAATGGATACAACAGAAATATTATTACTTAATGTTTTATTTGAAGGAATCATAAAATCAAAAAATAAAGAACTTAAAAGAGAAGATATAGATAGTAATAAAACTATTGAATCTTTAAGTGGGCAAGTTATACCTGAAATGGCAAATGTGCAATTAGAAGATGAAACGCAGAGAACAATTATAAGTCAAGAAAGACAAATTGATAATACAAAAGATAAACAGAGGAGTTGATAAGAATGGTTGATATTGAATATGAAAATGCATATAAGGAAATTATAGAAATTCTAAAATTTATACCATCAAATTATTATGACAAAATTCCAAAAGAAAAGATAAATTTATTTGAATCGAAAGCAAATAAAAATTATGAATTTACATTTAATCCAAATAGAACGTTAGATGAACAAAATGTTTCTAAAAGAGCAAAGGCAATAATTGGTTTACTATATAGGGATTACTGGGCAGATAAAGAACAAAAAGAGAAAATTGTTTCTTTTCAAAGTATTCAAAGGCAAGCAATAGAAGAGGAAAAAAGAGAAAAATATAATCCTGATAATATTTTTAAAAGGGCTAATGCAGAGAGCGTAAAAAAAGAAGTGGCATTAACTGAAATTAAAGAAGAAAAATGGTACAAAAAAGTATTTGGATTTTTTAGAAAAATATTAGAAAGAAAATGATATAACACTTGCAAATTCACAAAACTTATGTTAAATTAAACTCAATAAATCGAATTACAAAAGCGACCAAGAAACAACATTACACATTTTTCGCATACCTGTTTCGCAATCGCACCAAGAATAAAAAGGAGTAATCAATATGAAAAAGATAGCAATTATAAATGACATACATAGTAATTATTTATTATTGAAATTGGTTTTGGAAGATATAAAAAAATATAATGTTGATGATTTTATATTTTGTGGAGACTATATAACAGACGGATTTGACAATGATAGAGTATTGAATCTAATAAAAAATAAAACTGAAAATATTATAGCAGGCAACAGAGATTTATCAATTGCAAATTATGATAATAAATCATGGAATGGTATTAATCAAATGAAATCCATGTTATATGCGTATAATAATACCACAGAAGAAAATAAAAATTTTTTAAAAACACTACCAATTTTTAAAATTATTAATATTGAAAATCAAAAAATATGTTTTTCGCATGGGACACCTTTTAATGTTAGAGAATTAGTAAATAGCAATAGTTATGATGTTTTTGAAGAATTAATTGATAAATTTTCTTGTGATATATACTTATCCGCACATACACATATACCATTCCATACAGTATATAAAAATAAGCATTTTATAAACTCTGGAGCTGTTAGCTGCGTAGTTGATAATAAACCACATTCTACATACGGTATACTATCAATTAAGGAGAATGAGGTACATTATTCACAAAATGAATTATATTATAATTTTGAAGATGTAAAAAAATATTATACAGATAGTAATTATCATAAGGAATGTAAAGAATGGTCTAATTTAATCTTATACACATTGCGAGATGGATTTGATTATTGCTGTGGTTTTATAGAATATATAAATAAATTTAGTAATGGTAATGAAAAAACAACTAGTAATTTATGGCATGTGAAATTCGAAGAATATATGCACTATAAAAATCTTGAAATACTATAGATTATGTACAAGATGACTCTTGTATTAATAAATATTTTAAAAAAATTCCAGAGAAAGAATCTCTGGAATTTTTTTAGTTGTTATTGAACTTTATTGTGCAAAATTTTTAAAACAATATTTTAAATAAAAACTTTTTGGGACTATGCCAGCTTTGTAAAGAATAAACCATAACGGTTTAGTTAGTATGAAAAATCTTTTGTATGTTTTGAAATCGTGGTATGTACGTATTGGACTGCTCATAATTTCTTCAAATTGATTATCAGAGATATTTAGCCTAGTTTTAATTTTTTAATTAATTCAGCGGGACATTTTACCTCTACTTTAATTAAGTTTAATGCTTCATTTCTGTCCATTTGGCCAGAACGAATTAAAGCTGAATATTCATTAACTCTTTCATCAACTTGAACTTTCTGACGAAGAAAAAAGTCATAATTAAAACGTGTAAAATCATTTTCACAATGATGAGAAGAATAATCTTTCCAATCATATTTCTCTTTAAGATAGCGTTTTACTTGTTTTTTGTTATAATCTAAATAATAAAGTGGCCGTACTCGTTTTATTTTATCAATACATACCCATCTAATGAAGTCTTTCATCCATAAATTTGGATATGTTTTCATTGGAACGCTTCCATATTTTTTGTGAACATCTGAGATATACTTTCCATCAACATATGCCCAGCTTAATGGCTGTATGCCTTCTGTCCGAAAAGAATGACCTTCCACAATATATTTAATTCCATTGTCATGTGCAACCTTGTACAATGCAGTTATTAATCCAATATCAGTTGGGGCATCAATATCAATCACACCTGACAGCAAAAATGCTCTAAATATATCGTTCATCTCATTAGGGTCAACAGAATAATCAATAAAATCAATATTCAGTTTGGCACACATACACATCATATTATGCTTAGCTATATCTGTATCCCATCCGTTATTAAAATGTACAGCTAAAGGCCGCAATCCACTTTTGACACAGAAATCTAACAAATACGATGAATCACAACCACCACTTATGCCAATTACGCAATCATAGTTGTTAGTACTTCCATGTTCCTTAATCTCAGCAATAATTTTGTCAAGTATCCTTTTACCGTCATCGTTATTAGGATACTCTTTTTCTAACATATCATGTCTGATGCAGTAGTTACATATACCATTTTCTTCAATGATACAATCTTCTATTGTTTCATCATATAAACACCGTTTGCAACTTTTCATAATACATTCTCCTTTTTATTGTTTCAATAAATTTTTCACAATTTTGATACAAAGAAATTACAATTTCTTGTATTAAAATTTGTATAATTGATATTGTAACATATTTTCAAATAAAAGTCGAATTTATGTAAACTAAACAAGTGGGAACTTTTTTCTTCCTTTTCAGAAATCAACTCTGAAGTAAAAGATGGGGAATTCGGATTTAACAAGCAAACTTTGTCAAACCACTCAGGTGTAAGGTCATATGGTACAAACCGCTGTGTTTTTCTTTCTTTCATAATTTAATCTCCTTAAAAATTATTTTTGGTAAATGGGTGGACATTCGAATGAAGACATAGGAGTATTGCGAGTTTCATACGGCATATTATATCATATTATGTAAATAAAAGCAAGAGTATACAAGCATGCTAAAAAATAATACTTAATTTTATATATGTATTGACAAATGTTATACAGTGTTATATACTGTTATACATAAGGAGGGGAAAACTATGAAAATGATTATAAGTAATAGTAGCTCAGTTCCTATCTATGAACAGATTAAAAATTCAATTATTGAACAAATAATGAATGATGAGCTGAAGGAAGATGAAGCGATACCATCTATTAGAAATTTAGCGCAAGATATAAAGATAAGTGTTATGACAATAAAAAAGGCTTATGATGAACTAGAACAAGAGGGGTATATCGTTTCTAGGCAAGGAAAAGGTACTTTTGTGGCACCCAAAAATACTGAACTTGCGAAAGAGAAAGCTCAAAAGGATGTTGAAGAGTATATATCAAAAATTGTTGAAATATCAAGCAAATATGATATTTCAAAAGAAGAAGTAATTGATATATTTAATTTATTTTATGGGAGTGATAAATAATGAATGCTATAGAGATTAATAATTTAGAAAAAAACTACGCAGATTTTAACTTAAAAATCGATGAATTAAAAATTCCATCAGGTTATGTTATTGGTTTAATCGGAGAAAATGGTGCAGGTAAAACTACACTTATTAAATCAATATTAAATATTATAAAAAAGGATTCTGGAAAAATAAAAATCTTTAATAAAGACTTAGAGGAAAAAGAATTAGAGATAAAAGAAGATATTGGAATTGTACTAGATAATACATTTTTTTCAGAAATGCTAAATGCTAAAGATATAGATTCTATTATGAAGGATATTTATAAAAATTGGGATAGCAAGCTTTTTTATAAGTATTTGAAAGATTTTAAGATAAAAGATAATCAACTTTTAAAAACACTATCAAAAGGTATGAGAAAAAAGGTTGAAATTGCAACAGCTTTATCTCATCATCCTAAACTACTTATATTAGATGAAGCAACAAGCGGACTTGATCCTGTTGTAAGAAATGAGGTTTTAGACTTATTTTTAGATTTCATTGAGGATGAAGAACACACAATTATTATGTCTACACATATCACAAGTGATTTAGAGCATATTTCAGATTATATTGTGTTTATTGACAACGGTAGAATTGTTATTGAAAATCAGAAGGATGAAATAATTGATAATTATGGAATATTAAAATGTGATATAGATAAGTTTGAAACTATAGATAAATCAGATATTGTAAGATTTAAAAAGAATAAATATAATTATGAGATTTTAGTTGAGAATAAGGAAACTTGTAAAAAGAAATATAAAGATTTTGTTGTGGATAGTATTACATTAGAAAGCTTAATGCTTTTGATAATTAAAGGAGGAAAATAAAATGATAGGGTTTATAAAAAAAGATTTTTTTACAATAAAAAATAATATTAAAACTATAGTGATTGCAATTGTCATTTATGTTTTTTATTCAGTGATGTTTGAAATGGATATGTCTTTTTTACTTCCGTTTATGGCCTTGATGATAGGTTTATCAACATTTAATTATGATGATTTAAGCAATTTTCATGTTTTTGGAAGTGCATTACCTAAAGGAAGAGAAAATGCTGTTAAATCAAAATATGTAACATTTATTGCATTTATAATAATAACTGCAATAATTAGTGCTATATGTAGTTATGTAATCGGTTCCGTAAAAAATACCTATAATTTTGAAAACTCTATATCTTATCTTATGGGGTCATTAGTAGCAATTATATGTTTATTGTCAATTTTACTTCCTTTCATGTTTAAATATGGTGCTGAAAAGGGAAGAATAGTAATGTTTATACTTGGTATTGGAATTATGGGATTATATTTATTATTTACAAAAGTAGTAACAATAGATATGGAAGTTATTGCAAATATAATGAAATTCATTAAAACATATGCTATTCCATTATTTATAGGAAGTAATGTTCTAATGATCGGAATTTCATATTTTGTTTCTAAAAAAATATACCTAAAAAAAGAATTTTAAAGTAAGTTATATTTCGCACAGTTCTATGAATAAATTGCAAACATTTACAAAAACTAATACTATCACAAGTTAAATTTGGAGGTATTAGATGAAAGCAATTGTATATGATGGAATACAAAAAGTTCAATGTAGAGAAGTTCCAGATCCTAAAATAGAAGAAGCTGATGATATTATTGTAAAAGTTATAGGTTACAACATGCAAAAGGATATGGAGCTGAAATTGTTAATTTTGAACAATATGATGAAACAGGTGCATATATAAAAGAAATAACTTCAGGAGGAGCGGATTGCGTTATTGATTGTGTTGGGGTTGATGGAAAAATGTCATTAATGGAAAAGGTTGAAACAGCACTAAAATTACAAGGCGGCTCAAAATCTGCAATAGAAATCGCATCACAAGCAGTAAGAAAATGTGGTCATGTTGCATTAGTTGGAGTTTATGGAACAAAATATAATAATTTTCCTCTAGGAAATTTCTTTACAAGAAATGTTACTTTGAAAATGGGTCAATGTCCTGCAACAAGATATGTTGAACCTATTTTGGAAAAGATAAAAAAAGGTGAGTTTGATGCAACTGATATTATAACTCACAAATTATCTTTGGAACAAGGAAGATATGCATATGAAATTTTTGATGCTAAGGAAGATAATTGTATTAAGGTTGTTTTGAAACCTTAACGAAAATATAATGAATGAGTAAGAATAAAATGCTTACTCATTTTTTATTACGTATTTTTGCAATAAGTGTAGAATAAACCGCAAATAGTATAAAAATTTAGTTGTATAATTTAAATGTTTATTATAAAATTATAATAAATTAGTTGTAGGAAGGAGATAGAAATGGGTTTATTTGTAGAGAAAAAAGAAAGTTATAAAAATAGGAAAAGTTTAATTATATACTTTTCAAGAGCAGATGAAAATTATGCAGTAGGTTATATTGATAAAGGAAACACTGAAATTGTGGCAGAATATGTACAGGAATTTACAAATGCGGATATGTTTAAAGTAGAGCCACTTATACCATATTCTAAAGATTATAGAACATGTATAGAGGAAGCAAAACATAGAATAGGAAATGCACCTATAAAAGAAAAATTAGGGGATATATCTTCATATGAGGTTATATATGTAATGTCACCAATTTACTGGGGAACGTATGCACCAGAAATGGAAACAGCATTAAAAGATGTTGATTTTACAGGTAAAACAATTAGAATTATAACAACACATGAAGGTTCAGGTTTAGCAAATGTACCAAATGATGTAAAAAGAGTTTGCATAGGAGCAAATGTGTTAGAAGATAGTATTGCAATAAAAGGAAGTCAAGTAAAATCAGCCAAATCAAAAATTGAAAATTGGATATAAAAAATAAAAGAAAGGAAAAGATTAATATTATGTATTTAGAAAACATTAATGGACCAGAAGATATAAAAAAGTTAAATATAGAGGAGTTAAAAGGTTTAGCAGATGAAACTAGGTCTGCTTTAATAAATAAAATAAGTAAAGCAGGAGGACACAGTGGGCCAAATTTGGGAATGGTTGAAATGACTGTTGCACTTCATTATGTGTTTAATTCTCCAAAAGACAAGTTAGTATTTGATGTATCACATCAATGTTATCCACACAAAATTTTAACAGGAAGAAAACAAGCTTTTATAGAAGAAGAACATTTTCATGATGTAACAGGATATACGAATCCAAATGAAAGTGAGCATGATATATTTACAATTGGTCATACCTCAACATCAATTTCTTTAGCTTTGGGATTAGCAAAAGGTAGGGATGTAAATAAAAAAGACGAAAATATAATTGCAATTATAGGTGATGGTTCACTTTCTGGAGGAGAAGCTTTAGAAGGACTAGATTATGCCGGAGAATACGACAAAAATCTAATTATAATAGCAAACGATAATGACCAAAGTATTGCAGAAAATCATGGTGGAATATATAAATCATTAAAAGCTTTAAGAGATACAAATGGAGAATCATCAAATAATATATTCAAATCATTTGGATTAGATTATAGATATTTAGAAGATGGTCATGATATAGGAAAATTAATAGAATTATTTCAAAGTGTAAAATACATAGACCACCCTGTTGTACTTCATATACACACAATAAAAGGAAAAGGTCTATCTTATGCAGAACAGAA
>SAMEA3663241__coassemble_192_pt1 | contig 16758 bp, 19 predicted proteins | sample SAMEA3663241__metabat2_low_PE_011 | metagenome-assembled genome bin SAMEA3663241 (sample SAMEA3663241) | pig gut metagenome | biome: pig gut; feature: pig-associated habitat; material: faeces | place: China | collected 2013 | reverse complement strand
TTTGGTTTTAGTACAATGTCTTGATTATAATCATTAAAATACTTTTTTAATTTAATTTCTTCATTTTTGAATACAATATTGTGCTTTATAACTTGTATTCCTTCAGATTCTAAAACAGCAAACAAAGCAAATTTATCATTGCAAATTTCTGCTGTCGCTTGTGTATTTAAATCAAATTTATATCCAACTAAAAATTTATTTTTATTATCTTTTTTTAATTTAATAATCCAGTCATCTGATAATTCTTCATATTGTATATTCTTTTCTTGACAGATTTGTTTTATTATCCTGTTAAATTGTTTTTCTTTATACATTATCATTCCTTCTTATTTACAAAAATATTCTCATCTTTTTAAACCCTATGTTTTGATATAAATTAATAGCATATATATTCTCAAAATACTTATTTACTATATAATCACTCTTTATATTTGTATCATATTTTCATTCATTATTCAAATGTATTATTATCAATAACTTGTCTACCGTTCTTTATATAATATTCCATAGAAGTTTAAGAAATATATAAATAAAGTAGCGGCTATTCTTTTATTACCATCTGCGAACACATGATTCTTTACAATTAAATATAAGAAATTGGCACTTTTTTCTTCAATGCTTTTATAAATATCTTGTCCAGCAAAACTTTGATAAATATTTCCTATAATTGATTCTAAGCCTTTGTCTCTTTCTACTGCAAATAGGGTGCTTTCTTCATTGAATCTTAATTTATTTATTATATCTATACATGAAGTATACTCTATTTTTCTTTCATCTGTATTGCCTTTAATTTTCTTTAATGTTTTGTGATCGTAATCGTCTAATATGTCTAATGCTTTTGAGTATTCTCCAATAACTTTTAGTATTTCTTTTGCATCGTTGCCTTCTAATTGTTCATCGATTCTATTTGCTATATCTATTAACTTGACTGTTTTTTCTAGGTATTCTAATCTTCTTTGATTTACTGCAAAACTTTTTAACATATATTCCTTTAATATTTGAGTTGCCCATCTCCTAAACGCAATACCTCTTTTGCTATTTACTCTATATCCAACCGAGATAATCATATCTAAATTATAATACTGTACATTGTATTTTTTTCCATCTTCAGCAGTATGCTCAAAAAATGAGCATACTGACTTTTCTTCTAACTCATTATCTTTATAGATGTTTTGTATGTGTCTTGTTATTGTCCTTCTGTCTTTATCAAACAATTCGGCCATTTGCTTAAGAGCTTTTTATATCCTTATTAATAAAGCGCAAAAAAGCCCAGTAATTAAATTGGCTTATATATAAATTTCTATACTATAAAATTTTATTGAAATCTATTAGCTCTTTAGACATCATATCATTAGAAACTTTTTCACCAATTTCTACATCGAACCAATCTGGAACTTTTTTATTTATTGCCTGACTTTCTGTTTCAAATTCGATTTCTGCAAAAACAATGCCTTCATATGCTCCATGAAATACATCAAGCTCTATTGTTAATTCATCTTCATATGGAATAAAATATCTATCTTTTTCAATTGTAATTCTATTTTCATCCTTTTCTAATTTGTCATATTGCTCTTTTGTAATTTCTATCTCATATTCATTAACTGAAAGATTTCTTTTTCCTGTTTTTACTGTATAAATAAATTTTATTTCTCCATTTTTTTCTATTTTTCTTTTTCTTATTGCAGTAAAAATATCTGAAAAAATATAATCCTGTACAATAACCTTTTTACTGTCTTTATATTCAGAAATTAATTCATTTACCTTTTCTATATTTTTTATAAAAAAACGTCTTTCTATTTCCACTGTGTTTCCTCCATATTACTATTTTAAATACAAAATCTTCTCCATCTCTGGTATGCCAATAACTTCTATATCGTTGTAATAATTTTCAAGATTTCTTTTTAAGATTGTGTAAAATAGACTAATTCATTATTTCTATTAAATATGTTATAAAACTAACTGTGCTTACAAATAATAAGAAATAGCTAAATATTGTAACTAACCATTTAGTTACAGTGTTCATATTACGCATAATTACTATGTCGAGACATAGCCATGTTGCAATGAAAGGAACTCCTAAGCTTTTAGCTGGTGATTCTTCAACAAGATAGTTCCCATTTACTTCAATCTCGTAAACTGTTGCTATAATTGCTAATATTTGCAATATAATAATATACCATTTTAAAAACATATAGTATTTTCTTCTTGGTGAACTTGATATATATTTTACTCTACCATAATGTTTTTCTTCATTATATTTTACTTCTATTTCACAATTGTCATCAATCGTAACCGGTGTACTTATTGGAAAGTTACTTCCGTCTTTTGTAATAAATAAACCATTACGAGGTATCCATGTACCTGAAAAAGCTCTCATTGTTTAAGCTGACTTATATTCATCAGATTTTAATCTAACTGTTTTATTATAATTTTTCATATTATATCTCCTATTATTCATTGTTTATTCTATATTAAGTATTTTAATACATTTATATGTTTATTGCAATCAAAATTTATTATTAATTATAAAATGAAAGCAATTAGTCATTTTATTCATAGCTTTATACTACAAAAAAAGCGCTGTAATTAACAGCGCTTTTTTGTAATTATTCATTATTTTTGTCAGTCTCTTTTTTGTGAGCTTCTTCTTTTATTACGCAAAATTTGAAATAGATATCCATGAATTTAAGAATATCCAGGATTTTTTCTTTGTATTTCTCGCCTTCTCTTTCATTCAGCTGTGATACATACTCCATAATAAAGACAGGTACTCCGCTTGTTACGTTCTTATCATGTACTTCAACTTTTTTTGACTCTTTTAGATACTTGTCTACAAGCTCGTCTAATTTTGACTCTTTTAGATACTTGTCTACAAGCTCGTCAGATTCCTCTTTCAATTCTGAGTTTCTCTTCAGCTTGTCTAATCCCTCTTTCAATTCTGAGTTTCTCTTCAGCTTGTCTATTTCGTGTTTAAGCATTTCAAGACTTTTTTCGAGCTCTTTGATAGTGTCATCCATATTATTTTCCTCCAATTAATAATAATTAATTTAGATGTTACTTTGCCTAAAATTCTTTTTGAATAGTAGACCTATTGGAACTTGTCCAATATTTAACTATTTTCTCATATTATATCAATTTTGTCAATACATAATAGGTTTATTTTTTTCTTTATTCAAATAACACATTAAATTTGAACCATCCATAATTATTAAACTTATAATTCAGAATTTGCTCGATAAGTTCTTTTGATTTTGGCGAAATATCAGTTAATCTAGTATTATTAACTAAAGGATTGATATATCTTTTTTTAACATCAAATCCAATATAATAGTTATCTTTTGGTGGGGTAATTCCTTCATTAATATCTGTACTATTCATAAAATTTTTAAAATTATTGCTAAGATTTTTTTCATTACAACTAATTATTTTATCAATTATCTCAAGTTCAGAATATTTGTATAAATCCGCTTCTTCAATTATTTTTTTATTAATTGCATTTTTCATTGAATCTGCTATAAACTGCATAACTAATTTATCTTTATTGCCTTGAAATACCATCCACATTTTGCTTGCACCATTTACAAACTTTTCTGCTATATTTTTATCTTTGAATCCTAATTCAATAGTATTAACTTCATTAGATAAAACTGTTAAATTTGAATATATTTCTTTTATATCATATACTTCCCATTCTTTTGTAAAACTCAACCCGCTGGATAATGTATACTCTAATCTATCAGCTGATAATCTTGGAGTATTATTATCTGCTATAGGATATATTTTGTAATCACAAACTTCATCTATTAGTATACTATCCTTCTTTAATAGACTCATTATTTCTTGTGATTCTTCTATGATTCTTCTAGTATCTGCTTCAGTTACTTCTTGATTTATATAATCTTTATGCAAAAAATCAATACAATGACTAAAACAAGGTGTAGCTATATCATGAAATAATCCTGCTAGTGTTTGCTTTTTATCATGCGTAAAATTCCATATAATTAGTGCAACACCTATACTATGATCTAATCTTGAATAAAAGAATTTGTTATTAAATATCTTTGTGTAATCAGTTCCACAATTCATTCCAATTTTTCCTATTCTTTGTAGTTCAGAAGTATTGATGTATTCTTTTAAAAAATTAGGTATTTCATCTACTAATATTTTAAAATAGTTTTTTATAGTTGTATTTATATTGTTAAAATAATCTTGATTATTCATTTTATTTCTCCTTAATTGGTATTTTTAATTTTTCGAAAAACAAATATAGTATACACATTTGTAGATTAAGCAAATGCTTTGTTAAGGGGCTTATGCTTTTTTTGGGATACTATTTAATCTCTCCATATATCATTAATTTGACCAGTAAGAGCCATAATGAAAGCATCTCTTGTAAGTTCTATTCTATCTAATACATTATTAGTTAAGAAACTTATTCCACCTTTACTGCTTCTTAAGTCATTTTGCTTAAATATTTTGTCCATAACTTGTCCTAAATCTGTTTTTATGATTTCATCAACATATTTATCAGGCACAGGGAATGCAGGGCTTGTACCCCAAGATTCATGACCATGTTTATCTTTAATAACTGCTACATTAATAATCATCCATTTTCCTAATAGGTTTGTTATACCAGATTCTATTCCTAAATAGTATTCCGCTTCTATGTTGTTTTCTTTTGCATATTTAATTAGATTGTTTACTCTGTTTCTAGCTCCATTATATATGTCTAAATCTACTGGTTCATCACTTACATCTGATGATACTGGTATTCCTGTTACTTCAATATCTTTAAAATAATTATCAAAAGCTTGTTTAGCTCCTTGTATTTTTCCTGGATTTTTTGTTCCAATTAATATTTTCATTTTATTACCTCCAAAATTTCAAATTTATGTGATATAAACAAATAGCAATAGTAGAAGCGGATTTCTTTAAATTTGTTTTTGACCTAAATCTTCTGAAAACCTTAATAGATATCCATCTGGATCTTGAACTAGGAATTCTTTATTACCTAGTAACTTATCATCTTGTCTATACCAGTTTTCTTCCATTTCAAATGCTATTTTATAGTTGTTATTAGCTAAAGCATTATAAATAACATCTACATTATCAACTTCTAACTGAAAGTTTATTCCATTACCAAAAGGGTATGAAAGTGGTGCAACATCCCACTTATCATTTTCTGCAATTTCTTGTATCATGAATTGTATTTCTCCTAAAGAAAGAAATGCGAATTTTTGTTCCGGTCTATCATATTCTATTTTAAATCCAATAGTTTGATAAAATTTTAAACTATTTTCTAAGTTTGTTACTGATAATTCTGGTATTATTTTGTTAAAGTACATAATTTCACCTTCTACTTTCCTTTATATTTATTTGAGTTTCATTTCATACATTATTCTTTGCTTATTAAATAATTATTCATTTTTTCATTTCTCCTTACTTATCTTGTTTTTAGAAGCGGAATTAATTCAGTTTGAGAATTTTTTTAGTATAGTTTACTACACTTTCCTTTAATTCATTATTGTCAAACCTCGTTAGTAATCGCATATCATCTAATATACTATATATTATCATTCTTTTATTTATGTAGTTAATATCAGAAAATTCTTTATAATATTTTTTTATATAGATATCTATATTTTTATAGTCTTCGGGTTTTTGAAAAGGATCCATTTCTGAATTAGCCCACTTCCAAGGTTCTTTTTTGCACCTATATAATAATCTAAACTCGTAATCAATAGGCGCTATCATAGCATCATTAAAATCTATTAGATACAAGCCATTGTCATTTTTTATAATGTTATCAAAATGTAAATCATTGTGTATGAAAGCAAATTTATTATCTTTTAGATATTTGTCATAGTTAGTGAACGATTGTTCTATTAGTTTTTGCTCTTCAGTAGAGAAGTATTTTTTAGTTTCTTTATAGTAATTTTGTATTTGAGATTTAATATAATTTGTCCAGTTATATGGTTCACATTTTGAATTATGTATGTCTTTAAGTATATCTATCAATTCTTTTATTGCCGCTTCTCGTTCAGTTTCATTCATCTTATACCAATAGTAATATAAAGACTTACCTTCTATTTTGCTAATTATTTCATATACAGAATCTACAATTGTTTTGGTGTTATCATATTTATATAGTTTAGGTATATGTTTTGAATTAGAATTCTCTATATAGAATTGATTTTCCTTTTCAAATTTGTCTTCTTTACCATTACCGCAAACCTTTATAATGTACTTATTATCAATGTCAAACAGGTCATTATTAAATCCTGCATTTATTTCTGTTATAGTGTGCAAATTGTTTCCGAAAATTTGTTCATTATGTTTTACTATTCTTTTGGCTAATGCTAATCTTGTTTTTCTTAAATCTTCTATAACTTCAAATATCTCAAAACATACTTCTGTTTCATCATTAAAGTTAGGGTTTATTGCTTTGAAATAGTCCATATGAGCTTTTTTATAATAATCTAATGTTCTATTACCTTTGCCTTCTAAAAATGCCATTTCAGGTGTGATATTTTTGAATTGAGTAATGATAACTTTTTTTGTTTCTACTATACAAGCTTTCTTTTCATTTTCGAATGTTAATATACTTCTTTCTCCAGGTTTAGAAACATTAATAGTGTCTAACGATGTAGTTGCTGTTTTCTTTCCTTGTAATACTGATTCAACTAAATTGTCGTTGTCTATACCAAATTGCCATTCTGGAAGACTAGGGTTTCTTTCTAGTATAGCACCATTATCAAATATATAATATGGTTTAGTTCCTATAACTTCTATATGAGCATCATTTATATAAATAGTATCTTCTTCTGGCAAAGCTATTATTTTTTCTTCTTTTGATAGATTTAATAAATATTCTTTACTTTCGTCATCTTTTTCTTTTGTTCTATTAGTGTAGTGACATAGTATAGAGTATCCATTTAAAACATCATATCCAGATATATCTTCTAAACCTATAGTATTATCATCATCTAAAGCACAAGATTTTAGATTCTTACCAAATATAATTGCACCAGCACTTCCACCAAATACAATGCCATTATTATTTATAAAATCTTGTATTCTTTCAAATGCACTACTTGTTTTTAAATCGTTTAATAGTTTAAATGTGTTTCCTCCACCTATAAAGATAGCACAATAGTCATTTAAATTTTTATCTATAATCTCAGATGCTTGTGTTACCATTTCTATATTAGATATATTTAAATCCTTTAATTCATTTGTTATCCATTCATAACAGCTTGAATATTTATCAATTTCCATTGCTAATGGAATGTATAGAAGCGGTTTTGTATGGTCTATTATTTCATTTAATTTATTGTAAGCATTAGTGGTTTGAGAACCATCTCCACCACCACATAAAAATAATCTCATTTGTTTTCCTCCTATTTTAATTTAAATAATCCCATTTTTCTAAAAATCTGTCATCATCAAATTTAATTGTTCTTATATTATTATCTTTATGTAATAATCCATCTTTACCTGGTTTATTTAACCAAGCAGTATGTTCCTTTGAAATAGTGTCTGCAACTATTTTACTAGGTACTATATAATAACTCGGTTTGTCTAATTGATGTAAATGTACAAATATATAGAATACATTTTCGTTTACCATTTTCTCATTTTTACTAGATAAGATTCATTTGTTGCTACCATAAGATGTTGTCTTTACCTGTAGTGCAAATTGTTTTCCGTTTTTATTGATACATAATATATCATAATCTTTTACATTAGACATAGGAACTCCAACTGTAAATCCTCGTCTTTCTAATTCTCCTGCAACAAAATATTCTCCTGCATTGCCAATATTTACATTATTCATAATCTTCATCTCCATATATCATTAATCTATTTTTTCTATTGTTACATATTTTATATCTCCTGGAGGAGATGGTACAACCAAATTTACTTTACCATCTTTATCTATAAATAACTCATCATAGTTCCAGGTAACATCAGATAGTAAATGTTCATTCTTTATTTCATTAGATATAGTAGTTTCTATTGATAGTCCAAGTTGTTCTTTAGATGTATAACCTGCTGCTTTATAGCAATCTTCTAATGATGCTTTATCTAAAGTATTCAAATTAAAATTATATACTATGTATTTTAATTTAGCTCCAGCATTTATTAGACCTGTTTTATTTATTATTGTAACTGATAATAGTTCATCGTTATAAAAATAACTATATTTGATATTAGAACAATACCTTCCATTGCCAATATTGGCAAATTTATTATATTCATCTATATACATTTCTTTAATTTCATTATTTACTACATTTGCATATTCTGAATTTATATTTATATATGGTGGTATCAGTTCTTCCTTACTATTAAAAACTTCTCTGCCATCATACGGATCTTTTAATATCTTGTTTTCAAAACCATAATCTGCGTCATATACCCATTCTTTAGTAACGTCTATTTTTTTCTGTACTTGCTCTTGTTTTGTTTCTGAGTTAGTAGTGGGCATTTTATTGAAGTTAATTTGCATTATTGGAATAACACTTATTATAAGTACTATAGAAATGATTATTGGTATTGCTATCTTGTTTGTTTTAAGAAGCGGAATTATTTTCATTTTTATTCTCCATATTTTTTATTTATTGTCATTCTAACGTTATTTTATAACTAATTTAGAAACAATATTTATTTAATCTATTTAGGTTTTCTAACTCAATTTCATTTGTCATTTTTTGTAATTTTTCAAATTCATTGTTATTTAATAATGTATTTAATTCTTCTATTTTGTTTATTCGCTCTTGAGCTATTTGTTTTAATTTATTTTTATTGTCTTCAAATCTTTTAATAAGTTTTTCCGATGTTACTTGTTTTTGGAAATCATCTTCTACTTCCAAACATCTATTTAACCATACTTGAACATCATCTTTTTCAAGCTTTAATATATCTTTGCATTTATCAAATTTGTTATTTCTAAAGCACAACCAAAATAAATTTATATTTCCAACATGATACATTATTGAAGCTTTATAATTATTATTATCTTTTTTATATAGAGATATGTTATCTATTAGGGATTCTATTTCTGTATATAACTCTTCGTAAGTAGTTAGTGAATCCATAATCTTCAAAATTTTTTCATTTATTATATTTACAACTTCACTTATTGAATTTTTTGTATATGTCCACCAGATATCTTCTCCAGAAATAAAGAAACCAATTCTTATATATGGGTCAACTTTTTTTATTCCACAAATTGGAATAATTGCAATATTAACAGTAAAGCTATCCCCTGCAGCACTTCCTTGAAAATTTATTTCTTGATATATCTGTTTATTTACAACTCGGATAAAACTTTGACCTTTAATTTTAAAATTCATTTCTTTCATTTTATCTTTCATTGACTCTTTTATTTCTTTTATATATTCATTTTTCATATATTTTCTCCTTAAAACTATATGTATAAATCATTTAATTATTTTTTATTACTAATTCTTAGATTGATTCATAATAATATACATTTTCTATCAATTCTTGATTCGGCAATTTAAATAGTCTAGTTTTTATAAACTTACCACCTAGATGTTTATAGTATTCATTTGATGGATTACCCTCTAAACAACCTATAATCATTTTGGTGCAACCAAGTTTCTTTAACTCATTAATCCCTACTTCAGTAAGTTTTCTGCCAAATCCATTACCTTTATACTTTTTTATCATATATACGGCAAATATTTCGCCTTGATTTCTGTATTCTGAATCATCTGTTATACCAACATTAACAAAGCCTACTACTTTGCCATCTACTTCTAAAACAAATTGATGATTATCGTTTTCATCAAATTCATTAAAAGATTTCTTTCCTCTTTCTTCTTCAGTATTAGGAAGATTATCTAAAAACTCATCATTAACTATTCCTCTATAAGTTTCCTGCCAAGCCACAGTAACTACATGAGCAACATCATAACAATCTTTTTACTCTTTTCTTCTAATTTTGTATTCCATAGATAACGCAACTCCAATTTAATTATTTTTTATATATTCCTCTTATAACTTTAACTATTTCTTTTCTACTTACTAATTCGTTAGTTTTAGCTTTTAAATCTTTAAACTCAAATCCTACTGCATCAGAAATAACTTTAGCTGTTTTATCATCTCTAGCAACAATAATACTATAACCATTAATAATATCCATACAATTTACAGATATATAATCAACATCATTTTCCTCACTAACAGTATCTAGTATTTTTCTAATATCATTTTCATATTTATTTAAGAAATCTTGGGCATTAGCGACTTCAAGTTGTCCCATTGACCAAGAGATAGTCATAAACTGGTCTTTGAATTCAACTTCCATTTCTTCCCTTAAACTCTCCCCTATTTGAGATTTTTTTACAAATATTTCTGTTGTAGTTTCATCAGTTATTTCTGGAACTTTGCTTTTTAACCAGTTAGCCATTTCAATATCTTTTTGACTCGTTAATTTGATTTTTAGATTCATAGTATTTGATATTATTCCATAATATAATAAAATAGCTGATTCTCTTGAAATATCTATATTTTCATTTTTAAATCTTTCAGCTACAAGTGTTGCTGCAGCTCCAATTAATTCTATTTGTATTTTAAGATTAGGATTTTCGTCTAACCAACTTTCTCTGTTATGATGATCTATAACTTCGACAATATTTTCCTTTTTAACAGCTTTTGAAATTTCTGACAAGTAGTTTGTATCTACTAAAATAATTTTATCATTATTTTCAATTCTCGCAATACTATTTAGGTGTATGTTAAACATTTGTAATACAATTTCTGCCTCTTTCTTAATCGTGCCTTCAAAATAATATTCAGCATCTTCACCTTTTTTTCTTAAGAATTCAGTGTACGCATACATTAATGATATTCCATCCATGTCTGGATTGGTATATGTAGTTACAACTTTTCTCATTTTTTTATCCTCCATGAAGTTTTTTACATCTTATCATAATATAATTTATAATTCTATATTTTTCGATTAAAAGATTAAATTTATGATGAGGTGAACTGAAGAATCGCAAGTTAACATAAGGTCGAACCTTTTCCTAATACTATAGCATTTTTATTATTATGCTTTTTTATTTTATAGTGTTTTTATGTTTTGGAATATGTCTTTACATAATGTTTTTATAACTTCCTGCGTGTCAACCTATTATGTTCATTCTTTTTCTTGATTTAGTTTATAATTTAGTTTACATATTATCAAAATAATCTCCGTGGCGTCAACTTGTTATGTCTCCTCTCTCCCTTTTTCATAGTTTAAAGTAAAAAATGCAAGAGTATTTTACCACTAATACTCTTGCATTTTTTTATTTGCATAGATTTATTACTCTTTATCTAAAACTTACAACTCCCCTCAGTTCTAGGATAAGCAATGACATCACGAATGTTTTTCATTCCAGTTAAATACATAAGTAGTCTTTCAAAACCAATTCCAAAACCTGCCCTTTTGCATGTTCCATACTTTCTTAATCCTAAATACCAATCATACTCTTCCAACTTCATATCTAACTCTTTCATTCTAGTTATAAGCTTATCATAATCCTCTTCTCTTTGACTCATTCCAAATGTTTCTCCTATTCCTGGTAACTCCAAGTCAGCTCCTGCAACTGTTCCATCTTCCATCTGCTTCATATAAAAACTTTTTAATTCTTTTGGCCACATTGTAATAAACAATGGACAATCAAAATATTCTGTTAAATACTTTTCATGCTCTTTTGCTATATCTGCACCATATTCTGGAACATACTCCCATACTCTATCGGCTTTCTTTAAAATGTCTATACATTCTTTATATGTTACTCTTTTAAACTCTGCATTCATTGTTCTAGTAAGTTTATCAATTAAACCTTCTTCAACGGTTTCATCTAAAAATTTTATTTCTTCTTTTGCATGTTCCAGTACATAACCTATAACAAATCTAAGCATATCTTCAGCAATTTCCATAATTCCATCTAAATCACAAAATGCAACTTCAGGCTCAATTTGCCAAAATTCTGCTGCATGATATGGAGTGTTTGATGGATCAGCTCTAAATGTTGGTCCGAAAGTATATACCTTTTTAAAAGCTTGAGCAAAAGTTTCCGCTTCTAATTGTGTTGAAACAGATAAACTAACTTTTTTCTTAAAAAACTCCTTAGCATAATCAACTGCACCTGTTTCAGCAATCTTGTCCAAATCTTGTGTTGTTATTTGGAACATCTCTCCTGCTCCCTCACAATCACTTGCAGTTAATATTGGTGCTTGTAAATATAAAAATCCATGTGATGTAAAATACTGATGAACTGCCATTGCTGCAATACTTCTAACTCTAAAAACTGCTGTAAATAAAGTTGTTCTTGGTCGTAAATATGCTTGTTCTCTTAAAAACTCTCTAGTGTGTTTTTTTGGTTGTATTGGATAGTCTTCTGGGCAATCTCCAACAAGTTCTATTTCTTTTGCTTTTAATTCTATCTCTCCTCCTCTTTCTAATTTCACTAAACTTCCTGTTACTTTTATAGATGAACCAAAATGAATTTTTTGAACCATATCAAAATCTTTTGTACTTAAATCATATACTACTTGTAATTTTTTAAAACAAGTACCATCTGATAACTCTATAAATCCAATTTCTTTTTGTTTTCTATGTTTTCTAATCCATGCACAAACTGTTATCTCTTTATCTAAATATTTTTCATAACTTTCATATAACTCTTTTATATCCATAATAAAAAACCCCTTTCTTTTATAAAACTTTCTTATCTGCTAATTCAGCACAAACCTTCTCATCCCATGCTGATGCTTGAACTTCTGCAATATGCTCTTTTTCTAGTAATAACATACAAATTCTTGATTGACCTATTCCTCCACCTATTGTATATGGAATCTCTTTTTTTACTATTTTTTGATGGTATGGCATTTTTAATCTATCCACACAATCTGCTTTTTCTAATTGTTTAACTAACGACTTTTCATCAACTCTTATTCCCATAGATGAAATTTCAATAGTCTTTCCTAGTGTTTTATCATAGATTAATAAATCTCCATCAAGTTGCCAATCATCATAATCTGGACTTCTTTTATCATGTATTTTCCCAGATTTTAATTTATCTCCTATTCCTATAATAAATACAGCTTTTTTCTCTTTTCCGATTAGTTGTTCTCTTTCTTCTGGAGATACATCAGGATACATATCTTCTAATTCTTGGCTAGTAATGAAGTATATAGTTTTAGGTAATTCTAATCCTAAGAAATGATATTTTTGTTTTAGATAAATTGATGTTTGCCTGATAGCCTTATATATTGATTTAACTGTTTCTTTTAAATAATCAATTGTTCTATCTTCTTTAGCAATTACTTTTTCCCAATCCCATTGCTCTACATAGTATGAATGTATTTCATCAACAACTTCGTCTTTTCTAATAGCCTTCATGTCTGTGTATAACCCTGTATGTGATTTAAATTCATATTTTCCTAATGTTTCTCTTTTCCATTTTGCAAGAGAATGTACTATCTCAAATTTTTCATCTTCTCTTTCAAAGCTAACCGCCTCTTCTGTTCCTGATAATTGGTCTTGTAACCCTGATGATGCTTTTAAAAATATTGGACTTGGCACTTTAATAATCCCTAATCGTGCTTCTAATTGTCCTTCAAAGTGTTTTTTTGTTTCTGCAATCATCTTTACAGTTTCTAAATAACTTAATTCCTTTTTCATTTTAATCCCTTCTTTCTTAATTTTCATTTCATTAAGATATTTGTAGGATATATCTATTTTCCACCTCCTTAAATACAAAAATACCCGTATCATCCTACAATAAGGACGAATACGGGTATCCGCGGTGCCACCTTAATTTATTACTAACGTTTATCCTATATAAACGATTATTTAGCAATCTCTTTTTTCTGCTCTATCAAGCATTAGCAATATGATAACGGTTTGCTTCCGAACCAGCCTACTTGAGCGATTTTTAATCCTCGTTTGGTGGTTAGCTCAGAGGTGTTCTTTCACAAAGCTTTCATAGTTAGTTCACACTATACCTAACTCACTGATATGAAAATCTAAGCTACTTTTCCTCTTCAACGCATTTTTATTATAGCATGATTTTCTTTATTTGTCAAAATTTTCATTTTTCAATAATTCAAAACTAATATCAATTAAATTACAAATCTCCTCTTTTTCAACAGTTCCATCCAACAAAACAGTAATCCAATGTTCTTTATTCATATGATATGCCGGCAAAATTCCTTCTTCTTTTCTAAGTCCACCTATCATTTCAGGAATATTTTTTAAATTTATTACATTTACTATTCCTTCTTTATCTATTTTTAATCTTTCATATGAGATATCCATAATTAATGCAAACCATTTCATATTATCTTTATGTTTGAAAGTTGTAAAATTAGGTGTATCAGCCCATGGATACTCTTGTAGTGCATCATATTTTTTGTTTATATATTTTTCTATTTCATTTCTTAACATATATTTCCCTTCTTCTTTTATTATATTAAATTTAAATCATCAAATATTTTCCATTACAAATTTTAACATATTATATAAAAACCTGCAAGCATAGCTACTTAGCCAATTACTTGCAGGCATTTTGGATTATTTTTCAAAACTACATTGATTTGGAAATATTCTTTCTAACGCACCATTTATTTCATCTCTTGATTTTTCAAAATCAATTTTTAAATCTGAATCATTTATACAAATAATTTTTTTCTTTCTATTACTAATAGTTTTAAGTAATTTATGATTATCATTTGCCATTATAAAATACTTTCCAATTTTTGTGGTTGGTATAAATTTTCCAGATAGTAATTGCCAATATCTAGCTAATACACAGCCCAAGTCGTTGTCCGCTCTAAATTTATTCTTGCATGCTTTATCTAGTTTTTCTTGTTCTTTTTTCCAAATTTCCTCAAAAGATTCTTTTAAATAACATTGCGTTAGATGTTGCGAATAAATATCTTGAAACTCTTTATATTTCAACATTTTCAATGTTTTAAAATTGTCTTTTTTATATTTTATATTAAACATTTTCCATTTATTATTTTTTATGAATTCTTGTTTTGAAAAATACTTATTTATAATATCAGCATGATTTTTTCTTAAAACATAATGTCTTCTACTACAATTCTTTTTTATGTATTCTATATACATATCTTTTGGCAAACCATTTTCAAAAAAATCTTCTGGCTTTAAATCTTTTAATATAAATAAATCATCATTAAAAATAACAAATTTTGAAGATAAGTCTTTAATTCTAAATAAATTCATTTCTATTACATTAGAATTAAATGTTGGTAAATATTCTTTAGGAATAAAATCTTCATGTTTTATAATTTCTATTTTAGGATTAGCAACATCTAGCCATTTAGGCAAATGCCCCCAAGTTACAAAAAACACTTTATTAACCCAAGGTGCATGCTTCTCTATTCCCCTAAATAAGTATTGTAAATTTTCACAATCTCTAAATCTATTTATATTTGAATCACCAGTTATTCCTAAGTATTCATTTTTTTGCTTTAACCAATTCTCATCATTTCCGTCTACCCACAAAATTACAAAATCAATTTTGTCTTTTATTTTTTTCATTTCTTACTTTCCTTTAATTTATAATTCAAATTTTGACTTTTCTGGCAATAATTCTTGAAGCACATTATTTATTTCATTTTTAGATTTTTCAAAATCAATATTTGTAAAAGCATCATTTATACATACATATTTATACTTTTTGCTTCTTAATTCTTTAATATTTTCTGTATTGTCATTTAAAAAAGTTAGATACTTACTATAATCTTTTTTAGGCACAAATTCTCCAGAAACCATTTGCCAATATCTACATAAATAATGACCTAAATCACTTGCATTTCTAAATTTGTTTTTGCATGCATTATCTAATAATTCTCCTTCAAGCTCCCACATTTTTCTAAATGTATCTTTTAAATATGGTTGTGGAGCATGAAAATTCCAAAATCCTACAAATTTTTTCTTGAATTTCATTGAATATTTTGTTTTCTCATTTAATTTTCCATATTTTTTATTCAGGAATTTTTTATGATGCTTTTTTATACATTCTTCTTTATTAAAATGTTTGTTTATTATTGCTAAGATATTAGCTTTCATCATATAATGTACATCATTATATGATGAAGCAAGTTGAGTATATTCTGCATATACATCAGTAGGCTTCCCATCAACAAAAAAATCTTCCGGTTTTATTTTTTTCAAAAAGAATAAATCATCATTCATTAGTATAAATTTTTCTGAAAGGCTTTCTATTCTATGCAAATTTAATTCAATAACATTTGAATTAAATGTTGGTAAATATTGTTTTGGTATAAAATCTTCATGCTTTATTATTACTAGCTTCTCATTATTTGTATCTAACCAGGCTGGAGTATGTCCCCATGTTATAAAAAAAACTTTATTAATCCATGGTACATATTTTTCTATTCCTCTGAAAACATATTGTAAATTATCGCAATCTCTAAATCTATTACTCTCTTTATCTCCCTTATGTTCCATATATTCATTTTTTTCCTTTACCCATTCCTCATCATTTCCATCTACCCATAAAACTACAATATCAATTTTTTCGTTCAAACTTTTTTTCTTCACTTCTCAACCCCTACCTTAATAGAATTTTTATTTATTTCTAAGTATTCTGCGCCTTTAATCATTTATTATATTATACCACAAGATTACATAAAAAATCTATATTTTCATAAAAATTTCCAGTAACACATCATAGGAATTTA
>SAMEA3663241__coassemble_189_pt1 | contig 16798 bp, 16 predicted proteins | sample SAMEA3663241__metabat2_low_PE_011 | metagenome-assembled genome bin SAMEA3663241 (sample SAMEA3663241) | pig gut metagenome | biome: pig gut; feature: pig-associated habitat; material: faeces | place: China | collected 2013 | reverse complement strand
CTTTAAAAGAGGCTTTTAATCAAATAAATAGATACCAAAGAGATTCATTTTGGGCAGGAAGTGGCTTATATGAATATGTGCAAATATTTGTAATATCAAATGGAACAAATACAAAGTATTATTCAAATACTACAAGAGAAAGTCATATAAAAGAGCAACAACAAACAAGAAATAAAAGTAAAAAGACAAGTAACAGTTTTGAATTTACATCATACTGGGCAGACGCTAATAACAAAGTAATATCTGATTTAGTTGATTTTACAAGAACATTCTTTTCAAAACATACAATATTAAATATATTAACGAAATATTGTGTATTCACATCAGAAGAGTTATTACTTGTTATGCGTCCGTATCAAATAGTTGCAACGGAAAGAATATTAAATAGAATAGAAGTTTCAACTAACTATAAGAAAATGGGAACTATTGAAGCAGGTGGTTATATATGGCATACAACTGGTTCAGGTAAAACTCTAACCTCATTTAAGACTGCACAACTTGCAAGTAATTTAGATTATATAGATAAAGTAATATTTGTAGTTGATAGAAAAGATTTAGATTATCAAACAATGAGAGAATATGACAGATTTGAAAAAGGTGCAGCAAATGGTAATAGAAGTACAAAGATTCTTCAAAAACAACTTGAAGATGATACATCAAGAATTATTGTTACAACTATACAAAAATTAAGCGAATTTGTAAAAAGAAATAATAATCACCCAGTATTTCAAAAACATTTAGTTTTAATATTTGATGAATGTCACCGTTCACAGTTTGGTGATATGCATAAAATGATAGTTAATAATTTTAAGAATTATCATTTGTTTGGCTTTACTGGAACTCCAATATTTGCTAAAAATGCTACAAATAAATCTAATCCAGATTTTTGTACAACTGAACAAGCATTTGGAGATAAGTTACATACATATACCATTGTTGACGCAATAAATGATGGAAATGTTCTACCATTTAGAATTGACTATGTAAATACAGTTAAAAAGAAAGATGGAATGACTGATAAAGAAGTTCAAGCAATAAATACAGAGGAAGCACTATCATCACACGAAAGGGTTAGCAAAATTGTTGAATACATTATAGAACATTTTGACCAAAAAACTAAGCGAAATTCTTTTTATGATTTAAAAGGACAAAGAGTAAACGGATTTAATTCTATGTTTGCAGTTGCTTCAATTCCAATGGCAAAAAAATATTATTTAGAATTTAAAAAGCAACTTGAAGAAAAACATAAAGATTTAACTATTGCTACAATATATTCGTTTGCTGCAAATGAAGAAGATACATCAGATGGAATATTAGATGATGAGGGCTTTGAAACTTACTTATTGGATCAAAGTTCAAGAGAGTTTTTGGATTTTGCAATAGGAGAGTATAATAAAAAATTTAAAACAAATTTTTCATCAGATGGTAATGGATTCCAAGATTACTATAAAGATTTATCAGATAAAGTTAAACATAGAGAGATAGACTTACTTATAGTAGTAAATATGTTTCTTACCGGTTTTGACGCCACAACCTTAAATACTTTATGGGTAGATAAAAATTTAAAACAACACGGTCTTATTCAGGCATATTCAAGAACTAATCGTATATTAAATTCAGTAAAATCCTATGGTAATATAGTTTGTTTTAGAGATTTACAACAACAAACGAATGACGCTATTGCTTTGTTTGGAGATAAAAATGCAACAGGTATTGTTTTATTAAAATCTTATGAAGATTATTACTACGGTTATGAAGATGACAAAGGCAAGAAGCAGATAGGTTATGAAGAAAGAATTGCAATGTTACTTCAAAAGTACCCGTTAGGAGAACAAATAATAGGCGAACAAGCAAAAAAAGAATTTATTGTTGCGATGGGTAATATTTTGAGATTGAGGAATATATTATCTTCTTTTGATAAATTTAAAGGTAATGAAATACTTACTGATAGAGATTTCCAAGATTATATTGGTACTTATACTGACCTTTATGAAGAATTTAAACCTAATGCAGGAGATGGTGAAAGCATTAAAGATGACTTAGTATTTGAAATGGAATTAGTAAAGCAAGTTGAGGTAAACATTGACTATATTTTAATGTTAGTAGCAAAATATCATCAATCTAATTGTACTGATAAAGAAATATTAGGTTCTATTGATAAAGCAATAAAATCAAGTTTAACACTTCGCTCAAAGAAAGAACTTATTGATGGATTTATCTCAAAAATAAATGCTAATACAGATGTAATGAAAGATTGGAGTAAATTTGTAAGAGAACAAGAAGAATCTGATTTGAAAAACTTAATATTAGAAGAAAATCTAAACGAAGAAGAAACAAGAAAATTTATTGAAAATTCTTTTAGAGATGGACAAGTTAAGACAACAGGAACCGATATAGAAAAGATTTTACCTCCTATGAGAAGATTTGGTGGTAGCAATAGAAACGAAAGAAAACAAACTATAATAGAAAGAATAATGAAATTCTTTGAAAAGTATTTTGGAATTGTTTAATATTATGGGGGTGAATAAATGTCAGTGGATGGAAACACTATAAAAGAATTAGAAAAATTGTTAAAAGCACCATATATACTTTTAACTCTTGCTTTATGTAGTGGCTTATTGTTATTTTTACCAGATTTTATAGTAAAGAAAATGTATCTATTAGACTTCAGAGATAAATTCGGTGGAATAATAGGTGTTATATTTCTAATTAGCCTTTGTTTATTATTAACTTTACTATGTACTAAGATATATTCTTATGCACGAACAATTACGAAAAGAAAGAAAGACATAGCAAGAAGGAAAAAATATTTATTAAAGTTAGAAGAAAACAAAGCAAAAGTAATAAAAAATTTATTAAAAGCACCAACACATACTATGCCAATGCAATATAATAATGGAGTTACAATGGAACTTGTTAGTTATGGAGTGATTTCACAAGCCGGATCAACTCAGGCAATGGAGTTTGGTTATGATAATGAAATCATATTAAAATACTTTTTACAACCTTGGGTTGCAGAACTAATCAACAAAGATGAACAACTCAAAGAAAAATACAAGAAATCAAAATAGTCACTATGGTGGCTATTTTTTATGCTACGAATTACTGATTTATAGTTTACGAAAGTGGCAAAATACTACACAAAAGTAAAAAATATTACATTTAATGGCAAAAATATTGCTTTTCGCATAATTCGACAAAAATCGCAAAAATAATGTTGTATAATGTAATCGTACATATAGCAATGCCAGGCTGTGTGATATATGAAATTAATTATAGTAGTTTTGATAATTAAATAAGGACAATTAAAAGAAATAATTAAGCAGTACATATTTCTTTGACAACAAAAGAAGAAGATATATTACTGGTTAATTTTTCATAAGAGGGAGCAATACCTTACGCTATTACTCGTATAAAAATTAGGGCATTGATTTTTATAAGAAGTAGGAGTTGTTGCCCTTATGATTGCGAGAGTAGTTCTTATTTGTTTGTTAAAAATTGATAGAAGCGATTATATTCATAAAGGGGTATCTTTCGCTCATAAACGTAAAAAAACAAGAAAATTAAATAATGCAGTTTTGATTGACGCTAATAGTTTGACTCAAAATATGAGTTTGACTATTGGCGTCTTTTCTTTTTGTGTAAAACTTTTTAGGTGCAGAAGCCCACCAAAGTTCAAGTTTAAACGAAAAAAACTTGAATGGAGGAAAGAAAGATGGCAGAAAGCCCTAAAAGAAGAAAATGTAAGGATAACCCTTATACATTAAATCATATTGAAGAAAAAAATATTTATACAATTACATTTAAAGATGTTAAAGGACATATAAATAAAGTAGAAGTTAGTGAGGAAGTATACAGAGTTTTTGATAAGTTTGAACTACAAGATATTAAAGAATTGAATGAATATGATAGACATATCGAACATTCAGAAATATTTGAAAACAACCTTGAATCAAGAGCAAAGGAAAAGCCTTCAAGTTTGGAAGATGAGATTATAAAGAAATCTACATTTGACGAACTAAAAAAAGCAATAGAATTATTGCCAGAGGTTCAAAAAAGAAGAATTAAAAAATATTATTTTGAAGATAAAACAGAGCAGCAAATAGCAGAAGAAGAAAATGCTACACAACAATCAGTACATATTATTTTGGAAAGAGCATTAGAAAATTTAAAAAAATATTTAAAAATTAAAATTTAGTGTCTGTTATTTTGCATTTTAGTGAGGAAACAGGTGAGAGGGAGTTAATCCTTTTCCACCTGTTCCTTTTATTTTAGTGGAGCAGGATGTGTTCTTTGAAAATTTGATACACATTCATCAGATACTTTCCTGTTAGATTCAGCACTTTAACAAGTACGCTTGTCGGTCTATACTTGGTTATAAAATTAGGTAGCACCTAATTTGCGATTACATCTAACAGTATTAAAGATACTCCTGCATAGCCACAGACTCACGCAATGGGTGCAGCCCGGAGAGATCCTCGGGGAGGTGAAATTCCTGTGATATTGATTTAGCAAGTCAATAGTTTGATGAAATCCCGTACTGAGGGTATTAAGACAAATATCAGTTAAAACTAAAAAAATAAAAGAAATAAATATTATGAAAGTCAAGGTATTTATATGTACTTTGGCTTTTTTACATATTAAGGAGGAAATTTTAATGAAAAGAAAAAATTATAAAGTAAAAGTTAAATTGATATTTGAAACAACTATGGATCATTCACAAACAAGTATGCAAAAGGCACAAGAAGATGTTAATCGTGTTTTAACAGATTATTTAAAAGATAAGAAGTTAAACATTTTAAATCTATTTAATGATAGACCACCACGCATTATATATAAAGTTGAAAAGAAAGATGATTAAATCAGATATAAAAAAAGGAGATATTTATTATGCTTCATTGAATCCTGTTGTTGGAAGTGAACAGAAAGGAGAAAGACCAGTGGTGGTTATACAAAACAATTTAGGAAACAAATATAGTCCTACTGTTATTATTGCACCTCTAACAGAAGTGATAAAGAAAGCAGATTTACCAACTCACATAACAATATTTAGAAATGATTTTTTAAAATATGATTCAATGATTTTATTAGAACAATTAAGAACAATAGATAAAAGTCGTTTAATTTCATATCTTGGAAAATTAAAAGATAATCAGTTACAAAAAATAGATAATGCATTGATAAAAACACTATCCATTAACATTATTGGGTATTTATTTAGTTTAGGAATAGGAGAGTATAATGAAAAGAAAAATGAAAGAATATATAGTGACTATTATTTCAAGGAAACAAAAACAAGAGATTCAATTAAAAGCAACAAACAAAAAAGAAGCAAAAGAAATGGTCATTGATGTAATAACAAATACTTATTTATTTAAAAATCAAAAATTAAATAATATAAAAATAAAGTGTAGAAAGAATAGGAGGTTGATGTAATATGGAAGACACAATGATATTTTCAGTACACGAAGTTGCAAAAATGCTACATTCTAGTCCTAATTATGTGTATAAATTGATAAATAATGGTTATTTACCTGCAATAAAACTTGGAAGTGTTAAAGTATTAAAATCTACTTTGTTAAAGTTTCTAATTGAGAATGAGGGAAAGGACCTTTCCGATATAAATTGTATTAAAAAACTAGATGTTAGTTTATTAGATAAATCATAATGGCTAGTGTAGGAATTAAAAAAAGAGGAAAGGTATATCAATATCAATTTGAAATAGCACCTGTTAAAGGACAAAGAAAATGGATAACAAAGTCGGGTTTTAAAACAAAAGCAGAAGCACAAGAAGAAGGAAATAAGGCATACACTGAATATTTAAATGCAGGTATGCCTTTTAAAGATTGCAATATTTCATATACTGATTATTTAGATTATTGGCTTGATAATTATTGTAAAATAAATTTAAAATATAACACAATACAAGCATATAAAAATATAATTAAAAATCATATAGTCCCAAAATTAGGTAAATATAGATTGTCTACAATTACAAGTGTAAAACTTAACTCTTATATAACAGAAATATGTGAAGAAAATGATTTTGCTCCAACATATTTTAAAAATATATTAAAAGTTGTTAAGGGTTCTTTTCGTGACGCTTGTAATGTTTACGGCTTTATCAAATATAACCCTGCAAGAGATTTAAGATTACCAAGATTTGATAAAAAAAGAGAAGATGTAAAACATTTATATACACAAAAAGAAATAGATTTAATATTAAATAGATTTGCTGATAATGACACATTTACTTGTGTCTTTTTAACATCTTGTTATACCGGTATGAGAACTGGTGAGGTATGTGCATTAACTTGGGATGACATTGACCTTGAAAAGGGAATAATAAATATAGAGCATAATGTATATGATAAACCTAAAGATGATAAAGGAAGATGGTTTATAGGAACTACTAAGACTCAAACAGGAACAAGAAAAGTTCATATAAGTCAAACTTTAAAAATAGCATTGCAAAATTATAAGAATAAACAAGACTATCTGAAAAAATTATATGGAAGAAAGTATATTTATTATAATCTTGAAGATGTTGAAAATAAATATGGAAAAATAGTTGAGCATAGAATAGTTAGAGAAGAAATAAGTAATAAAGATAGCAAAAGATATAATTTGATTTTTACAAAAGAAAATGGAGCATATATAGGAACTGACATAACAAGGTATCCATATAAAATAATCCATAATGAGTTAGGAATAAAAAAATGTAGATTCTATGATTTAAGAGGAAGTTATGCAACCAAAATATTAAACAATGGTATAGAGATAAGAGATGTTGCTGATTTACTAGGTCACAAGAATATAGAAACAACAGAAAACTTTTATATTTCTAGCACAGAAAGTTCTAGAAAATATGCAACAGAATTATTTGATAATATATCAAAATCTGAAACGATAAATAAAATTATAGAATATAAAATTGAATCTCAGTAGTTTGACTAATCTTAATATATAGTATATAATTATGAACAGAAAAAACACAAATGTATGATTTTCCAATTCGCACAATTTATTGAACTTTGAAATATGGTATAATGATGGCAGTGAACGGATGTGGACGGTGTCCACAATTTGTCCACAGTAGAGAAATATTTATAATATAAATAGTACGGATAATACAAATAATATAGATGTTACCTAGTCTGGAAAAGCCTGAAATACAGGTAATATTATAAATACAAATAATACAGATAATATGGGAGTACAAAGTTCATGTGGAAGTGGTAAGAAATATAAAAACTGCTGTGGTAAAAACGCTTAAAATCGGTACTTTCAGGGAATGGCATAGCGAGTATAAATTACCAAAAACTATAAAATGTTCGCAAAATGTTCGCATACACAAAATTTGTGGACAATGTAATTAAAAATTTTTTTAAAGAGCTAATTTTAGTTAGCTCTTTTTGCTCTAAAAATTCTTTATTCATATTTTGCGTAAAGTTCAAGACAAAACTTTTTAAAGTCATTGTTAAAAAATAAAATTTATGATATAAAATATAATAGTAATTAAAAAAACAAAAGGAAGGTATACAAATGAAAGTAATTAGTTTATTTAGTGGTTGTGGAGGTTTAGATTTAGGTTTTGAAAAAGCTGGATTTGAAATTCCAATTGCCAATGAATTTGATAAAAATATATGGAAAACGTATGAAATTAACCATAAGAATACAAAGTTGATAAAGGGAGATATTCGAAACATCAAAGAAGAAGATTTCCCGGAAGACGTTGATGGAATAATAGGAGGTCCTCCATGTCAATCTTGGTCGGAAGCTGGTTCTTTAAGAGGAATAGATGATGAAAGAGGAAAACTTTTTTATGATTATATTAGAATATTAAAACATGTAAAGCCGAAATTCTTCTTAGCCGAAAACGTAAATGGAATGTTGGCTGATAGACATTCTGAGGCAGTAAATAACATCATAAATTTATTTGATGAAGCAGGGTATGATGTTCAAATATATAAAGCAAATGCAAAAGATTATGGAGTAGCTCAAGAAAGAAAAAGGATATTTTTTATTGGTTTTAGAAAAGGTAGTAATTATAAATTTGAATTCCCAAAAGGCTCTACATTAGATGATAAAAGTAAAATTACGTTAAAAGATATAATTTGGGATTTACAAGACACAGCTGTACCTTCATTAGAAAAGAATAAGCATAATCCGGAAGCTATAAATAATAATGAATATTTTATAGGAGAGTATTCTCCTATGTTTATGAGCCGAAATAGAGTGAAATCTTGGGATGAACAAGCTTTTACTGTACAAGCATCAGGTAGACAATGCCAAATTCACCCTCAAGCCCCTAAAATGGTAAAATTCGGAAAAAATGATTGTAGATTTGTTGAAGGAAAAGAAAATTTATATAGAAGAATGACTGTAAGAGAAGTTGCTAGAGTACAGGGATTTCCGGATAATTTTAAGTTTGATTATACAAATACGGATGTTGGATATAAAATGATAGGAAATGCTGTACCTATTAATCTAGCTTATGAAGTTGCTACGGCCATAAAAAATACTTTAGAGAATGGAGGAAATTAGGTGAGTGATAAAAGCAATAATCAAGGAAGAGCTTTTGAATATATATGTTTAATTTCTCTTGAAAGGGAGATTAAAAAATATAGAAATGTTGAAATAGTATTAAACAGTTCTTTTGATGCAGCATTGACTGCTTGGAAATCTATTGATAAAGCGTTACAAACTAATTTGATTACAAGTGCTGAATCTATTGTAAAAACAATTTTTGAATTAGAACCTATGATTGTTGAAAAAGATGATGATAAAGTTGAATTGTTAATACAACCTGATGTAATGGGAGAAGTTGGTGACGTAAGAGATATTGTAGCAATTAGAAAAGAAAGAAAATGGGAGATTGGTTTTAGTGTTAAGCATAATCACTTTGCTGTAAAACATAGTAGATTAGCCAAAACTCTGGATTTTGGAGAAAGATGGTATGATAAAAAGTGTTCAGAACAATATTGGAATGATGTTAAACCAATTTTTGACTATCTATCTAAGGAAAAGGATAAAGGGACTACTTGGAGAGATTTACCGGATAAAGATATAGATGTATATGTTCCGTTACTAAATGCTTTTGTTGAAGAAATAAAAAGGACATATAAAGAATATCCTGAATTACCAAAAAGAATGGTTGAATATTTGTTAGGTGCATTTGATTTTTACAAAATAATAAGTATAGATAGTGATAAATTAACTCAAATACAAACATTTAATATGAGAGGTACATTAAACAAAAATAGTAAAAAAGAGGAAGCTAAAGTTAAAATACCGGTAGTTAATTTACCTACTCGTTTAGTAGATATACAATTAAAACCAGGTAGTACTAATAAAGTTGAATTATACTTAGACAACGGGTGGCAATTCAGTTTTAGAATACATAACGCTTCAACTATTGTTGAGCCAAGTCTAAAATTTGATATACAAATTGAAGGTATGCCAACATCAATTATAGCAATTAATTGCTATTGGACAACAAAATAACATGAAAACGTTGTATGTTTTAAGTATACAAAAGAAAACAAAAATAAAAGGAGTGTTAATATTTAAGAAGATGTTGACATTTCTTTTTGATTTATAATACTTATAAAATTATTTAATTTGATTAGAATTGGAGGTGTAGTAAATGAAACAAAAATTTCTTGATGTTAATTTAATTAAGGCACAATGGAACATATTTTCAATTATATCAACAATTACAGGGTTTGTATTAGCGATTACAGGAGTTCCAAATAATTATAATATAGGCATATTAGTGGGATTTATAATTCTATTTATAATAATTTATCTTTTAATTTTTAGCTATTATAAATTTTTATGTAATCATGTTGTATTAAAGATTGGTAAAGTAAATGTAGATGTAAAAGTTGGAGATCTTTTTAAAGAAGATGGGCTAAAGGTAATTCCTGTAAATGAATATTTTGATACACAAGTCGATGATGTTATAATATCACAAACTTCTTTACATGGTATGTATGTGAAAGAATATTTAAAGTATAATGATTTAGAAAGTTTAAATTCAAAAATTGAAGAATGTTTAGCAAGATATAAATATGAAGAAAATTTAGACAGGTTAGAAGGAAAGACAAAAAAATATGTAATAGGAACTACTATAAATATAAATGATTATATTTTAACTGCATTAACAAAATTCAATGATAAAAATGAAGCATATTTATCAATGCAAGAATACTTAAAATTTCTAAATGATTTTTGGAATGAAATAAATCGTATTCATAATGGAAGAGTTATAAATGTACCAATAATCGGTACAGGAATTTCAAGAATTAATCCAGTTTTGTCAGAGCAAGAATTCCTAGAACAGATAATATGGTCACTAAAAACCTCATCATTAGTTACAAGTAAAAGTAAAGTTAATATAATTATTTACACTGGCGATAAAGAAAAAATATCTTTTTCTGAGCTAAAAAATAGATTCAAAAAATAAGGAGGAATTTTAAAATGTCAGTTTATAGAACAAGAACATATATAGCAGCGGATTTTGATCACGACAAAGATGCTGTAGACCAATTACATAAATGGAATGATAGTAAGAAATGGAGTTTGTCTTTTTCAGATGCACATGATTTACAAACATCAAGTGATAATAGTTTATACTGCTCTATCAAATCATCATTAAAATATCGTATGGATGGTTCAAATACATTTGTTTTAATTGTTGGTAATAACACAAATAAAATTACCAAAGGTGGATGTCAAAATTGTGGTAGTTATAATAGTCATACATATTCATGTGCACGAGGACATTCTGTAGATTATCGTAGCTATATAAATTTTGAATGTGATAAAGCAGTTGAAGCAGGTATTAAGATTATTGTCTTATACAATGCTACAAGAGTAGATAAATCAAAATGCCCAGAAATTTTAAGAAATATTGGTACTCATAAAGCAATGGTTTATTATGAAGACGGAAAATATTATTGGGACTATCAGTCTGTAAAGGATGCATTTGATATATAAAAAATCAGAATTAATAAAAAGTGGAGGCAATGAAAAATGGAACGAATAAACAACTTTTCACTTTCAGAGCAATTGGCGTATTCAACTGTAAGATTAATTTGTGAATTGGATAATGGTGGAACATCAATAGGAACTGGATATGTGATGCAATTTTTGCATAATAAAGAAAACAACTCGTGCAAAAATGTTGTTATTACAAATCAACATGTGATAGAAAATTCAAATAAAATTACAATGTTCTTTAATATTAATGAAAATGGTAAACCAGTAGATACGGAAAAAAGAGGAATAGTTATTCCAAAAGAAACATATCAGCAGTTAATAGTTAAACATCCAGAAGTTGATTTATGTGCAATAGATATAACTTCAATGATTTTAGCTTGGCAAAATATGTACAAAACAAATTTATACATATTGCCAATTCCAATGGAGGCAATACCAACCCAGAATGATTTGGAAGATTTAAAGCAAATTGAAGATATTGTTATGGTTGGATATCCCATCGGCTTAATGGATGATTACAATAATAAACCCATTTTCAGGAAAGGAATAACAGCTACTCATCCAAAGTTTAATTATAACAATAAGAAAGAATTTTTGATAGATATAGCATGTTTTCATGGTTCAAGTGGCTCACCGGTTTTTGTACTTAATGAAGGAAGTTATTCAGATAAATTTTGTAATGTGCACATAGGTGGAAGAATAATGCTTCTTGGAACCGTGTATCAAAATAGAATAGAGAGTACTAATGGAGAAATACGAGTTATGAATATTCCAACTTCGAGTATTCCATACACAGTAACAGGTATTCCAATAAATATAGGTGCGGTTATAAAATCTGAAACCTTATATGATTTAGAGAATATGATAAAAAATAAACAGGTTTAATTTTATGTCTTGGGCGAAAAATAATAGTTACAGGGAGTTGACAAATCTGTTTCACAAGAGTTAAAATAAAGAAAACAAATTAAGAAAGGTCGTTATTTTCTAGGCAAAAGCTCTGTGGATATTGTTCGCAAAATGTTCGCAGGATGAGGAAAAACTATAGTAACGATAGTTCCAAAAATACTATAAATACCAAATATGCAATGTGCCAAAGATTTGAAAATACTATAGTTCCATAAATACTATAAATAACGATAATACTAACACATTTTGTCCATGTGGATCAGGAAAGAAATATAAAAATTGCTGTGGAAGAAATCAATAGTAAAAATATTATAATAGATATCGATGTCGAAAAATGTCGATATCTTTTTGTTTTTTATAGTTGATTTTCATAGATATTCATGATACAATACAAATGTTCGCAAAAAACGAAGGAGGTATCACTATGGATAACATGAATGGAGATATTATAATTTATCAAACAGAAGATGGTTTAACCAAAATTGATGTTAAAGTGGAAAATGAAACAGTATGGTTGTCTCAACAACAGATGTCTGAATTATATAATACGACTAAACAAAACATTAGTCTACATATAAAAAATATATTTGAGGAAGATGAGTTAAGTGAAGATTCAACTGTCAAGGAATTCTTGACAGTTCAAAAAGAGGGAAATAGAGATGTTGAAAGAAAAGTTAAGTACTATAATTTAGATATGATAATCTCTTTAGGATATAGAATTAAATCTAAAATCGCTACAAATTTTAGAAGATGGGCAACAGAAAGATTAAAAGAATATATGATTAAAGGTTTTACTATGGATGATGAAAGACTTAAAGGAAATGGTGGAGGCAATTATTGGAAGGAATTACTTGCTAGAATTAAAGATATTAGATCATCAGAAAAAGTGTTATATAGACAAGTTTTAGATTTATATGCAACAGCTGTTGATTATAATCCAAAAGATGAAAAGACGATTGAATTTTTTAAAATTGTTCAAAACAAGTTACACTATGCAACTCACGGGCATACAGCTTCAGAAGTAATATATGAAAGAGCAGATTCTGATAAACCATTTATGGGATTAACAACGTTTAAAGGCGATATTCCAGTATTAAGTGATGTAGTAATTGCGAAAAACTACTTAAGCGAAGAAGAATTAAAAGTTTTAAATAATTTGGTATCAGGATATTTTGATTTTGCTGAGATACAAGCAATAAGACATAATCCTATGCATATGGAAGATTATATTAAACATTTAGATTTAATCCTTTCATCTACAGGAGAAAAATTATTAACTGGTGCTGGGACTGTTAGTCATGAAAAAGCAATAGAAAAAGCAAAAACAGAATATAGAAAATATCAAGTAAAAACCATAAGTCCTGTTGAGCAAGAATATTTAAATACTTTAAAGGAAATAAGCAAAAAAATTGAAGATAAAGGTAGTGTTAAGAAATAATATATTGACAAGTATACTACGAAATGGTTAAATTAATTCAGGTAGATGAATGTGTTGGCGACACGGTTGCCAATTTGTTGCCAGAATATAAATAAATATAATATGAATAGTATTGTAAATATTATTTGTATTGAAATCCAATTGCTTAACAAAGTATTGAAATAACAGTAATATTATAAATATCATAAATACTTATAATATATAGTGGTACACTGCATGTGGCAGTGGAAAAAATATAAGAACTGTTGCGGGATTAAATAAATAAAAATCTAAATAAGAGGCTTAAACGGCCTCTTTTGTAATATAGTGAAAAATCTTGACATTACAACATACATATGATATTATACAAACAATAGTTCACATATAGGAATGAATATAAAAATAAAAAAGTAATAAATGAAGCAAGAACTAAAATTCAATTTGAAGGGAGGTTTTTGCTTTTTTATTTTTTTAGGAACATGTACTAAACAGAGCAACTAATATATGTTATTTAATTAATAATTATTACAACAATTTTTAAAGGAGGAAAATATGAACAATGAATTAATGAATGATCAGAAGAATATTAATAATGTATTTGATAATATTAAAGAACTAGTAATTAGCAGTAGAAACAGAGTTTATACTGCAGTTAATACAGAGATGCTTAATCTATATTGTAATATTGGAAAAGCAATTATGGAAATACAGCAGGGAGATGAAAGAGCTTCTTATGGCGAAACTGTGCTGGAAAAGCTGTCTGAAAAATTGACAGCTGAATTCGGCAAAGGTTTTTCAAAAAGAAATTTAGAAAGGATGAGAAAATTTTATATATATTTTCCAATTGCGACAACAGTGTCGTCGCAATTGAGTTGGTCACATTATCTTGAAATAATAAAGATTGAAGAAGAGTCTAAAAGAAACTTCTATATTAAAGAATCAGTAAGTTCTGGTTGGAGTGTTCGAGAACTTCAAAGACAAATAGCATCTTTACTATACGAAAGGCTATTAATATCAGCCGATAAAAACAAAATATTGGAATTAGCAGAAAAAGGTCAAGAATTAAAAGAATGCAAAGATTTAGTAAAAGACCCTTTTGTATTAGAATTTTTGGATATTAAAGAAAATACAGATTATTTAGAAACAGATTTGGAAAAGAATATATTAAAACACTTAAAAGAATTTTTGCTGGAATTAGGAAAAGGTTTTATGTTTGTAGGTTCACAAGTTAGATTAACACTAGAAGAAGATCATTTTTATCCTGATTTAGTTTTTTATAATAGGCTTTTAAAATGTTTTGTTATTATAGACTTAAAATTAGGAAAAGTAACGCATCAAGATATTGGACAAATGCAAATGTATGTTAATTATTATGATAGAGAAATAAAAAGCAATGATGAAAATCCAACAGTGGGAATATTGCTTTCTACTGAGAAGAATAAAACGGTAGTAAAATATACATTACCGGAAGACAATAAAAATATATTTTCGTCTAGTTATAAATTACATTTGCCGACAGAGAAGGAATTAATAGATGCTGTTGAAGAAGAAAAAAAGAATTTAGAATTAAATGGATAAAATGAAAACCATGTGGTTTAGGCAAAAGTACTGTTACTAGAAAGTTGAAAAAATATTAATGTAATGGAGCACTGACTTGATCAGTGCTCCTTATATACATAGTATACCGCACCATACAGATTATGTGAAGTGAACAGCAAATAATCTATACATAATACTTTAAAAAGTTGAAATTATTTTACAGTATGATATAATTACAATAAATTAAAAGGAGGTACAAATTATGATAAAAAAAGTTATGGAATTGTACAAAGAAAAAACAAAAAAAGAATGTTACAAAATTGAAATTGAAGAAGGTGTTACACCAGGTATTATGGATGACAAAATTGGTGGTATACCATACTTGCCAGTCGGAGAAGAATATCCTGTAGATACAAATAATAATCCAATGATTTTACTAATACAAATTAATTTGAAAAATATAGAATTAGAAAACTATCCACAAGAAGGTATTTTAGAAATATTTGTTGATAAAGAATTAAGTTGGCCATGTGACTATAAAATAAAATATTTTAAAAATATTACGGAATATAGAAATGATCTTACAGAAATTGATTCTGGTAATTATTTTTATGAAAAACCATTAAAAATTAATTTGGTTAAAGATATAGAACATATGCCATTTTCAGATTATAGATCTTTGGATGTATTAACTGAAGTAATCAAGGAAGTAGCTAATATTGAAGTTGATGGCTTTTTCGATGTAAAGAACTTTTTTGAAAAAAATGGATGCGATATTTATGATGAAATGTATAAAATTAATATATTTCCTGGTAATTTATCAGGATATGCAGATTTTACTCAATCAGATCCAAGACCAATTAAAAATAAAGAGGACAAAGTAGAATGCCTTGTAAAAATTGATAGTAATTTAAGACATGATATTACGATAGGAGATAGTGGAATATTATTTTCATTTATTTCTGAAGAAGATATTAAAGCAGGAAATTTTGAAAATGCAATTGTCGATTGGGATTGCTGTTAAATGATTATAAAAGGCAAGAACCAAGGTTCTATTTGAATGTAGGTTGTTGCTTTTTATTTTTTGTTATTGAAACAGCATAATAAGTTATATGTTGACTAGGTAAAAGTTTTGTGATAGTATTATGCCATAAATTCCAAAGGAAAAATCCTTTGTTTATATATTCATACGAGTTAGTGTAGATTAATTTAAAATTTTGAAAGGTCAGGCACTAACAAAACCATAAAAACAAGTGATGAAGGTTAGCTCACTTGTATAACCAATAATTTGGAGGGAAGAAATGTATAACCGTATATTCAATGCTGACTATTTGCTTTTTAAAACAGGCTGTGCTATTGAAACAGTTGCATTTCTCGAAATTGCACTTGCATTTTTTGAAAGAGCAAATTTGCCAGCGACAGAGGCATATTTACAGGGCGAACGTAAATTTAAATTTGAGGATATTGTTAATGAGGTTTTTAACAAAGACTCTAATAATCGGTTCTCAAGTATAAAATTTCCTGAAAGTTATAAAAATGATCCTGAACTTATAGAGAATTTGGAAGAAAGATTTTCAAATGAAAGGTTTGGAGTTAGAGGAAAAACATATCAGGAACTGGTAGAAATAAACTCAAAATCGTCGCACACCAATATACAAACAACAAAGAAACTTTTTGATATTCTTGTTGATGGAATTACATTAGTTTTATCTAGACCACCATATTACTTTAGATGCTACAATAAAAATATAGATGGTGATTCTTATTTTATTGTAGGGTCATGGAAGAAACCAGAATCATGGGGAAAAATATAGACTGTAATATGCTAAAAGTAAGGAGCTTTCACTGTAAAAGGTGAAGGCTCTATTGCTGTTTTATATAAAAGTAATAATAAAACAATATAAAAATATTTACAACGAAATATTTAAT
>SAMEA3663241__coassemble_178_pt1 | contig 17620 bp, 19 predicted proteins | sample SAMEA3663241__metabat2_low_PE_011 | metagenome-assembled genome bin SAMEA3663241 (sample SAMEA3663241) | pig gut metagenome | biome: pig gut; feature: pig-associated habitat; material: faeces | place: China | collected 2013 | reverse complement strand
GATATGTCCCCAATTGTGCAAAATGCACAGCCGGGACACGTCCCCAATTGATCAAGAAAGGAGAAAAAAATGAAAGTGATAATTTCAGCAGCAGGAACTGGAGGACATATTAATCCAGGAATTGCAATTGCGAATAAAATAAAAAAAGAAGAACCAAATTCTAAAATTATATTTATCGGAACAGACAGAGGTCTAGAAACAGATTTGGTTCCAAGAGCAGGATATGAATTAAAAACATTAGAAGCATATGGACTAAAAAAAGAAATATCTATAAAAAATGCTAAAAACATAATAAAAACTATTGCAAGTACAAGTAAAGCTAAAAAATACATAAAAGAATTTAATCCAGATGTAGTCATAGGGACAGGAGGATATATCTGCGGTCCTGTATTTGCAGCAGCAACAGCAAATAAAATCCCAGCGGTATTACATGAAAGTAATGCTTTTCCAGGAAAAGCAGTAAAAATGTTTGCAAAAAAAGTTGATAAAGTTTTGGTTGGATTTGAAGCAGCAAAAGAAAGACTAACAATGGCAAAAAAAGTTGTTGTAACAGGAACACCAACTAAGGTTTCAAAAATAGATTTATCTGAGCAAAGAAAAAAAGAATTAATTAATAAATTGAGATTGACTGAAAAATTACCAATAGTGCTAGTTTTTGGTGGAAGTCAAGGTGCAAAAGCGATTAATGATGCAATAATTGGAATGTTAAAAAATAATAAAATAAAAGATTACCAATTAGTTTGGGCTACTGGGCAAAAACAATATGATATAATTGCTGAAGAATTAAAAAAAGAAAATCTAGATATAAACAATTTAGAAAATTGCAAGGTTTTACCTTACATATATAATATGGAGGAGATGTATGCTCTTTCTGATTTAGTAATTGCAAGAAGTGGAGCAATGACAATAACAGAACTTGCAATCACATGTAAGCCAGCAATATTTATTCCATTACCAAGTGTAGGAGCAAATAGACAAGAAGATAATGCGAGAGTTGCTGAAAAACTTGGAGGCGCAGAAGTTATTTTAAATTCAGAATTAGATAGTGAAAAATTATCTAATATGTTAAATAATTTAACAAAAGATACAAATCTATTAAAACAAATGGGACAAAAAATGAATTTATTAGAGATAAAAAATGTCGAAGATAAGATTTATAAAGAAATTTGTGATGTTGTAAAAAGATAAATTGTGTCGAAATATATAAAAAAGAGTAAATATCGGTAAAAATTAGGAATAATTTGAAATAATTTGACATACGAAAATGCTTGAAATATGTACAACTCTAAGGTATATTGAATCAGGAGGATTTTTTGTATGGAAACGATTAAAGAATTTTATGGTGGGACAACAATAGATTGTAATAGTATTGAAAGTATTATGAGAAAAGGAAAAATAGAATTAAAGTATTATAAAATAATAAGTACTGTTGTTGGGAAAAAGAATAAACATAATAAATATGGAATTGAAGTTGTGAAAAAATGTGTTGACAATAACATTGTTAGTGAGGAGAAAAAAGAAATTTTCAATTGTATTGAAAAAGAAGATGTTGCTGATAGAGTATTAGAATTACTAAAAATTAATAAAGTTTCTCCTATTAATGTTGTTGACGTTTTAGAGGATTTATCTGTAAAGAAAAAAAGCTTACTAATAAAGTAAAATTATAGTATGAAAGGTGATACTAGTAATAATAAAAAGTTAAATCAACTTTAATTAATATGAGCGTAAAAATTAAAAATCTATAAATATAAATAATAAAAAAGGAGTAATAAATGGGGAATTTAGAAGAAAAAACTAGGTTTATAATGAAAAAATATGGCATTAGTGCTAACAAAAGTTTAGGACAAAATTTTTTGATTAATCAAGACGTTGTTGATAATATTGTTGGTGCTTCAGATATAACTAAAGATGATTTAGTAATTGAAATTGGACCAGGTCTTGGAACTTTAACCGAAAGTTTACTTCAAAATGCTGGAAAAGTTATTGCAATTGAATTAGATGAAAGAATGCTTAAAATCTTAAATGACAGATTTTTTATGTATGAGAACTTCGAGGTTATTAATCAAGATGTATTAAAAGTTAATTTAAAAGAATTAATAAAAAAAGAAAAGACTGAACATAATCTAAAAAATGCTAAAATAGTAGCTAATCTTCCTTATTATATTACAACACCAATAATAATGAAACTATTAGAAGAAGAACTAGATATAAATAGCATTACTGTGATGATACAAAAGGAAGTTGCTGATAGATTAATAGCAACACCGGGTGACAAATTAAGTGGTGCAATTACTTATAGTGTTTATTATTATGCAGATTCAGAAAAAATAATGTTAGTTGAAAACAATTCGTTTATTCCTGAGCCAGAGGTTCAATCAGAGGTTATAAAATTAAATATTAGAAAAGAACCTGTTATTTCATTAAAGGATAAAGATCTATTTTTCAAAATTATAAAAATTAGCTTTATGCAAAGGAGAAAAACTTTGATAAATTCATTAGTTAATGGTGGAGTTATTAAAGATAAAAATCTTGCTAAGCAAATATTTGAAAAAATGGGATTTGATTTAAATGTAAGAGGTGAAAACCTAGGTATAGAAGATTTTTCTAGATTGTGTGAGGAGATAAAAAACAATAGAATTTAGCATAGTAATCCGCCTAACTCATAGAATAATGTAGCTTTTAAAAATATAATTAATACTCCGTTCGTTGCTGGCGCTTGAGTTTGAGAGAAAGAAATTGGTTAGGGGCGCCAAACTGCGCACTCAACTTCGTATTAATATATTTTTAAAAGCTACATTATTCTATGAGTTAGGCTACTTTGAGAAGGAAAAATAATAATATTTTTGTTTAAGTAAAAATGTTATTGTATTTTATGTAAAAGTAATGTTATAATATAAATAGATAATATTTAGAGATTTAGAAAGGTATGCCTATGAATCAAATTTTAGTAAGTAATAAAGTATATGTAACTCCTAAATTAAAAAGAAAAAAAAGCTATTATAAATTGCAATTTGTTTTATCTATTATAGTTGTTATAGTTTTACTAGTAATATTTGTTGTGACTCAGCATGATCAATATAAAGGTGAACGAAAATCAAAAGATATTTTAGAGACTTTTGATAAAGTTTTACCAGACACAACAGTTGCTGATGATGAAATAATAGTGGTTTCTCTTAATGAACGTGCAGAAGAGATTCCAATTGAAAAAGAAACCAAAATTTTAGAAGAATTTAATACTGTTTATAAAGCTGATAATGGTGAAGAATATAGAATTGATTCGATTTTAAATATTCCTTCATTGGATATAAGATATCCAGTATTATCAAATACTTCAAATGAATTATTGAAAATCTCATTAAACAAATTTTGGGGTTGTGAACCTAATGAAATAGGAAATTATTGTGTAGTAGGTCATAATTATGATGGAAAAGATATTTTCTTTGGAAAATTATATAAGATTCAAAATGGTGATACTGTAGAGATAACAGATAAAACAGGTCAAACTTTAATATATACTGTGTATGATAAATACATTGTAGAACCAACTGATGTTGCATGTACTAGTCAATTAACAAATAATAGAAAAGAAGCAACTTTAATTACATGTAGCGGTGGTGGAAAAACTAGATTAGTTGTAAAATGTAGAGTTATAGATGAATAAATAACAAAAACATCTCATATAATTATAATATGAGGTGTTTTTTATATGATAGTGTTACATAAAAAAAGATTAATTTTAATAGGAAGTTTACTATGTTTATCACTAACAACAATTTCACTAAAATCAGCATTTACAAAACCCAAAATAGTTGCAACAGTTAATCTTCCGGTATCAAATAAAGTAATAGTGTTAGACGCAGGACATCGGAGTCCCAGATGAGCGGAGCTCAAAGTAGCAACCGGAACAACAGAAGCGGAAACGAATTTGAAAATAGCATTAAAAGTCCAAAACCTACTTGAACAAAGTGGTGCAACAGTTATTCTAACTCGTTCAGATGAAAATGCAATTTACGATTTAGATAGTAAAACTTTAAGACAAAAGAAAATATCAGACATACATAACAGAGTCAAAATTGGAAACGAAAGTTCAGCAGACATATTTGTTTCAATACACTTAAATAAAATACCACAGCAACAATATTCAGGATGGCAAACATTTTATCAAGAAGGAAATGAAAAAAGTATAAACCTGGCTAAAAGTATTCAATCTAATTTGAATGATTCAATCCAAAAAGAAAACAAAAGAGTCGCAATGAAGATTAATAACATATACATTATGAAACATGTAGAAATACCAGCAACCATAGTAGAATGTGGATTTTTATCTAATCCGGAAGAAGAAAAAAGCCTATTAGATAACGAATACCAAGATAAACTAGCGTGGGGAATTTACAATGGAATAATGGATTATTTTTATGGGAATTAAATGAAACATTTGGGAAGGTCTTGTTTTGTTTCAGCAAAAAAACAACCCAAATTTTAAACACCTGTAAAAAATTACTAGTTTACAAAATTTGCATTTGGAGAAAATATATGTTATAATAACAAAAGCTTGCTAAAAACAAAGGAAGGTGACTTATATTTTAAAGAAAAGAATAATATATCATACAAGAAAATCAGTTAAGTGTATAAGTGTATTTTTTATATTATTAGCAATTATTATTGGAATAGTATTATTCAAATTCAAACCAGTTTATGCAGTTACTATTTCTGGTGAAATAGTAGGATATGTTGATAACAAAGTAAATTTAGAATCTAGAATAAATGATGAGATTTTAGCTCATAATGGAAATGTTGCTTTTGTAACAATGAAGCAATTTCCACAATATAAATTACAATTTGTAAACAGAACACAAACAACAAATGAAAATGAAATTTTAACATCTTTAAAAGAAAATGCAGAAATCACTTATAAATATTATGCAGTAACTTTTAATAATGATGTAAAAGGATATCTTAACACTTTAGAAGAAGCTGAGCAATTAGTTACGGAAATAAAGGAAGAACATAAGGGAAATTTAGATTTAAATATAGGAATAAATGAGTATTATACTGTAAATGTAGATGATGCCAAAAAAATAGAAGAAACAACAGATATAGTTCTAGCAAAACAGGAAATGGAACAATCTGTTGATGAATATATAGATAAAGAAAACAAGACAGTTAATGGAATTTATCTTGCAACAACTCCTGTTCAAGGAAGAATAACATCAAGATTTGCTGCGATTGAAAATGTTCGTTCAGGAGCACATACAGGGTTAGATATTAGTGCACCAAATGGAACTCCAATACTTGCAGTAACAGATGGTGTTGTAACACATGCATCTCCAATGGGAACATATGGAAATTTAGTTATAATATCACATGGAAATGGTGTTGAAACATATTATGCACATTGTAGCAAAATTTTAGCAAGTGTTGGTCAAAAAGTTACTTCAGGTCAAAAAATTGCATTAGTTGGCTCAACAGGTAATTCAACAGGTAATCATTTGCATTTAGAAGTAAGGATTAATGGTAAGCCAGTAAATCCACAAAGATATCTTTATAGAAATAATTAAAAATAATTAATAATTTTAATAAAAAAGATTCGGTATATTGAATATATCGAATCTTTTTTATATGAATATTTATATATTTTTTAAGTATGATACTCTTCAGAAGTCCTAAACTTTTATAATGAAAAATTTGAGTATTATAGTATGTTAATTGAATCTTTAAAATAGCTTTAGTTTGAAAGATTAAAAAAGCAACCATAATGGTTGCTTTCAACGAAAATAAAAGGGGATGTTTTATTTAAATGTTAGTAACTGGAGTATTTGTTACTAACTTGAATATAATATATCAATTAATTGTGTCCATTGTGTGAACTATATGTGATTTTTTAAAATAATTTTATTTTCACTTTTTAGGTAAATATACATAATATATATCATAATAAATTATAGAAAGGGTGAAAAAAATGAAATCGTACATAATAGAAGGACGGGAACAGATTAAAAGGAGAGGTAAGTATTTCAGGTTCTAAAAATGCATCACTTCCAATTATTGCATCAACAATATTAAATTCAAATATTACTAAATTATATAATATCCCTAAAATTCAAGATACAAAAATTACTTTAGAAATTTTGAAAATTTTGGGTTGCAAGATTAGGAGAAATAGTGGTAAAATAGAGATTAATTCAAAGTATATGAATAAAACTGAAATTCCAGAAGATTTAATGAGACAAATGAGATCAACTGTAATACTTGCAGGTGCTATTTTAGGTAGATTTAAAGAAGTTACAATTTCATATCCTGGAGGTTGTGATATTGGTGCAAGACCAATAGATTTACATTTGTCAGCATTTAGAAAAATGGGAATACAAGTTGAAGAAAGAGCTGGATTTATTAAGTGCAGTTGTGATAAAATAACATCAGCAGATATTAACTTAGATTTTCCAAGTGTAGGAGCAACAGAAAATATTATATTAGCTGCAACGCTTGCAGAAGGGACGACAATAATAAATAATGCAGCAATGGAACCTGAAATAGTAGATTTAGCAAATTGTTTAAATAGAATGGGGGCTAAAATACAAGGTGCAGGTAGCAATATAATTAAAATTACTGGTGTGAAGAAATTAAATAGTGCTAGTTATAAAATAATGCCTGATAGAATTGAAGCAGGGACTTTTTTGTGTGCAGCAGCAGTTACAGGAGGAAAAATAAAAGTAAACAATATTGTACCAGAACATTTAATTCCAGTAATTTACAAATTAGAAGAAACAGGATGCAATTTGAAAATTGAAAAAAATAGCATTGAAATAGAAGCACCAAAAAAATTGAAAGCAATAGAAGTAAAAACGATGCCATATCCGGGCTTTCCAACAGATTTACAACAAATATTTGGTTCAATTCTAACAACAGCAAAAGGAACATCGGTTATTATTGAAAACATATTTGAAAATAGATTTAAATATTTAAATGAGTTAATAAGAATGGGAGCAAAAATAACAACAGAAGGAAGAACTGCAATAATAACAGGTAGAAGGAAACTTAGTGGAGCTACAGTTAAAGGAAGTGATTTAAGAGGTGGAGCAGGTTTAATTATAGCGGCACTTGCAGCAAAAGGAAAAACAACAGTTGAAAATATAGACTTTGTTTTAAGAGGATATGAAAATCTAGATGAAAAATTAAATATATTAGGTGCAAATATTAAAAGAGTAGGTGAATAAAATGGCTAAAAATGAAAGAAGAAGAACAATGGTTTATTCAAATGTTCGTAAAAATAAAAAGGCAGATTCAAAATCTGCCTCTCAGAAAAAAGATAAAATAGATTTAGATGATGAGATAATTATAGGAATTGCAAGTTTTCCAAAATTGGAAGAAAAGAATAAGAAAGTTTCAAAAAAGGAAAAGAATAAAAAAGTTACTAACAAAAAAACAACAAAGGAAAATGGTGGACAAGTTAATCAAAAAAATTCACAAAAGGCTAAAAAAGAACAAGAGGATAAAACAAAATATGTGAAACCTAAAGCAAAGAAAATAATTGTAAACAATACTATTGAAAAAAAACAAAACCCACATAATCAAAAAATTCAATTTAAAAAAAGAAGAATAATAAAAAGAATAAGCATTTTATCATTATTTATTATTTTAATTATTGGTGCTGTAGTCTATTTATTTTTGTCACCGATTTTCAATATAAAGAAAATAACTGTTTTAAATAATACAAGTATTGCTTCAGAACAAATAATTAACATATCAGGAATTACGACTAATAAAAATATATTCAAGTTCTCCAAAGGAGAAGTAAAAAATAAATTATTAGCTAATCCATATATAGAAGATGTAAAAATAACTAGAAACCTTTTTGAAGATGAGGTAAAAATTGATATTAAGGAAAGAACTGCAACAATAATGCTTGAGTATGGTAATTCATATGTATACATAAATAATCAAGGATATATATTGGAAATATCAACAGAGAAAATAGATTCACCAATAATAAAAGGATATGTAACACATTTAGAAGATGTTAAACCAGGAAATAGATTATGCAAAGACGATTTAGAAAGATTAGATGTTGTTTTAAGGATTTTAGAAACAGCAGAATCAAATGGAATTGAAAAATTGATTACGTATATAGAAGTAAAAGATAAGAAAAATTATGTTTTAATCTTAGAATCTGAAGATAAAACAGTGTATTTAGGAAATTGTTCAGACTTATCAACTCAAATGTTATATATAAAGGAAATGGTTGATAGAGAAAAAGGTATTGAAGGAGAATTCTTTATTAATATGGATTTAAACACATCAAATCCAGTATTTAGGGAAAAGGTATAATACAGTTTATAATAATCGCTCAAATAATAATTATTATGGAAGGGAGATTTTAAAATGAAAAAATGGAAAATTGCATTAACTTTAGGAATTGTATGTTGTGTATTAACAATTGCTATAAGTATTCAATTTAAAACTATTAATGATGCAAATTCAACAGTTTCACAAACTTTAACAGGAAATGAATTAAGAGACCAAGTCTTAAAATGGAAAGAAAAATATGATAAAGCTTCTGTAGATTTAAAAAAATCAGAACAAAAGCTTGAAGAAACTAGATTAAAAGCTACACAAAATGATGAAAATGCTTTGAATAAAGAAGCGGAAATAAAATTGGATAATACTGTTTTAGGATTAACTGATGTAACAGGAAGTGGAATTGTTATTACGTTAAAAGATAATAATAATGTAAAAAGATCTAATTTAGAGCCATTAGATAACATTGAACTATATTTAGTACATGCAGGAGACTTAGTAGAAGTAATAAATGCATTAAGAAATGCTGGAGCAGAAGCAATTTCAATAAATGGACAAAGAATAACAAATTTTACATCTGTATATTGTGCTGGTAATGTTGTAGTTATAAATGGAGAAAAAATAAGTTCACCTATTGAAATCAAGGCAATAGGCTCACCTGAATTATTATATGGTTCAATTACTATTCCTGGTGGATATCTAGAGTTAATGGAAGAAACAGGAGTTATTGTAGATGTGAAAAAAACTGAAAAAATTAATATTGACAAATATGAAGGAATTATAGATGCTCAATATATGAAATCTGAATAATAGTGAGGTGCAAAAATGGAAAAAGGAAAAATAACTATTTCAATTGTAGTGTTTTTTATTTCAATGATGTTAGTTTCTTTAATATTTATCCAATTTAGAACTGTAGAAGAATCTAATGCAATTGGAATCGAAAGTATGAGAGAAGACGAATTAAGACAAGAAATTCTAAACTGGAAAACTAAATATAATGAGATAGACGAAAAAATAAAATCAAATAATGAAAAAATAGAAGAATATGCAAAAACAATTCAAAACAATCAACAATCATCTGAATTAATAGATAAAGAATTAAATGAATACAATATGTTAGTTGGAAAAACAGATGTTACAGGTGATGGAATTATTATGAAATTAAGTGATAACCCAGAACTATCATATACGTCAAGCAATTTGGTATATTTAATAAATGAATTAAAATACTCAGGTGCAGAGGCAATTTCGATAAATGGTCAAAGAGTTGTTAATACAACAGATATTGTAGGAATAAACAGCAATCAATACATATTAGTAAACGGAGAAAGAATAGTAAGTCCATATGAAATAAAAGCTATTGGAAATAAAGATAATTTTGAAAAAATAATTAATTTCCCAAATGAAGGATTTTATCCATATTATAAAAGCAAAGGATATACTATAGAAATGAATTATCAATCTAACATAAAAATCAATGGTTATAATAAAGAGATAACATTAAAATATTTAAGTGATAAAAAGGAGGATTAAAATGGTTCTTGTAGCTATAATTTTAGGATGTATTATAGGTGTTATTGTTGGAAATTTTGCTCCAATAATTTCATATACATATTCAGGATATTTGGCTCTAGCGATTGTCGCTGCATTAGATAGTGTTTTTGGAGGAGTGGTATCTTCATTAAATAAAAAATTTGATATGGGAGTTTTCCTTTCAGGATTCTTTGGAAATGCTGTTTTAGCAATGTTATTAGCATATTTAGGACAAAGATTAAATGTTGATATATACTTAGCAGCAATATTTGTATTCGTAAGTAGAATGTTTAATAATTTGGGAATTATAAGAAGATTTTACCTAGAAAAATTTAGAAAAAACAAAACAGAGGATGTCAAAAATCAGTAAAATAAAACAAAAAAATACATTATTACAAAACGATTACGAAAATATTACAAAAATATAACAAACCCTATTGACTTTTTTTAAGAAATATAATATTCTTACTAAGAAATAAACTAGGAATAAAAACGCATAAAAAATGGAGGAGTTAACTTTGGCTGTTGGAGATGTAATTGTAGGAATTGATATAGGCACTTCAAAAGTAAGCCTTATCGTTGGAGAAGTTAATAATTTTAATCAAGTCGAAATACTTTGCAGTACAAATCAGGCTTGTAATGGAATAAAAAAAGGAAAAATAATAGATGAAAATGAAATAGTTGAAGCGATAACAAAAGTTATTGAAGATGCTGAAATAGATACAAATTTAAAAATAAATTCTGCTTATGTTACAGTTCATGGAAAATATGTAACAATTGTACAAAATAGTGTAATAAAAGAAGTAAAAGACAAATATTCTGGAATTACAGTAAAAGATGTTTCATCAGCTATAATGCAAGCAAAAGACATCGATGTTCCAGAAGGAATGAGTATAATAGATGTTGTAGCTGAGAAATTTGTGCTAGAAGATGGAAAACTAGTAACAGACCCAATAGGAAGTTTTAGCTCAAGATTCACACTAAAAGCACAAGTGGTTTTAGCGGATAGAGAATTTATGAGACAATTAGTAGGAATATTCAAAAAAGCTAATTTGGAAATTGACGGACTAGTTCCAATAACTTTAGCTGAAAGAAATTTAGTGCTAGATACTCATGAATTAACAGATAATGTTATGATTCTAGATGTTGGGGCTGGAAACACAGACATAGGTGTTTTTGAAGGTTCTGATTTTATATACACAAACACAATTCCACTTGGTGGAGATAACATTACAAATGATATAGCATTAGTACTTAATATCTCATATGATGAAGCAGACAAATTAAAAAAACAATATGGATTAGCAATGAAATCATACATAGATAATGATAATGAAATATTATTAACAACATGTAGAGAAGAACAATCAAGCAAAATGATAAAAAGTTCTGAATTAATAGAGATTATTGAAGCAAGAATCGAAGAAATATTTACATTAATAAATAAAGATATAACTATGCAAGGTATAAAATCTAGAATTAATAATGTAATATTAACAGGACAAGGTATTACAAACATAAGCAAAAGTGATGTTGCAGGAAAAGTAGTATTAAATATACCAGTAAAAATTTCAACAGGAAGAGGAATTAGCACAGTAAGACCTGGATATAGAACAGTATATGCTTTAGTAAGATATATAGCATCAAGACAATTTGCAAAAAATGTTTCTAGTAATATAGATACAACAACAGAAAAAAATACTATTTTTAAGGATATCTTAGAAAAAGTTAAAGACTTTTTCTATTCATAGAATGAGATAGACTATTGTAAATAATGGTCAAAAGGATGTTTTTAATTTTTTAAATATAAATAAAATAGGGAGGAAGAACAAAATGATAATGGATGGCATGGAAGAAAGTGGACTAATGATAGACGGAACAGCTACTATTAAAGTTATAGGTGTTGGTGGCGGTGGAACAAACGCTGTTAACAGAATGGTTGATTCTGGAATAAGAGGTGTTGAATTTGTTGCAGTAAATACAGATAGACAAGCTTTATTATTATCAAAAGCCGCATCAAAAATTCAAATAGGTGAAAAAATCACAAGAGGACTTGGAGCTGGAGCTAACCCTGATATCGGAGCTCAAGCAGCAGAAGAAAGCAAAAACGAAATCACAGAAGCTTTAAGAGGAGCTGATATGGTATTTGTTACAGCCGGAATGGGTGGAGGAACAGGTACAGGTGCAGCACCAATAGTAGCAGCATGTGCTAAAGAAATGGGAATTTTAACAATAGGTGTTGTTACAAAACCATTCACATTCGAAGGAAAGAAAAGACTATCACAAGCAGACAGAGGAATTGAAAGTTTAAAAAGCAAAGTTGATACATTAGTTGTAATTCCTAATGATAAACTATTACAAGTTATAGATAGAAAAACTTCAATAGTAGAAGCTTTCAAAATGGCTGATGATGTATTAAGACAAGGTGTACAAGGTATATCAGACTTAATCGCAGTACCAGGATTAGTAAACTTAGACTTCGCAGATGTTAAAACTATAATGTTAAATACAGGTATGGCTCACATGGGTATTGGTAGAGCATCTGGAGAATCAAGAGCAGAAGAAGCAGCTAAACAAGCTGTACAAAGTCCAATGCTTGAAACATCAATCGAAGGAGCAAGAGGAGTTATCATCAACATTACAGGTGGTACAAACTTAGGATTACACGAAGTTAACACAGCAGCAGAATTAGTTCAAAGAAGCGTTGATCCAGAAGCTAACATTATCTTTGGTGCAGTTATAGATGAAACACTAGAAGAAGATATAGTAATCACAGTTATTGCTACAGGATTTGAAGACGAAGAAAGAAATAAATTAGGTTCAATGCCAGTTAACAAAATAGTTGATAAAGCATGGGAACAAACAATTAAAGCAAATCCAGCACCAGCTGAACCAGTTTCAGCACCAGCAAGTGACTTAGATATTCCATCTTTCTTAAGAAAGAATAAAGCTGGAAATAAATAATGATTAATTTAGAAAATAACTAAAGTAAATTTAGTCAAATATAATCACAATTAAATACATATGCTTGTATAAAAAAAGAAATAATCTATTTTTGTAGATTATTTCTTTTTTTGACTTCACAAAGTGACAGAGTTTTCATAAACAAGATGGTAAAATTAACACAATTGGCGCAGTTGCACAGTTGGGGACGCGTCCGTGTTGTGCAAATTGCACAATTTGGGACATATCTACGAATAAGAATTTTCGAGACGTCCTTCCTCGACTCTTTTTTGAGACTATTGAGTACGTTCTTGTTTGCAACATATTTAAGATTCTTCGAAAAGGTCCTATTATTTTAAATTAGGGGGAAAAATGACAGTTTACCTAGATATAGTTTTTTTAGAAAACATTTTAATGAACTATATAATTGTATTTGCAACAGGAGTTGTAATTAAAAATGAGTGTAAGAAATTAAGACTTCTAATTGCAAGCGTAATAGGAGCAATCTACACAATTGTTATGTATCTAGAAATAATCCCAATATATTCGAACTTCATAATGAAATTTATTTTATCAATAGTAATTACATACATAGCATTTAACCCGAAATCTCTAAAAAAATTAATAAAAAATTTAATAATTTTTTATTTAGTATCATTTGTATTTGGAGGATGTGTTTTTGCCTTAATGTATTTTCTAAAGCCACAAATGGCTCAAATAAGAAATGGAGTATTTGTGGGAGCTTATCCACTCAAAATAGCATTAGTAGGAGGAATAATATCATTCATTATTATTCAAATTAGTTTCAAATTAGTAAAAAGCAAGTTAAGTAAAAAAGATATGATATATGATATTGAAGTGACTTTAGACAATAAATCTGCCAAAATTAAAGCATTACTAGACACAGGAAATTTATTAAAAGACCCAATAACAGGTTATCCGGTTATAGTTGTAGAGAAAGCTAGCTTAAGAAAAATAATACCATCAAATATATTAAACAACTCAGAAAAAATTATAGGAGGTGATATTAGTGAACTAATCTGTGATTCAGAATTTAGCAAAACAATTTCAAGATTTAGAGTGATTCCATTTTCTTCACTTGGAAAACAAAATGGATTATTATTAGGAATAAAACCAGATAGTGTAAATATTAAACTAGATGAAAAAACAGAAAAACTTAACAATGTAATAGTAGGAATTTATGATAAATCTTTTACAAAAAACGGAGCATATACTGCTATTTTTGGCATAGATATGCTTGAACATGATTTTGCAATTAGTTCAAAAGAGTTAATAGCAAATTAACTATATAAAGCTAAGAAACTAATATTATAAACTATTGCAAACATATAAAATAAGTAATTTGTTTATAATACAACTTTAAAAGAATTGTATAAACATATTATATGTGGAGGTAATCAAAATGAATGTATTGCAAATGTTAAAATCTAGTATAAATAATATTTATACCAGATACATAAATAATGGTAAAGATTTAGAAGATGTCTCAATTTTTTATGTTGCAGGAAGTCAAACGCTTCCACCACCATTAGAACCTGAAGAAGAGGAACAAGCATTACAAAAGCTAAGTCAGGGAGACAAAGAAGTAAAACAACTTTTAGTAGAAAGAAATTTAAGATTAGTAGTATATATAGCAAAGAAATTCGAAAATACAGGAATAGGAATCGAAGATTTAATTTCAATTGGGACAATAGGTTTAATGAAATCAATTAATACATTTAACACAGACAAGAATATAAAACTTGCTACATATGCATCAAGATGTATAGAAAATGAAATATTAATGTTTTTAAGAAGAAGCAATAGAATCAAAACAGAAGTATCAATAGATGAACCACTTAACCAAGATGGAGATGGAAATGAGCTTCTTTTGTCAGATATATTAGGAACGGAGCCAGATGTTACATCTAGACATATTGAAGATGAAGTAGATAAAAGCCTACTTTACGCATCAATCGATAAACTGAACAAAAGAGAAAGAAATATAATGGAACTAAGATTTCGGATTTCGGGGCAACAGGTGATGGAAATGAAAAAACTCAAAAAGAAGTTGCAGATATGCTTGGAATATCACAAAGTTATATCTCTAGATTGGAAAAGAAAATCATCAATAAAATGAAAAGAGATATTATGAGTAAAACAGGATAAATGTATAAAAAGCCTCTTCATGGAAATAATTAAAACAAGATTATTTCAAAATGGAGGTTTTATTTTGATAAACAAGGTTGAAATAGCTGGTGTAAATACAGCAAAACTTCCTGTGCTATCAAATGAAGAAAAACAAGAACTATTAATTAAAATAAAAAATGGGGATAATGATGCAAGGGAAAAATTTATAAATGGAAATTTAAGACTAGTCTTATCAGTAGTCCAAAGATTTAACGGAAGAGGAGAAAATGCAGATGATTTATTTCAAATTGGATGTGTTGGTCTTATAAAAGCAATAGACAATTTTGACATAAATCAAGATGTTCAATTTTCCACATATGGAGTACCAATGATTATAGGAGAAATACGAAGATACCTAAGAGATAACAATTCAATAAGGGTTAGTAGATCATTAAGAGATTTGGCATATAAAGTATTAGCAATTCGTGACAGAGAAATGAAAACAAATCAACGAGAAATTGGTATAGAAGAAATTGCAAAAGAATTAGGAGTACAAAAAGAAGATATAACAATGTGCCTAGATGCAATACAAGAACCAATTTCACTGCAAGAACCTGTTTATGGAGACGGAAATGAAAATATATTTGTTTTAGACCAAGTTAAAGACAAGAAAAACACTGATGAACTATGGGCAGAAAATATAACAATAGCAGAAGCAATGAAAAAATTAAACGACAAAGAAAAAATGATAATAAGCAAGAGATTTTTTGAAGGAAGAACACAAATGGAAGTGGCAAGCGAAATAGGGATATCTCAAGCACAAGTCTCAAGAATTGAAAAGAATGCAATAAATCATATAAAAAGAATATATAAGTAGAAGGAATTTCCTATTTATACTATGTATATAAGAAGCAATCGTCTAAGAAACAATTTATAGAAATGTAGTTATATCAAAAAAATAAAGCAAATTATAGTAGGAATTTATGAGAAAAAATTGCCACCTATTATTTAACAGATAGCGTCAGTATAGTATTTCACAAAAAAATTTTGCATTTTCAAAAGAAGTATTATATAATTAATTAAAGCATTTATAGGAGGATAAAAAATATGAGAAGTCATAGTTTAAGCCACAGTCACAGTCGTAGTCACAGTCGTAGTCACAGTCACAGCTCAATGAGTAGAAGAAGTTCAATGAGCAGTCATAGAAGTCATACACATTCAGCAGTTATGAATCATGGAAGTTTAGGAAGCAGACATCGCAGTAGCTTATCAAGGATGAACCACGGAAGCATGTCAAGAACACACCACAGTAGTTTAGCAAGCAGAAGCTATCATAGCAGACACTCAAGTTTAAACAGAAATCGCGGAATATCAAATGCACATGCATATGCAGTTGCAAGAGCAACAGGAGTTAATATAAATGGAAGCGCCATGGGAGCAAGTGGAGCAGCACTATATCGTATGAGGAAAATTAGAAGACATACTTCAAAAAGGTCATCAAATAATAGATTACACAGAAGATATACATTAGATAAAACTAAATATGGAACAACAAATGATATGTACAATGATTTAAGTTTTAATAATAATGCAAATGGTGGAATATTTATTATAGTAGTAATGCTTCTATTTATGTTTATAGCAATTGCTATGTTTATAATGATGACAACGCTAATGTTTAAAGGTATTGGAGCACAATTATAAATTATGGTTTTTTGCAAAGAATTTTAAAAGTCTTTTCTAAAAATATAAGTAATATATTTTAGAAAGGCTTTTTATTATTATATAATAACATTAGATAAGAAAATCAAACTAGTATATAATTATTGATTGGTAGAATCAATAAGAACTAAGTTTATGTGTTCATAAAAAAAGAATCAAAACGCTAAAAACTGTATGCAATAAGAATGAAATAATATATTATAAGAAAAAAATAATGAATTCGAGTAAATTTTTCAACAGAACATTAATATAATAATAGAAATATATTTATATTTATATTTAATAAGGAAAGGTGCGTTGATAATATGGGAAAAAGAGGCATGGATTTTAAAAGTAAAGAAGTGATTAATATTACCGATGCGAGAAGACTTGGATTTGTTCAAGATGTATGTGCAGATTTAGATACTGGAAAAATTACATCAATAGTTGTTCCGGGAAGTAATAAATTACTAAGTATGTTTTCGAATGAAAATGATATAGTAATAACTTGGGATAAGATAAAATGTATTGGTGATGATATTATATTAGTAGAAATATGAAAATTAATAATTCTTTAAGTAGTTATTTATCGTAAATAAAGTACATAAAAAACGTCAAAACACGCGCAAATAAAGGACTATATAATAATGGTAAAAATTACTTGATAAATTTCGACAAAAAAAACTAAAAAAGTTTAAAAAAAGTATTGACTTTTAAACAAGGGCGTGTTATTATATAGAAGTACCGAGCAACAGATGAAAAAAGTATATAAAAAGTTAAGATGAATTAGTAAGAATTAAGTGAACAGATGAAGAGAAATGCTAATATTACTAGTTTATTATTTTGCACTTTTTTCGGTTTGAAATACAAAATAAAAAAACTTTAAAAAAGTTTTGAAAAAGTATTGACAAACAAGTTCAAAGGTAGTAAAATAGAAAACGTCTTCTGAAGAAAACGAAGACAAAAAAGTACATTGAAAAATAAACAATAAACCTTTAGAGAACAACCAAAAGCGGTA
>SAMEA3663241__coassemble_166_pt1 | contig 18505 bp, 18 predicted proteins | sample SAMEA3663241__metabat2_low_PE_011 | metagenome-assembled genome bin SAMEA3663241 (sample SAMEA3663241) | pig gut metagenome | biome: pig gut; feature: pig-associated habitat; material: faeces | place: China | collected 2013 | reverse complement strand
GTTTTTTGGATTATAAATTTGAAGAAATGCTTCAAATATGGTATAATTTATAATATATACTATATGTATATATTAAAACTAAGTATTTAGTTTTAAACCAATCTCATTAAACTAAAAGCATATTCTTGATTACAAAAGGAGAGATATCTATGATGAGTACATTGAAAAATTTTGCTGAAATGTTCGTTGTGTCTTTAGTTGCGATTTGTTGCTGTTCTTGCAATGAAAGTAATTCAAAAGTAAATGATGTCTTTGATGAAACAAGTAGTATAATCATATCTGAAACAACCACAGTATCAAATGTAGCTTATGCTACAAGTACTGTTCGGAAAGAATGTAGTGTAACAACTACTACAACAGGTGTTTTAACGAATACAAAAGTTGCAGAAAATTTACTGATTACTGAACAAAACACACAAATAACGCAACCAGTTCAAACTACAAAAGTTACACCAAATACGCAAACTGCACAAGTTACTCAAACATCTAACAATGGTATAAGTGCTACAACAGCCGAAGAATTACCCAAAAGTACAACAAATGTGCCTAACTCAGTTGAAGTAGACAATGGTAGTCAAATTTCTTTGCAAAATGGATTCCAGTATTACAAAGTACAACCAGGTGATTCGTGGAGTTCTATAGCAGTATCTTTTGGAGTGGACAAAAAACTGTTAGCAGAAGCTAATGAACGTACATTAGATGATTTTGTTTTTGAGGGGGAAAGTCTAATGATTCCTAGTGAATTTATAGATTATACTCAGCAAGATTCAGCAGAATCTGAAAATTATGTACAAACACAGGAGCAAACACAAAATAATTCAGGACAGTTTATTGGATCAAGCATTGTTTATTCTGCACCAGATAGTGCTAGTTGGACCAATATTGCGCAAGCAGTAACAGATATTAATGGTTTAACATTAGACCCAGGTGAATATTTTTCATGGAATAGCTTTGTAGGCTGGAAAACAGCTCAAAGCGTTAATCCTGAAACAGGCTATAATGATTGGGGATATATTGAAGCTCCAGTTATTGATGGTACTGAACCTGGTGGTGGAATATGTGTTGTATCTACTGCCCTTAATAAGACAGCAAGAGAGTGCGGAATATATACTATAAAGTATCCACATTCTCGTGCGGTAAGCTATGCTTCAGGTGATGATGAGGCAGCTGTAGACTATGGTAGTAAAGATTTACAGTTTAGCAATCCGTTTAATTATCCTATAGTTTTTTATGCTACATGTAGCTATGGCAGTGTAAGTGTAAGCTGTTATGTTGCATAAAGTTTAATGAGAGAAAGAGAGCTCGGTAGTACCGGGCTCTTTTTAAAGTTCACAAAACTTTCACAAAATGGATATATTTTGAAAATAAATTATAGATAAAATAATAATTGTAAAAGGAAAAATAGTTGTAGCTTTTAGTAAAATTTTAAAAATGTTAATTATATACATTTATATATACTAGAAGATAACTTAAAGGAGGAGATTATTATAAGCAATTTTGATTTTCAAAATGATATATCAATAAAAGAAAATGGTATTGATATTAATGAAAAAGGAATAATGCTTAATGAAATAATACCTATTAATACAAAAGAAAAAGAATTTGATATGCTTATGAATATTTATCAGAAGGCATGTAATCAAGTTTATGAGATGGTAAATGGGTTAAAGTTTGAGTATAATAATATTTTTAATAGAAATATTATAAATCATGCAACTTCAAGAATAAAAGCCCCAAAAAGTATTGTTAATAAAATGAAAAAGAAAAATTTAGAGTTAAATTATAAAAATCTTGTAGATAATATTAATGATATTGCAGGGGTAAGAGTAGTTTGTCCTGTTAAAGAAGATGTGTATACAGTTGTAAAAATAATAGAGAAAATTCCTAGTTGGAATTTAATTCTTGAAAAAGACTATATAAAAAATCCGAAGAAAAGTGGATATTCAGGTTATCATATGATTGTTGAAGTTCCTGTAAAGATTTTTGATTCTAATTTGAAAAATCAAATTTTTGTTAAAGTTGAAATTCAAATAAGAACAATGGCAATGGATTTTTGGGCTGAGAATGAGCATAAAATGAAATATAAAAGTAATAAAAAAATTTCTTTTTGGGATTCTAAAAGATTGGAGTTTTATGCTAAAGCTATTAATTTTATAGATGACAAATTATCAAGGATTAATAAAAGACAGGAAATAAAAAATTATAAATATTGATAATATAAAATAGCTAGAATAAAGTATTATATTTTATTCTAGCTATTTTTATTAATTTGTCAAATTTTAAAACTTTATAAATTAAGAATAAAACATTATTATTAACAAATACTAATAAAAATTCTATTAGTGTTACAGGAGGATAAAATGTTTATACCAAAGGGAGTATATTATGAAAAAAATGCAGAAAATTATGAGTTGGGAAAGAGATTACTTACTGAATATAGAAATAAAAACGTGCCATGTATTGAAATAGAAAATCATAATAATATAGAAGAAATGAGAACAAAGCAGAATTCTGAATTTAAAAATATGAAGCAAAACATTATAATTGGGGTTAGAAAAACACATAAATTTGTGGAGAACCATAAAGTTTCAGATTATTTAGTACCATATACATCATCACGGATGTATTGCAATGTGTTTATATTGTTATTTGGTATGTAATTTTAATAAATGCTCGTATTTAAGGCTTTTTGTTAATAGAGAGGAAATGCTGGATAAAATAATAAAAACAGCAAATAGGTCTGATAAAGAATTAGTATTTGAAATAGGAAGTAATAGTGATTTGATTCTAGAGAATATGATAACCCGGAAATTTAGTATGGACAATAGAAAATTTTGTTACAAAGGCAGAGAAAGGTAAGCTAACTTTTCCAACAAAATTTGATATGGTTGATTCTATATTAAATTTAGATCATCAAGGAAAAATAATAATTAGAATGAGTGTTAATCCTCAGGAAATTATTAGTGAGATTGAAATAGGAACTTCGCCTTTGAAAAATAGAGTTGAAGCTATAAATAAATTAAAAAAGGCAGGTTATCCAGTTGGAATATTAATTGCACCTGTAGTTTTGGTAGATAATTGGAAAGAAAAATATGAGGATTTAGTTAAATATTTATCTGAAAATTTAAGCGATGAAGTGAAGAAGGATGTCTTTTTTGAGATAATTTTTATGACTTATAGCTATGTTCATAATGCAATAAATCAAGAAGCATTTCCCAATGCCATTGATTTATATAATAAGGATTTGATGATGGTTAGAGGCAGGGGGAGGTATATGTATAAAAAAGAAATTAGGGAAGAAGGAAGTGTCTTTTTTGAAAAAATCATGAATAAGTACTTTGCGAAAAATAAGATTAAATATATAGTTTGATTTATAGAAGGTTAAAATGAATAAGAAAAATGAATTTGTTTAATAACTCTTAGATTTAATTTAATTAAAATAAATGATGTGTCCCTGATTGTGCAAAATGCACAGCAGGGACGCGTCCCCAACTGTGCGTTTTCTCGAATGTGTAGTCAAACCATTGCATAAATTAATTAGTTGTGAGATAATAAATTCAAATTCAAAAATGAAGGGCGGTATCAAGATGAAATTAAAGAAAATTTACGATGCTGAAAAATTTGATAATATTAGAGATATAATGGCAAATGCAGTTAAGTTGTATCCAAACAATGTTGCATTTAAAATAAAACATAAGAATGGAAAAGAGGTATCTTATACAGATATTACTTATTCTGAATTCCAAAAAGAGATTAATGAATTTGGTGCAGGGTTAATGGCTATGGGTTATAAAGATAAAAGGGTTGCTGTAATTGGAAAAAACAGCTATCCTTGGGCTTTAACATATTGTACAGTGCTAGGGGGATTAGGTGTTTTAGTTCCTTTAGATAAAGGATTACCAGAAGCGGAAATTGAATTATCTTTAAAAAGAAGTAAAGCAGAAGTTATTGTTTTTGATAAAGAATATGAAGAAACAATTAAAAAAATATTTCAGAATGGCACAACTTCATTAAATAAATGTATTTGTATGGTAGATACTGAAATTGATGGATTTACTACAATAAAAGATGTTGAAAAAATTGGGAAAGATGAATTGGCAAAAGGAAATAATGAATACTTAAATGCAGAGATAGATACTAAAAAAATGGCTGCAATTATATTCACATCAGGCACTACATCTATGGCAAAAGCTGTAATGCTTTCACAAGAAAACATTGCAAGCAATATATATAATTTAAATTGTGTTGAATACATAGATCCAACAGATATTAATATGGCATTTTTACCATTCCACCATACATTTGGCTCAACAGGATTATTATTGTTTATGTCAAGAGGAGCAACTAATGTATTTTGTGATGGATTAAGATATATTCAAGACAACATGAAAGAATATCATGTATCATGTTTTGTTTGTGTGCCATTATTAATAGAGTCAATTTACAAAAAGGTAATGCACCAAATAGAAAAACAAGGAAAAATGAAAACATTTGAAAAAGGAATGAAGATTAGTAAATTTTTATTAAAATTTAAAATTGATATTCGTAAAAAACTATTCAAAGAAATTTATGATAATCTTGGAGGAAACTTAAGATTTGTTGTAAGTGGTGCATCTGCAATTGATAGAACTGTTGCGGAAGGATTCAATGATTTGGGATTTTTAACTGTTCAAGGTTATGGATTAACTGAAACTGCACCAGTATTGGTAGCTGAAAATGTAAAAAATATTAGATATGGTTCAATAGGACTTCCTTTACCAGAAGTAGATATTAAAATAGATAATCCAAATGAAGAAGGAATAGGCGAAATAATAGCAAAAGGTCCTAATGTAATGCTTGGATATTATGAGGATGAAGAGGCAACTAATGCTGTTATAGATAAAGATGGATGGTTCCATACAGGAGATTTAGCATATATGGATAAAGATGGATTTATTTTTATAGCAGGAAGACAAAAAAATGTTATAGTATTGAAAAACGGTAAAAACGTTTATCCAGAAGAATTAGAACAATTAATTAGTGAACTTCCTTATGTAGCAGAAAATATGGTTTTTGGAATGCCTAAAGACGATGACTTAGTTGTTTCTGTAAAAATAGTTTATAATGAAATATATGTTAAACAAAAATATGGAGATATTAGTGAAGAAGAACTAAAGGATATAATTTGGAAAGATGTTAAAGAGATTAACAGTAAGCTTACAACTTATAAACACATTAAGAATTTGGTTATTACTAAAGAGCCTATGATTAAGACTACTACTGCTAAGGTTAAGAGATTTGAGGAAATGAAGAAGATGAATGAAAAATAAGTATGTGCACAGTTGGGGACGCGTCCCAGCTGTGCATTTTGCACAATTAGGGACAGAAAAAAAATAAATCTAATTTATAGAACCTTTCTTAAAAAATTTAAAAACAGATAAAAAAACAGATAAAAAAAGAACGCTTTCGCGTTCTTTTTTAATCTAAATTATCTAAAATTCCAGGTAACATTTGTTTCTTTCTTGAAACAACATTTTCAAGTAAAGCTGTGTTATTATCAAGAGTAACACCATAAGCTTTTTCTACAACAGCTGAATCATTTCCTAAAGAAATAATTTTTGAATTTGAATTAATAATATCTGTTGCAGCAAACATATATAAGTCTAAGTTATCTTTTTTAATTTCATCATTAATAGCTGCTTCAAAGTAAACTTTATCTTTGAAAATACTATCTAAGTCAGCTGTATTTACTTGAGCTATTTTAAATCTTTTTCCACCTTTTTCAAATAATTTACTGTCTATGTTAATAATTTCAGCAGGTGTAAATTCGCTTAAATCTGTACCAGCTTTTAATAATTCTGTACCATAAACTTCAACATCAACACCAGCGATATTAGCTAATTTTTCAGCTATAGATTTATCTTCAGTTGTACATGTTGGTGATTTGAATAATAATGTATCAGAAACGATAGCACTTAACATCATTGTAGCGATTTCTTTTGAAATCTCAACATCATTTTCTTTATACATTTTATATAATACTGTTGATGTACATCCAACTGGTTCTGCTCTATAATATAATGGAGCTGATGTTGTAAAATTAATTGCATGGTGATCAACTATTTTTTGAACTTTTGCATTTGATAAGTTGTTAACACTTTGTGTTGATTCGTTGTGGTCAACTAATATGATATTTTGACCATCAGCGATATCTTCAATTAATTCAGGTCTTTCAATACCTAAATAATTAAATACATATTCTGTTTCTTTATTGATATTTCCTAAACGAACAGCTTTTGCATTATTTCCTAATTTATTTTCTAAATTTGCCATTACCATTGCTGACATAATAGCGTCTGTGTCTGGGTTTTTGTGTCCAAATACTAAAGTTTCATTAATTAAATTTTCCATTTTTATCTCTCCTTTTAATCTAATTATAAATGAGTAAGTATCTTTTGATAGTTCATTTATTTAATTTTATTATTCTCTTTTTTATATATCACTTTTTTATTATAGCATAAAATGGCAAAATAGTCAACAATTTACATAAATTGACATTAAAAACTATTGACTTTTGGAGTATTATACTATATAATAGTAAACATTCACTTTATGAAAATATATACGAAAGGATGAAGAATAATGAGAATTAAAGTGAGTATGAGGCTGTTAAACAGTATTTACGGAGTGGGCAATGTTAAGACCCGGACTATAATGTGTGGAGTTCTTAGTTCTGAACAGATGGAAAAGTTTACCGACAGGTTTAGCAACCTAGATAAACTTGCAGAGGCTAAGGATGCTGACATCATTAATGTAATGGGGGACGTTGTTAATACTACTACATTAAAGAGAATTAAATCTGTAATGGAGGAGTATTATACACAGCTTACTTACTATGACACTCTGACAGGAATGCCTTCAGAGGTTTTACCAGTTCAGAGAGTTGCATGGGGCAGATTGATTGATGATACAAGTACTTATGGTACATCTATAAGTGGTTTGCAGAAGGCTATTAATAAATGCCCAGACAAGGTAAAGAAGTTTATTCGCTTACGTTATGGTATTAACAAAAATCAGAAAAACTACTCATATGCCGAAATATCCAAAAAAATCGATGTTCCAGTTTGCGAGCTTGATGAATTCGAGGTTAAGGCATTAAACACTTTCACTGAAACTGTTTTAAGTTCAAGAAAGTAAATCCTTTAAAGGTTCTGCTGAATTGCAGAACCTTTTTCTAATTATTTTAAAGTTTGTGTTTGAATATATTGAAATTATTTAGGAAGAATTTGTATAGAGTATCTTTATAAAAAATAGATTGATTCAGAGGAGAAAAAGTCGTCAAGTGAAAAATTAAACGCAATTCTGTAAAGTAAACGCAATTTGTAAGAAAAAAGCAAAATTATAATATAAAAAAATAGTTGCTATTTCAAAAAAAATGCAGTATAATATTGCATAAGTATCAAATGCTTAAATAACAAAATATTATAAAAGATAGGGGGAATCTTAATGAAAATTTACAATTCATTAACAAGAAAAAAAGAAGAATTTAAACCAATTGAAAAGGATAGCGTGAAAATGTATGCATGTGGAATTACTGTATATGATGACTCACATATTGGCCATGCAAGAGCGTCAATCACTTATGATATGATATGTTGTTATTTAAGATTTTTAGGATACAAAGTAAAATATGTTAGAAATTATACTGATGTTGATGACAAAATAATTGCAAGAGCAAATGCTCTAAATATGAATGCTTTAGATTATTCAGAAGACAGAATTAAAGCAGCAGAAGAAGTTTTTGCAAAACTTGGAGCAGATTTTCCAGATATAAAATGTAAAGCATCAGAAAATATTGACAATATAATTGATTTTGTAAGTAAATTAATTGAAAAAGGATATGCATATCCAACAGAAAAAGGCGATGTATATTATAGTGTTAAGAAATTTAAAAATTATGGAAAACTATCAAATATAAATACAGATGATTTGTTAAACGGCGTTAGAAAAGATGTTGAAGAAGGTAAAAAAGATCCATTAGATTTTGCTGTTTGGAAATCAGCAAAACCAGGAGAAATTTCATGGAAATCACCATGGGGAGAAGGAAGACCTGGATGGCATATTGAATGCTCATGCATGGTATTACATAATTTAGGTGAAACAATTGATATACATGGTGGTGGAAAAGATTTAATATTCCCACATCATGAAAACGAAATTGCACAAAGTGAAGCTTTAACAGGAAAACCACTTGCAAATTATTGGATTCATAATGGTTTAATAAAAATAAATGGTCAAAAAATGAGCAAATCATTAGGAAATTCTTTAACAATTAAAGAAGCATTAGAATTATATAATCCTGAAGTTGTAAGATATGCGATAGTTTCTAAAAGCTATGCAGCAGATATAGATTTAGGTGAAAGTGAATTTGCATTAGCTGAAAAACATTTATATTATTTCTATAATACTATAAATGCAATCGATAAATTTTTAGAACAAAATACAGAAATGAAAGAAGTAGAAAATGAAGTTGCTGATGGAATTGAAGCTAAATTCAGAGAAGCAATGGATGATGACTTTAATACACCAGTTGCTGTTGCAAATTTATTTGCAGATTTTAAATATGTTAATAATTTATTAAAAGATAACAAAGTTCCAGCTGATGAAAAGGCATATATTTTAAATAAAATTAAAAGTGAAATTATAAGATTATATAATATCATAGGAATATTTAAAGAAGATGTGCAAGGATTGATTAATGATTTAAGAAATAAATATATTAATAAACTTGGATTAGATGTTTCTGAAATTGAGAAGAAGATTGAAGAAAGAGCAACAGCTAAAATAGAAAAAAATTATGAATTAGCTGATAGTATAAGAAATGAACTTGATGAAAAAGGGATTATTTTGAATGATTCAAAAGAAGGAACTGTTTGGGATATAAAAGAGTTGAATTAGAAAAAGATAAGTTTTAAAAAGGGATAGGGATTTTTTATTGAAAAAGTTTCTATCCCTATTTTAAAAAATTATATAAAAAAGTGTAGACAATTTTGAATATTAAATATATAATAAAACCATCATAGTTTATGGAGGTGAAACTAATGAAGAAAACTTTAAAAATTTCTGCACTTTTAATGGTTGTAGCTATTATGTTATTAGCATTAACAGGATGTGGTAAAAACAAAATAGTTGCTACTAAATCTACAAGTGGTGAAAATTCTATGTTTGGTGCATATGATGAAAAAATCGAAGTAACTTTCAAAAAAGACAAAGTTGATAAAATCGTATGGACGATGGAATTCAAAGATGAAGAAACAGCTAAATCTATGTCAGGATTATACCAAATGGCTTCATCTGAATTAAAAGACTTAGAAATTAAACAAGATGGTAAAAAAGTTGTTTTAACTATGGGAGCTGAATCTTTTGCTAGCCAATCTGATTTAAAGGATGAAGATTTATCAAGAGATAAAATCATCAAAGAGTTAGAAGAACAAGGTTACACAGTTAAAAAATAATTTTACATAAAAGACATTAGAAATTGATTCTAATGTCTTTTTTTACATTTTGAGACATTCCGGGACGGTCTTTTTGGTCTCAAAAAATTCGTTAAAAATCACAAAAATATAAAAATCACAAAAATATAAAAAACTATTGACATAATTCAGCCGAAAGATTATAATACCAATTTATAGAGAGATACCTGTTCCCATTCCGAACACAGAAGCCAAACTCTAATAATAAGTAGAGGAGGATTTAGCATGGATAAGGAAACATTTTTAGAAGAGGAAAAAAAGCTAAAAAGTACGGTAGAAAAAATTACAGAAGAAGAAAAATCCATTGAAGATGCATTAAGCAAATCTGATATGAATTATGATATGGAAAATTTGGCAAAAGGTTTAGTATTGCAAATGTATGTTAACAAATTGGCAAATATGAAAAAGCTTAAAAATACTCCATATTTTGCTAGAATGGATTTTAAAGAAAATGAAAAAAACAAAGAAACATTTTACATTGGTAAGCTATCTGTTCTGGATAGTAAAACTTTGGAGCCTATAGTAGTAGACTGGAGAGCTCCGATTTCAAATCTTTATTACGAGGGAAAAATTGGTAAAGCAAGCTACAAGGCATTAAATGAGAAAATTGAAGGAGAGATATTTCTAAAAAGACAATATATAATTGAAAATCAAAAACTTAAGAAATATGTTGATATCAATGTTACAGGAAATGATGAATTACTTCAAAATGCTTTAGAGGAAAAAGCTGATGACAGGCTTAAAAATATTGTTGCTACAATTCAAGATGAGCAAAACAGAATTATAAGAGCACCAATTAATTCGCCTTTAATAGTTCAAGGTGTTGCAGGTAGCCGGAAAGACTACAATTGCACTTCACAGAATAGCGTATTTAATTTATAATTATGAGAAACAGTTTAGACCAGAAGAATTTATGATTATTGCGCCAACAAAATTTTTTCTAAATTATATTTCCAACATACTTCCTGATTTAGGAGTAAATGATGTAAAACAATATACATTTGAGGATTTTGCTTATGATGTTATTGGTAAGAGATTAAAGATTTCTGATAATAATGAAAAATTAGTTATGATTGTAAATAATGATATTGCAAAGGAATATCAAGGTAAAGTTGATGTTATTTTACAAGAATCTAAATTTAAATCATCAATTTTGTTTAAGAAGGTTATTGATTATTATTTAAAATATATTGAGGCAAACTTTATACCAAAAGAGGATTTCAGCTATGGTGGAAAAACTATAATGAGTTATGAAGATATTAATGAGTTGTTTATTAATACTTATAGTATGTATAATTTTTCTGCAAGGATAAATGAAATTGAGAAAAATCTTATTTATGAATTTAGGAAAAAATCAGAAGAAATTGTTGATGAATTGAAGAAAAATAGAAGCTTGGCTGTGGAAGGGCTTTCAGGCGCTGAACGTGTGGAGGTTTATGAGCGCTTTGAAAAAGAGATTAAGCTTATTGAGAAAGATTATAAGAAGATAGTTAAAGAATATTTGAAGAAAATGCCTAATAAGAGTTGTTTGGATTATTATGGAGATTTTCTGAGACAGTTGGGGACGGACTTGTTTAGTTTCAAAAATGAAACATTTGGGGACGGTCTTAAATGTTTCAAAAATGAAACATTTGGGGACGGTCTTAAATGTTTCAAAAATGAAACAAAAAAAGACCGTCCCGGAATGTTTCAAGATGTTTCATTAGAAGTTATAAAATATCTAAAACAATCAACACTTGAAAATTTAAGCAAAAACGAAATTGCATTTGAAGATTTAGCACCACTTATGTATCTTCAATATAAAATAAATGGGATAAAAGAAAAGGCAAGAGTAAAACATGTTGTAATAGATGAAGCACAGGATTATGGTGAGTTTCAGTTTGATGTATTAAAAACAATTCTAAATAGTAATTCAATGACAATATTAGGAGATATAGCACAAGGGGTACATTATTATAGAGGAATTGAGAATTGGCAGAGGTTCATAGATGTTGAGTTTTCAGATGTTGATGCAACATATACAACTTTAAAGAAAACATACAGAACAACTAAAGAGATTATGGATGTTGCAAATTCAGTAATAAGCAAGTTGCCAGATTATGAAAAAGAATTTATTGTATTTGGTGAACCAGTTATTGATAGAAAAAATTCAATTAATATTCAGGAAAAAGAAAATTTTACAGATTTGGTAGAATCAATTAATCAGAGAATTAATGAATATCTTAATAATAATTATAAATCAATTGCAATAATTGGAAAAGATATGAGCGAATGTAAGGAGCTTGAAAAGAAAATTAGCAAAATCAGAAATGATGTAAAACTAATTCAAGGAAAGGATTCAGAGTATAATGCGGGAATCTCAATAGTTCCATCATATTTGGCAAAGGGATTGGAGTTTGATTGTGTAATTATAGCAAATGCGAATAAAGAGAAATATGAAGATAATAGTTTGGATAAGAAATTGCTATATGTTACTATTACAAGGGCTATGAGCAAGTTGGATGTGTTTTTCGTTGGAGAAATGACAGAGTTGTTAAAATGAAAAATTTCAAGAAGAGATTGACCATATATTGTAGAATCAAAAATTAATTAGTAATTGATGAGTGTGAAAGGAGCAATGTAAAATGAGTGAGATTGAAAAAAGAGATTTATATGATGAAAATAGAAATTTAACAGGAGAAACAATATACAAAGGAGAAGAAATTCCTGAAGGAAAATACATAAATGTAGTTTTGGTATTTATACAGAACTCTGAAGGAAAATTTTTAATTCAAAAAAGAAGTGAAAGAAAAAACGGAAAATATGCCACAACAGGAGGACATCCAAAATCAGGAGAGACAAGTATTCAGGGAGTTATTACAGAAGTTAAAGAAGAAATAGGTTTAGATATAGAGCCACAAGACTTAATTCTATACTATGGTGGAAGACAAGATTCTGAAAGAGTATTTTGGGATGATTATTATATAAAAATGGATATACCAAATATTGAAGAATTAAAGCTTCAAGAAGAGGAGGTTGCATCAGTACATTGGTTTTCTGTTGAAGAAATTAATCAGTTAATGAAGGAAGATAAATTTTTTATAAATCATTATGAGGAATTTGAAATCTTATTGGATTGGTTAAAGGAAAGGTAGTTTATCAAAGTTTTTATAGTGTGCAGAAATATTGACGGTTTATATAAAGTGTAGTATTATTTAATCATTAAATATTTTTCCTGGTCAAGAACCAGTTTATATAGTAGGAGTTAGTATAGGTCAGGTGCTAACAAAACAAAGTCAAATTCAAATGAACAACACATTTGAATAACCATTAATTTGGAGGCGCATTATATGATAAGTAAATCAAAAGACGGAAAATTTAACATTTCAGAATTTAAACATTCAGGAATGGGTGTTACAGAAAATTGCATAGGAGTTTCTTTGCAAGCTGAACTTAGAACACCAATTACACTAGCAGATGTGGCAAAGGCTATTTCAGATTATTACTCTCAATATGATGTAGATAATCGGAAATCTGCTCCACAAATTTTTGCAGTTGTTATCTTAAATGATAACAGAAATTTTGAGTTTATAGTTAACTGGGAGTTTGATGTTAGCGATTATTTAATTACCATTGCAAAGCAAATTGAATTACAATAAAAAACTTGAAATTATGCAATAGAGTTAGGTAGACTAACTGACCAAAAATTAAAGAACATTTTGCTGTAATAAGCAGGATGTTCTTTTTATTTTTAATGAATTGACATTTACATAAAATAATAGTATCATAAATACATACATGAGAAGGGAGTGATAATTATGATTAAAAATAACATGAGAGTGGTTTTAAATTAAGAAATATTAAAACAATCGGTGTTAAATAAAAAACATTTGAAGTTATATATTTTTGATTTTGAATCACTTTTAGAAGCGGAATAACTAAATAAATCAAAAATAAGGAGAACTGAGAATGAAAGAATATTTAAAAAAAGACGGAAACACTAAAGAAAAAAGTGGTTTGGAAAATCCAAGCTGTTCCAATTTACCAGAAAGAAATGTTGTAAAAACAAACATAAGAACAATGGGACTTTTAAATCTCTTAATGGATTTCAAATTATATGGTGCGTTTGCAATAATCTATTATTCACAAATATCAAACTCAATGATGTTAGGAATGAGCATATTTAGTATAACAATGATAGCAAGTGCAATTTTTGAATTTCCAACAGGAATAATTGCAGATAAAATTGGAAGAAAAAATACTGTTATTATGGGATGCGTTAATTCATTAATATATGCAGTAATTCTAGCTGTAACAAGTTCATATGTAGGATTAATATTTGCAGCAATTTTTGAAGGATTAGAAAGAGCGTTTTTTAGTGGTAATAACAATGCTTTTATATATGATACATTAAAAGAGGAAGGAAAAGAGAATGAGTATAAACATTATTTAGGTAAGACAAATTCAATGTATTATATGGCAGGAATTTTAAGCACAGTGTTAGGAGCAGTTGTGGCATACTTCACATCAATTAGGATGCTAATGATTATTTCGGTAATTCCAAGGATTTTTGAAGTAATTTTATCACTTAGATTGAAAGATGTAAAAAGATACTCAAATGAAGAGGAAAATATTTTTGCACAGGTGAAGAATGTAATAAAATTAGTGAAGGATAATAAAGTTTTAAAAAGACAAATTATAGCAGATGGAATTTCAGATGGAATAGGAGAAGCAACATTCCAATTTAGAAGTGAGTTTTATAAAATAGTATGGCCAATATGGGCTGTCGGAATACCAGGAATTTTAGCTAATATTGGAGCTTTTTTTGGAAGTTGGTTTAGTGGGAAAATATTAAAAAAATGGGTAAATGAGAAGCTTATTATATTTTCAAATATATTTAGTATTGTTTCAAACTGGATAAGTTTGCTTATGAATAATATATTATCACCATTTGTAATGATTACAAATTCTGTATTTCCAACAGATGTGGCTAAAAGTGATATTTCACAGAGTTTATATAAAGATGAATATAGAAGTAGTATGGGATCTTTGAAGTCTCTAGTGGGCAGTATTTTGTATGCAATTTTTGCTGTTTTAGTTGGTGCAATTGCTGATTGGAAAGGTGCTGTGTTTGCTTTGTTTGTTGGACAGTTTTTGAAGTTTATTGTTGTTGGGCTATATGTTAGAATTTATGTGATGAGGAAAAAATATGTTAGCGCTGGTTCCTAAGACCAGCGCTTTTAATAATGACAAATAAAAAAATTCAAAATTTAAAAATATTTTTTTTAATAGTATTGACAATATATTAATATTTGTGGTAATATTAAATCTGTAATGCGGATGTGGCGGAATTGGCAGACGCGCTGGTCTTAGGAACCAGTGTCAACGACGTGGGGGTTCAAGTCCCTTCATCCGCACCAATTTGAAAAGCAGTTCTTAAACTTTAAGAACTGCTCTTTTTTGTGAGATTTCTTTTGTGCATCCAATCTATACAGCCAACAATTCACTCATTTCTCCTACATAAAACACATCCAACTTACTCATAGCCCTAGTAATAGTAACATATAACAATTTTATATCCAAACTACTATTTCCATAATTCTCCTTATTAGCATTTGCAATAATTACACAATCAAACTCAAGTCCTTTTGCCAAATATGATGGTACTATTGAAATACCAGCATTATATTCTGAATCCTTACCTTGAATTAATTTAACATCATTTCTTAATTTGGCAATTTCCTTATATATTTCCTTGCATTCTTTCATATCTTTTCCAATAATTGCAATTGATTTATAATTATTCTTCAAATATTCATCAACTCTTGAATTTACAGACATAATAAGTTCTTTCATATTATCCTGTTTTTGAATATTTATAGAATTCTTTCTATCTATAACAGGTTCACCCAAAACAATAAATTCTTTTTCGTACTTAGGCAATTTATTAATTACAGAATTAGCTACATCCATAATTTCCTTTGTAGTTCTATATGTTTTATGTAAAGTAGTGTATGTAACATTTGTATCATTAAATTCTACATCAATAAACCTTTTCCAGTTTTCTATTCCTCTATAATAATGAACTCCTTGCGCAATATCCCCTAAAATTGTCATTGAATTACTATTTAAAATAGTTTTCAAAACATCAAATTGGAATTCACCATAATCTTGTGCTTCATCTATTACAACATGCTTGATTTTACATTTTTCTTTAATTCCTGCAATTCTGTATTGCAAATACATTAATGGTGCTAAGTCTTCAAATGTAACTTCATTATTACTTAAATTTCGTAATGTTGATTTTTTTAAATATTTTATTATTTCATTTAATTCGTTATCTGCAAATTTATCTAATTTTTCATTTAATCTATTATCCTCAAATTGACTTAAATTTTCATTTATATTAACCTCTTTGTTATTATCTAAAACAACTAGATAATTCTCTAAAAAATCTTTATAATAATCTATACATGTTTTATTATGTAATTGTTTTAAATAATTTTTTACAATCTTTTTATAGTCTTTTTCAATTAAATAAATTTTTTTCTCATATTCCTCATAAACCTTTATACGCTTCTCTCCTTGTAAATTTTCAACTGCTTTACTTCTTTCTAATTTTAACTCCTCTACAATTTTATCTGATTTTTTTCTAAATTCATATATCAAATTTTTCTCTATTTCATTAATTCTCATCGCAAAATTATACATGTTGTATGTGCTTGTGAACAATTCATTAATCTCTTTGTAATCCATTATTATATACCCATTAAAACAAAAATCTGCTTTTGGAATATAATTATTTTCAATATATCTTAAATATTTATCAATTATTTTCTTAAATCTAATTGATGATTTAAATTTTGATTCCTGTAAAATAACATCTATATTTTCTTTGTATTCTGAATCTATTTCATTATTTACAATCATTACAAGTTTTTCATTATTATCTGAAATTTTTAACTTTTTGCCAATAACATTATAGGCAAAATCCTCAAAAGTATATTGTTTTACATCATTTACTCCTAAATCTGGAAGTATATTGGAAATATAGTTTAGAAAAAATTTAGTTGGTGCTATAATCATAAATTCATCAGGTCTGAATTCTTTTTCATAATTATAGATTAAATATGCAATTCTATGTAATGCAATCGTAGTTTTTCCGACTACCTGCAACACCTTGAACTATTAATGGGGAATTTATTGGTGCTCTAATTATTTTGTTTTGCTCATCTTGAATTGTTGCTACTATATTTTTTAACCTATCATCTGCTTTTTCCTCTAAGGCATTTTGTAATAATTCGTCATTTCCTGTAACATTAATATCGACATATTTTTTTAATCTTCCTTTTTCAATAATATATTGCCTTTTTAAGAAAATTTCTCCTTCGATTTTTTCATTTAAAACATTGTAATTAGCCTTACCAATTTTACCTTCATAATATAAATTTGAAATTGGAGCCCTCCAGTCAACTACTATTGGCTCTAAGGTTTTACTATCTAAAACTGATAGTTTACCTATATAGAAAGTTTCTTTATTTTTATTATTTTCTTGAAAGTCCATTCTTGCAAAATATGGCGTGTTTTTTAATTTTTTCATATTGTCTAATTTGTTTACATACATCTGTAACACAAGCCCTTTTGCCAAATTTTCCATGTCATACTGCATAGTCATTTTACTTAAAGTATTTTGAATATTTTCTTCTTCTTCAATAATCTTGTCTACCGTAATTTTTAGCTTTTTTTCCTCTTCTAAAAATGTTTCCTTATCCATATTTCTTCCTCCTCTATTTTTATATTTTGTTGAATTTTAATATTATATAGTTTTTACACTAAACTATTACTTTCAACTAAATTCTAGAGTTTGGCTTCTGTGTTCGGAATGGGAACAGGTATTTCTCTATAGGTTAGTATTATATATTTTTAGTTATATTATGTCAATATTTTTTGAAATAAAATTTACTATCATAGTTACCATTCAACAATTTCTATTGTAGAGTAGGCTGAAAGCTAGTATTATGTAATCGTAGAAATGTATATTGTGTTATGAAGCGAAGTCAAGGTGGGGACCGACTAGTTACAGAGAGTTATAAATTTTTGACTTGTAAACCCTCATTAATTTTAAAATAAGAAACTAAACTAGCTACTTCTTTTAAACAACCGGAACTTCAAACATTACAAGGAAAATTTATTACTCTCTGTACGTAGTTGGGGCGAAGCTCATAACACAATATACATTTCTACGATTACATAATACTAGCTTTCAGCCGGCTAATTGCAAAAGTATTAAACTTTAACCTATCATATATTTATATAACACTTCCGAATTTTCAATCTCCATCATAAAAAAAAGGAAGATGTCCCAAAACAACTTCCTTTCATATAACAATAAAATAACAATAAAATCTATTTCACTTCAAATTCTAATTTTTCAAATATTTCTTGAGCTGATTTTCTGCTTACATTATTTGCTAATATAAAACATGTATCTGAATCCTTTATTTTTATTATATAATTGTATTCACTACCCTTATATTCATAAAAGAAATACTTTATATTATCCTTACTCTTTTCTTCTATCAAATTTACATCTGAATCACTTTTTAATCTATCATAATATAAATCATAAACATTTTCTTTTCCAAATGCACCTTGTGATATCACTTCATCATCTTTAGAAAATTTTATTGGTAACTTTGATGTCATATCATATCCACCAGTTGTGTTCATTTTTATTTCGATTTTGTCTCCTGTTTCAACATCATAAGTATATGACTTACTACTACGACTTTCACATCCTGTTAATAATACTGCCATTACAATTAAAAAAATTGATACAATTATTATTTTTTTAATTTTCATAAAACTAAAACCTCCACTTTATTTTTTTGTTTAGATTATTAAACATATATTTATCTTACCATATTATTTTTTATTTGTCAAGCAAAATTTAAATCAATTGTATTTAATTTATGATAAAATCACCCTGAAAGTTTATAAGCGAATATTTCACC
>SAMEA3663241__coassemble_161_pt1 | contig 19110 bp, 20 predicted proteins | sample SAMEA3663241__metabat2_low_PE_011 | metagenome-assembled genome bin SAMEA3663241 (sample SAMEA3663241) | pig gut metagenome | biome: pig gut; feature: pig-associated habitat; material: faeces | place: China | collected 2013 | reverse complement strand
TGCCAACAACATTAACACCAGATAATACAGGGTCATATTATGGTAGTGTTGTAAGTGATTATACTGTAAATGGAGAAGAGTATCAGTTATTCTTTATAGATTATGATGGATTATATGGAGAAAAAGGAGATATATACTTAAAGAAGAAAAATAAAGTGCCAAATATAGCATGTACATTAAGTACTAAAACAAATCCAGATTTGCCAGAATTGAAAATGAAACAAATGAATCCAGCATGGAAAGCTAAAAATGGAACAATAGACAAAAATAATGAAAAAGCAGTAGCATGGCTATGTGATACGGGAGAATGGACAGCATATGCAACACCAGATAATTCAGCATTGCAACAATATGTAAGATATGCAATAGGTGGACCGAGTATAGAAATGTATGCAAAATCATATACAGAAGCAGCTGCAGCATCAAATGTAGAAGGAAGTGCAACATGGGGATTTGCAGATAATGCAAGAGGATATACATATGGAGGAAGTAGAGTATCAAATGCAGGAAAAAATCAGATGTTCACAACTGACTACTGGTGGCTTGCGTCTCCGGACTTTAACGGCACTGACTGCGTGATTTATGCGAACTACTACAACTTCAACCGCGACGCCTATTACATCCCGCGTGGAGTCGCCCCCCTAGTTTGTCTAAAGTCTGATTTCCAACTTAATCTTCAGTAGATAGTAGTGGGATGCACGAAGAAGAACAGCAAAGAAAATAAAATAACAAGAAGAAAAAAACGGTGACAGGCTGCGGTCTGTCATCCGTGAGCAGTGCTAATTAGTGCTATATTTAAAATGTAGTAATGGAGCTTGAGTTCATAAGATTATTTAGTGATATCACTCAATTTGGAGTGGTATCATTTTTTTATCAAAAATCCAACAACTTTCTCAAAAAAATCCCTCTGCCCCCTTGACAAATCCACAAAAATAGTGTAAAGTATAATAGCATTACAAATTGAAAGGATAAAAATATGGAAAAAAATGTTGAAATAAGTGTGCTATGCCAACTATATGGAAAAGCGCTAACTGATAAGCAATATGAAGTCTTAACAGACTATTACAACAATGACTTATCACTTTCAGAAATTGCAGAAAACAATAATATTACAAGGCAGGCAGTCAGAGATATTATAAAAAAAGGCGAAAATAAATTATATGAATTAGAAGATAATATTTCATTAATGAAAAAGGTTTTAAATGAAGAAAAAATCATAAGTAAAATCGAAAATGAATTAGATGAAATAACAAAACTAACTAATTCAAATAAAGAAGTAGTCACAAAAATAAATAACATAAAAAAAGAACTAAAAAAACTAAATTAAACAAATTGGGAACGCAATTTTAAAAAATTTCTCCGTCCCAAATTCAAAAAGGAGGAATCCAAATGGCATTTGAGGGATTATCTTCAAAACTACAAGATTTTACAAGAAAATTAAAAGGAAAAACAAGAATTACAGAATCAGACTTAAAGGAAATGCTAAGAGAAGTAAAACTTGCATTACTTGAAGCTGATGTTAATTATAAAATAGTAAAAGAATTTACATCAACAATACAGGAAAAAGCTTTAGGTCAAGATGTTTTAAAATCATTAACACCAGGCCAACAAGTTATTAAAATTGTTAAAGATGAATTAGTTGAATTACTTGGTGGAACAGATAGTAAAGTTAATTTTACACCAAACCCACCAACAGTTGTTATGTTAGTAGGTCTTCAAGGATCTGGTAAAACAACAACAGCTGGAAAGCTTGCTAATTTATTTAGAAAACAAGGTAAAAAACCATTGCTAGTTGCCTGTGATGTTTACAGACCAGCAGCTATTAAACAATTACAAGTTGTTGGAAATCAATTAAATATTCCTGTTTATAGTAATGAAACAACAAAAGATGTTGTAAGAATTGCTAAAGAGGCATATAACATAGCAATTAGCAAATTAAATGATGTAATAATTCTAGATACTGCAGGTCGTCTTCATATTGATGAGGAACTAATGCAAGAATTGAAAAACTTAAAGGCATCTGCAAAGCCACATGAAATTTTACTTGTAGTTGATTCTATGACAGGTCAAGATGCTGTAAATGTTGCAACAACATTTAATGAAAATGTTGGAATTGATGGTGTAGTACTTACAAAATTAGATGGTGACACTCGTGGTGGTGCTGCATTATCTGTAAAGAAAGTTACAGGAAGACCAATAAAATTCGCAGCAACAGGTGAAAAATTAAGTGATATTGAAGAATTCCATCCAGAAAGAATGGCATCAAGAATTTTAGGAATGGGTGATGTTCTTTCAATTATAGAAAAAGCTGAAGAATCATTTGATATTGAAGAAGCTGAAAAACTTGAAAAACAATTAAGAAAAGGTGAATTTGATTTAAATGATTATTTAGCACAATTAAAACAAATCAAAAAAATGGGTTCTTTTTCATCAATTTTAAAAATGATTCCAGGTATGAACAAATTTAAAGATTTAAAAGTAGATGATAAAGAATTTGTAAGAATTGAAGCTATAATATCTTCTATGACAGATAAAGAAAGAAGAAATCCTAAAATATTAAATGGAAGTAGAAGAATTCGTATAGCAAATGGAAGTGGAACTACAGTACAACAAATAAATCAGTTTATGAAATCTTTTGAAATGACTCAAGCTATGATGAAAAAGATGAAAGATAAAAAAGGTATGAAAAATATGATGAAAAATCTAAAAGATTTTATGCCTGAAGGTTTAGACAAAATGTAGTTTTGATTCAAAGGATGTTTTGAGTAATTTAATATTTTTTTCAAAGATAATTACAAAAACATCATAAAATAGTTATTAATTTTTAATATAAATTTATCGCAATTTGCAGGAGGTGAAAAAAATGGTAAAAATCAGATTACAAAGACAAGGTGCTAAAAAAGCTCCATTTTATCATATAGTTGTTGCTGATTCAAGAAGCCCAAGAGATGGTAAAATAGTTGAAAAAATTGGTACTTATAACCCAATGACAAATCCAGCTACAATCGTTTTAGATAACGAAAAAGTACAAAAATGGATTAAAAATGGTGCAAAACCAACTGATACAGTTAAAGCTTTAATAGAAAAAGCTGCAAAATAATTATACCATTATTTAAAGTGTAATTAATGCAAAATATGTATTATATTGCAAAAAGAAAGCCATAAAAATGGAGGTATAACTATGAAAGATGTATTAGAACTAATTATTGCAAACTTAGTTGACAATAAAGAACAAATATCTATTGAAGAAACTTCAAATGAAAAAAGTATTGAATTCAAAGTAAAAGTTGCTCCAGAAGATATGGGTAAAGTTATTGGAAAACAAGGTAGAGTAGCAAAATCAATTAGAACTGTTATGAAATCAGTTGCCGGAAAAGATGGCAAGAAAGTAAATGTAGAATTTGTAGAAGAATAAGAGGTATTTAGATGCAAGAATATTTTGAAATTGGTCAAATTGTAAATACATTTGGAATTAAAGGTGAAGTTAAAGTAAATCCTTTTACAGATGATGTAGAACAATTTGAAAGATTGAAATCTATATTAGTTGTTAAAAATAAACAATTAGTAGAAATGGAAATTGAAAATGTAAGATATCAAAAACATTTGGTAATTCTTAAATTAAAAAATATTGAAGATATGAATACTGCTGAAAAATTAAAAGGATGTTACATAAAAATACACAGAAAAGATGCAAGAAAACTTCCAAAAGGAAAGTATTTTATAGCTGATATTATTGGTTCAGAAGTTGTTACAGATGATGGGAAATCACTTGGAAAAGTAGATGACATCTATAACACAGGAAGTAATGATATATATGTTGTAAAAGATGAATTAGGTAAGCAAATTTTATTACCAGGTATCAAAGAAGTTATTTTAAATGTTGACATTGAAAAACAAATTGTTACAGTTCATTTATTAGAAGGTTTAATATAAGAAAGGAATGCCAAAAATAAAAATGAAATTTGATGTTTTAACACTTTTTCCAGAAATGTTTGATGTTCTAAATCAAAGCATTATTGGAAGAGCAATTGAAAAAGATTTAATAAACATTAATTTAGTAAACATTAGAGATTTTTCAAAAGACAAACACAAAAATGTTGATGACACTCCATATGGTGGAGGAGCTGGAATGGTAATTAGACCAGATGTTGTATATGACGCTTTCCAATCTGTAAAAACAGATGGAGCAAAAGTAATATATATGTCTCCACAAGGAAAAGTATTAAATCAGAAAAAAGTTGTTGAATTAAGTAAAGAAAAGCATTTAATTCTTTTATGTGGACATTATGAAGGAATTGACCAGCGAGTATTAGATGAAATTGTTGATGAAGAAATTTCAATTGGAGACTATGTATTAACAGGAGGAGAGATACCAGCAATGGTGCTTATAGATTCTGTAAGTAGATATGTTGAAGGAGTTATTAGTGAAGATTCAACTTCAGAAGAATCTTTTTCAAATAATTTATTGGAATATCCTCAATACACAAGACCAGAAGTATTTAATGGAAATAAAGTTCCAGAAGTTCTATTATCAGGACATCATGAAAATATCCGCAAATGGAGAGAAGAAAAAGCTTTAGAGATTACGGCGAAAAAAAGACCGGAACTATTAAGTTAGGTATTTTAAATAAAACAAGCTCAAAAAAATCGAGGGAGAAGGATACCCTTAAGTAAACCAAAAGTCCTAATATAAAAAATAAAAATAAGGAGGAGAATATCGATGGATATCATAAAATCTATTGAACACGAGCAAATGAAAAATAAAATTCCTGCCTTAAAAGTTGGAGATACTGTTAAAGTTCACCAAAGAATTAAGGAAGGAAATAGAGAAAGAATCCAAGTATTCGAAGGAATAATAATTAAAAAACAAGGTGGAGGAGTTAACGCAACATTTACAGTAAGAAGAGTAGCTTATGGTGTAGGTGTTGAAAAAACATTCTTAGTTCACTCACCAATGGTAGAAAAAGTTGAATTAGTTAGAGTAGGTAAAGCAAGACGTGCTAAATTATATTACTTAAGAGATAGAGTTGGAAAATCTGCTAAAACTAAAGAAGATATTGGTGCAAGAATCGAAAACAAAGAAATTACTATTAAAGAAGATATAGTAGAAGCACCAGTAGCTGAAGAAGTAGTAGCAAACGAAGAAGTTGCAGCTGTTGAAACAGTTGAAGCTCCAGTAGAAGAAGTTAAAGAAGAAAAAGCTGAAGAAACAACAGAAGCTTAATTATTATTTAAATAAAAAACAGGAAGTATTAAACTTCCTGTTTTTTATGAGTTTGCTCGAAATATTTTAAAATTGAATAGATATCATACCAAAATTATATAAAACTGTCAATGTATAGCTAAGTACTTTACATAAATTTGACTAAATTAGAAAAAAGTTGTATAATTAAGATGTAATCGGTGTTTGCCGATTCAAAAATCCCTAGACTGTGACAAATGACATAGTAGAGGGTCTAACTTAATAATCCTAATAAATCTTTTCTTTAACAGTAAGATTGTATTAGGTCTACATATATTTTTATACGCATAAAAACCATTTACAAACAAGGAGGAAAAACCTATGAAAAAGAAGACCGTTACAATCAATCTGTTTTGGGTATTTTGTGCAATTACTATCATTGCAGCTGTTGCATGGAGTATCAAGTGTTTCAAAAACTCAGAGGGAGTTAGAGGCGCAGTTAAAAACTACAAACAGCTGATAGAAACTGTTGACTTAAACAATTATTCTACAGCCATTGACCAGATTGCCAATTACCCAGGAGAAGCAAAGCCTGTATATGATAGCATTCTGAAATCGTATAAGGAAAAAATCTCATATTTACAAGGCCTGGAAGGTGTTAAATCAGAGACATTAGTCACTGAAACATTAGCACTTCGCAATGCAATGAAGGAAGATATAAAAGAGCAAGATATATATAGTGCATGGGAAACCACATATTGGGAAGTGCCATTATGGGTTAACGTGTTCATTGTTATACTTTTGATCGGACTTATTGCTTATGAAGTAGATCTGGGTTTTGGCTTGGACTGGGAAATTTCACTACCCAATGTACAGAAAGAAAAGAAAGTAGATTGTTAAGCTAAAAAAGGCTCCATCTCGGAGCCTTTTTTATTATGGTGCGACGGGCATATCGCTTAGTTAATAGGTGAAAGCCAGTTCAATCAATTTTAATTATGTTTCTTACTAATCTCAGCATATTTCTTAAGTTTTTCATAAGCCAAATAATTAACAGATCCAGCAGGAAATCTACCATTACTATCTTTCTTACCAGCAGGAACCCCAGTCAATAACTCAATTCCTTCATCAATACTAGAAATAGCATAAATATGGAACTTCTTAGCTTTAACAGCCTCCAAAACATTATCAGCTAAATTCAAATTCTTAACATTTTGAATAGGAATTATAACACCATGAGAACCATCTAATCCACGAGTTTGACAAATTTGGAAAAATCCTTCAATTTTTTCATTAACACCACCAATAGGTTGAATTTCACCTTTTTGATTTACAGAACCAGTAACAGCTAAAGATTGGTTAATAGGAACTCCAGATAAGCTAGATAAAATAGCATATAATTCAGTACTTGAAGCACTATCACCATCAACACCATTATATAATTGTTCAAAACAAATACTAGCAGTTAATGATAAAGGCATATCTTGTGCAAACATTTCTCCTAAATATCCACTTAAAATATATACACCTTTAGAATGTGTTGAACCAGATAAATCAACTTCTCTTTCAATATTAATAATTCCAGATTTACCAGTATAAGTATTTGCAGTAATTTTAGCAGGTTTACCAAAAGCATAATCACCAATACTCATAATAGTTAAACCATTAATTTGTCCAACTGCAGAACCAGATGTATTAATTAAAAGTGTATTATCTTTTATCATTTCTAAATATCTTGAATCATATTTTTTAATTCTTTCAACTCTTTCTCGTAAAGCTTTTTCAATATAATCACCACTAACAACTTTTGCTTTATCCATTTTTGCCCATGTTGCAGCTTCACCAATAATTTGAGATAAATCATTAAATCTAGTAGAAAGCTTTTCCTGGTCATCAGCAAGTCTTGATGAAAACTGCATAACCTTTGCAACAGCAGTTCTATCAAGAGGTAATAAATTTTCTTTTTCACAAAATCCATGTATAAAGCTTGCAATCTTATTCATATTTTCTAAGTTATTATCAGAAGTATCCTCAAATTCAACTTTAATTTTAAATAATTTTCTAAAATCTTCATCTAAAGCAAGTAGAGTTTGGTATATTTGTTCACTTCCAAGCAAAATTACTTTCAAATCTAAAGGAATAGGTTCAGGTTTCAATGAAATCATAACCATACTAGAGCGTTGATCAGCAGTATTTTCGATTAATAATTCTTCCATTCTCAAAGCTTTTTTTAGTGCTTCATAACAAATTCCATTTGCAACTAAATCTTTTGCTTGGAACATGATATATCCACCATTTGCCTTATGAAGAAGACCTGGTTTTAACATAGTATAATCAGTTTTTAAAGCTCCATAATAATTTTCATATTCTAATTTACCAAAGATATTATGATATGAATAATCAGATTCCATTATAACAGGAGCACCTTCTTGTTCACTATTATCAACAAAAAGATTAACTCTATAATTTAACCAAGGTTTAGGCATTTCAGGTCTTGGACCAGGCATTTGTGGCCCAGCTTGTTCTTGTTGAGGTTCTACCAAGAAATAATCAATATTTTTTAAGATATCTTTTTTAATACTATCTAAAAATTTTGTTATTTTTTTATTTCTCTTAAATTTAGATTTAATATAATTAATATGTTGATTTACTGTAAGTAAAGCAATATTTGATTGCCATTCCTCTAATTTTTTTGCAGTTTGTTTTTCAATTTCCTTTATTTCACCAATGGCTTGAATAATTTGTTCTTGAACAATAGCAGATTTTTCTTCATATTGTTTTTTTATAGAATCATCAAGCTTTTCAAAATCTTCTTGTTCAATAGTTTTTCCATTTAGAATAGGCATCATATAAATACCATTTTGAGCAGACTTAACTTGGAAACCATATTTCTCAGAACTCTCATTTAATTTTGCCATCAAAATATTTCTTTTTTCCTCATATTCACCTTTAATAAGAGCTTTTTCTTTCTCAAAATCTTCATTATTAAAAGTATTTCTAATATCTATTTGAATATCTTTTATAAAAGTATCCATAGTTTCTTTAAATTCTTTACCTTGACCTGCAGATAACGAAACAGCAACAGGTTCGTTTGGATCTTCAAAATTATAAACATAACACCAATCACAAGGTGTTTTTTTCTTTTTTGAAACTTTTTTTAAATAATTTTTAGCATAACTAGTTTTTCCAACACCAGTAGGTCCTTCAAGATACATGTTATATCCTTTTATATCAACATTTACACCAAATTCTAATGCCTTAATTCCTCTGTCCTGGCCAATACCAGAAACCATAGGAGCTAATTCAGCTGTTGTATCAAAATCAAACAAATCTGGATTACACATCATTTTTAATTGTTTGTATGATAATTCATTTCTTTTTTTCATTTGTTCCTCCTTGTGGAAAAGCTAAAGAAAACAATAATTAAATAAAATGCTTTTCCGAAATTTTTATATATATTATAACCAAAAATGGCTAGTTGAAACATTTGGGGACGGTCTTATTTTGTTTCAAATTTGAAACATTTCGGGACGGTCTTGTTTTGTTTCATTTTTTAAACACTTTTAAACACTTTAGAATCAATCTATTTAGAATCAATTCATATAGAATCAATTCATATGATTGTTAGATGTCTATATTAATCAACTTATCAAAAGTTGCATTATTATTGCATTATCAGTTCCATTATAATATTTTTCTCTTTTAGCAATTTGCTCAAAACCAAATTTTTTATAAAGCTTAATTGCAGGAACATTATTTTCATTAACCTCTAAAGTTATTTTTTTAACATTATTGGATTTAGCATAATTAATAATAGAACTAAATAAAGCAGAACCAATACCTGAATTTCTAGAATCTTTTTTTGTTACTATATTCATAATATCTGCTTCGTCCAGAACAGTTTTTATCCCAGCAAATCCAACAATACTATTATTTATTTTTGCAACAATATAATAAGAATTATTGTTTTTCAATTCATTTTTTAAAGTTTCAGAATTCCAAAAGTCATCAAAATCAGATATGAGAACGCTTTGTATTTCTTCAAAATCTGTAAGTGACATTTCAGAAATTTCAATAATAGAATTATTCATTTTTAATCATCCTTATTTTTTAGAATTTTCTAAATTAATTTCAGCTTGAGATTTTTTTAAATAAATAGGTGATAGTGTATATTCAGGTTCATAACTTGAACTTTTATATTTATCAAAAGCAGATTTTCCGATACTAATGCTTGTTTGGATATTATCATTTTCACTTGCAAAATTACAATTATTTAATTGGTTTGTTATTAAAGTTTGATGAACTACTGAACCATCACCAACAAAAGTTATCATTTTATCAGAATATTGTTTTAAAATATCGATAACATTATTTATTGAATCAGAGATAGGTTCACAAATAACTTTATAAGTTTCATTTTTCAATTCATATAATCCAAAATAAACATTATCATGTTTTGCATCTATTACAGAAGCAATCAACCCTTCTTGTTTAATGTTATAAGCAAGAGACTCTAATGAAGTTACTCCGATTATTGGAATGTTTTTTACATCTGCAAATGCTTTTACTGTAGAAATTCCAATTCTAATTCCTGTAAAAGAACCAGGACCTTGTCCACATGCAAGTAAATCAATATCATCTAATGAAAGATTAGCTTCTTTAAGTATGTCATCTATTAATGGCATAAGTTTTTGAGAATGTGTTTTCTCATCATTATTATGTTTTTCAATTATTACTGTTTTATCTTCTAAGATTGCAACTGAGCATATGCTTGAAGATGTGTCTATTGCTAGAATTTTCACTTTTTTCCTCCTTATAATTGTAGAGTGGTTATATTACTTCGAAATTATGTATTATAAAAACGAATTAATAATTGGTAGATTAGCCAAAAACCACAATATAGTAATTAGTTTAATTTAAATTGTCTAAAATGTTTCTGGAATTATCACCATTAGCAATTAGTTCTAAAACTCTATAATTCTCATTTCCTTCATCTTTTGTGAAGTTTATTTTAATATAATCATTAGGCAAAATGTCTTCAATAATTTCGCCCCATTCAATAATGCAAATACCGTTATTTAAATATTCTTCTCCACCAATTGCATAGAATTCATCACTATCAGCTAATCTATACACATCAAAATGATAAATATTAGTTTCATCTTTATGATATTCATTAACGATAGTAAATGTAGGACTTGAAATTTCATCTTCTAATCCAAAGTGTTTTAAAACACCTTGAGTAAATTTAGTTTTTCCAGAACCTAATTCACCTGATAAAACGATAATATCTCCATTTTTTAATAGTGAAGCAAGATTATTTGCAAATTCAATTGTGTCGTTTTCACTTTTTGATACAAATTTGTTCATAATTCCACCTTTTTTGTCATAAATTTCTTACTTTATTTTATATTAAATATGTTGGTTTGTAAAGGAAAAAATGGAAATTTTAAATTGGGGACGGAGAAAATTTTAAATTTTTAAAATTTTCTCCGTCCCCAATTTAAAAAACGTTGCTAAAACCCAAAACATATGCTAAAATATACACATATAAATTAGGAGGAAATAAATGGAAGATAGAAAAAAACACATCAGAAATTTTAGCATTATAGCACATATAGATCATGGAAAGTCAACACTTGCAGATAGATTAATTGAAATGACAGGAGTACTTTCTAAAAGAGAAATGGAAAGTCAAGTCTTAGATAATATGGATATAGAGCGAGAAAGAGGAATTACAATAAAATCTCAAGCAGTTCGTATGCTATATAAAGCTAAAGATGGAAAAGAATATGAATTTAATTTAATAGATACACCAGGACATGTCGATTTCAACTATGAAGTATCAAGAAGTTTAGCTGCATGTGATGGTGCAATTTTAGTTGTAGATAGTAGCCAAGGTGTTGAAGCGCAAACTCTTGCAAATGTGTATTTAGCATTAGACAACAATCTTGAAATTCTACCAGTTCTAAATAAAATAGACCTACCAAGCGCAAGACCTCAAGAAATTAAGGATGAAATTGAAGATATAATAGGGATTCCGGCACAAGATGCACCATGTATATCAGCAAAAACTGGACTAAATGTAGATGAAGTTTTAGAAAGAATAGTTACAGATATACCAGCACCAACAGGAGACGAAAATGCAGATTTAAAATGCTTAATTTTTGATTCAATTTATGATAACTATAAAGGAGCACTAGCATATGTAAGAGTTAAAGATGGAACAGTAAAAGTAGGAGATGAAATATTATTAATGGCTTCAAACAAAGTATTTACTGTAACAGAAGTTGGATATTTTGAGCCAGGAAGTTATGTGCCAACTGAAAAGTTAGAAGCAGGTGAAGTTGGATATATTGCAGCAAGCATTAAAACACTATCAGACATTAGAGTTGGTGACACAATTACATTAAAAGAGAAACCAGCAAAAGAACCACTACCTGGATATAAAAAAGTAAATCCAATGGTTTATTGCGGATTATATCCAATGGATGGAAGTGAATATGAAAACTTAAAAATAGCATTAGAAAAATTAAAACTAAATGATGCAGCACTAGAATATGAACAAGAAACATCAGCTGCATTAGGATTTGGATTTAGATGTGGATTTTTAGGATTATTACACTTAGAGATAATTCAAGAAAGATTAGATAGAGAGTTTGATTTAGCATTAATCACAACATCTCCATCAGTTATTTACAAAGTTCACAAAACAGATGGACAAGTATTGGAACTATATAATCCATCAGATTTACCAGTTCCAAATGAGATTTCATACATTGAAGAACCATTTGTGTCTGCAGAAATTATAACTCCAAAAGAATTTGTTGGAGGAATAATGGAAATTTGCCAAAACAGACGAGGAGTTTATATCGATATGAAATACTTAGACGCCAACCGTGTAACATTAGTATATGAACTACCATTAAATGAAATAATCTATGATTTCTTTGATAGCTTAAAATCAAAAACAAAAGGATATGCATCATTTGATTATGAATTTAAAGAATATAGACGATCAGATCTAGTAAAATTAGACATTCTAGTAAATGGAGAAAATGTAGATGCATTATCATTCATAGTTCACAGAGATAGCAGTTATGAAAAAGGAAAGAAAATGGTTGAAAAACTAAAAACAGTTATACCAAGACAATTATTCATAATTCCAATTCAAGCAGCTATTGGCGGAAAGATAATTGCAAGAGAAACAATTTCAGCAATGAGAAAAGACGTTCTAGCAAAATGCTATGGTGGAGATATTACAAGAAAGAAGAAATTATTAGAAAAACAAAAACGAGGAAAGAAAAAGATGAGACAAATTGGTAATGTTGATATTCCACAAGAAGCATTTTTAAGTGTACTTAAGCTTAATGATGAGGATTAATGCACAATTGGGGACGCGTCCCTGCTGGACACAATTGGGGACGGACTCAAAGTGTGTCAAAAATGATACCAAAATGGACAGTCATCAAGGAGGGAAAATGAAAAAATTAGTTGATGAAAATGGAAATGTTATTGAAGGTAGTATTTCAGAAAAAATATGGTTAGATACTGATGGAACCAAATTAGGCTTAATAATTAAAAGTGAAAATCCAAATAATCCAGTATTATTAGTTTTGGGCGGAGGTCCTGGCATTCCAGAATATTTGCTGGAAGATATATATGATTCACATCTATACAAATATTTCACAGTATGTTACATAGATTATAGAGGAACTGGACTTTCATATGACAAAAATATAAATAAAGAATCTTTAACAAGTGAAAAATATTTTGAAGATGCAATCACTGTTACAAATTATTTAAGAGGAAGATTTAATAAAGAAAAAATATATTTAATGGGTCATTCTTTTGGAACATATATTTCACTAAATGTTGTACAAAAAAATCCAGAATTATATGAAGGCTATATTGCAATGAGTATGTGCGTTGATCAAAAAAAATCAGAAAAAGTGGCATATGACTATATGATGGAACAATACGAAAAAAGTGGAAAAACAAAAAAAGTGAAGGAACTAGAAAAATATTCAAGTATTTTTGAGAATATAGAGAAAATTGATCTTCAAGACAAATTAACACAAGATTATTTCCGTTCAGCAAGGGATAAAGATATGCATGAATTAGGAATTGGAACTACACATGAAATGAAATCTGTTATATCAGGAATATTCTTACCATCTTTCAAAATGCAAGAATTTACAGTTGGTGAAAGAATAAATATATGGAAGGCAAAAAAGGCAACAGAAAACTGTCCAGTAATAATTGACTCATTTAATTTTAATGCTTTTGAAACAATAAAGAAAATTGAAGTCCCAATTTATGTTTTTGCCGGAGTATACGATTATACAACAGAATATTCTTTACAAAAAGAATATTTTGAAATGCTAGAAGCTCCAGAGAAAAAATTCTACACATTCAAAAATTCTGCTCACAGTCCTTTATTTGAGGAAAATGAAAAGGCTATTAATATTATTAAAAGTGATATTTTATAATATATAGAAAATTGTTTTACTAAAAGTATCACTAGAAAGGGAATTTTAAAATGCAAGAGTTAAAGATAAATGGAATTTATAAACACTTTAAAGGAGATTATTATTTAGTTGTAGACGTTGCAAATCACTCAGAAACAAAAGAACCATATGTTGTATATAGAAGATTATATGGAGATGGAAGTTTATGGATAAGACCACTAGACATGTTCTTAAGTGAAGTTGATCATGAAAAATATCCAAATGTAGAGCAAAAATATAGATTTGAATTACAAAATATAGAGAGTGTTGCAAAGAAATTTGGTAAATAAAGAAAGCTAAAATACTGGATATAGAATAATTATTGAAAGATAATTTGATAAGGAGTAATAAATGAAAATAGGAATTGATTTAGATGGAGTAGTATTTAACACAGAAATGTTATGGTCAACATATGCTGAATTATATGATTGTATAGAACTTAATAGAAACAGTGTTATAACAAAAGAAGAACCTAGATTTCAAGAAAGATATGATTGGTCAGATAAAGATAAAGAAGCATTTTTAGATAAATATGCTGATATAACAGAATTTGATATGATGCCAGGAGCAAAACAAGTAATTAATATGCTAAAAGAAGAAGGACATGAGCTTGTTGTTATAACAGCAAGAGGTGCAATTTCAAATCAAAAAGAAGGAGCAAGTATTGCTGCCCAAAAACTTGAAACTGAAGGAATAAAATTTGATAAATATTATTGGAAACAAAAAGAAAAAATAGATATTTGTCAAATGGAAAACATAGATGTGATGATTGATGATAATTATCATATTTGTGAAGCAATCAGAGATGCTGGAATCCCAGTAATATATTTTAATTCATTAAGTAGAAAACATATTGAAGAAAAAGATGGGTTAAAAGAAGTATCAAACTGGGGAGAGGTATATAGAGTAATAAAAATTCTTAAATAATATAAAAACAATTTTTACAAATTGTTAAAATGTATACATTTGAAAATACCATAGAAGTTTAATCAAAAGATAAAATGTTTAAAAATGGAGGTACAAATGAAAGAAAAAGGAATTATTCTTCCAATATTTTCACTTCCAAGTAAATACGGAATTGGTGATTTTGGAAATGAAGCATATGAATTTATTGATATATTAAGCAATAACAATATAAAGTATTGGGAAATATTACCGATAAATACATGCCGAAAACTTCCATATGCACCAATAAGTTATTATGCTTTAAATGAAGATTATATTTCACCAGATAAACTACAGGAAAAGGGTCTGATAAAAAATCCACAACAAAGAGAAATAAGTAGTAAAGCAATATATGATGATTATAAAGAAAAATATTTTATTGAAGCATTTAATAATTTTAGTATAGATGAAAAATATATAGAATTTATCAAATCTGAAGAAATTAATCAATATGCAGAATATATGAGCTCTATAAAAGGATTAAATAAAAATTATTATTTGTTTTTACAATATATTTTATTTGAACAGTGGAATAGTATAAAGGAATATGCAAATTCGAAAAATGTTGAAATAATTGGAGATATGCCGATTTATCCAGCCTTTGATTCTGTGGAGACTACATTTAATTTGAAATATTTTCAAACAGAAGCGGGTAATTTTAAATTTGAAGCTGGAACACCACCAGACTTTTACAGTAAAACAGGACAAAAATGGAATACTCCAGTATACAATGTTCAACAAATAAAAGAAGATGGTTTTTCATATTTAATAAAAAGATATAATTATTATTTAAAGCTATTTGATAAAATAAGAATTGACCATTTTAGAGGATATGATTCTTTCTATAAAATACCTATAGGAGAATTAGGAACACAAGGATATTATGAAGATGGTGTAAGTTATGATTTTTTTAATGAATTATTTAAAAATCAAGATATTACGCCTGAAAAATTCATAGTAGAAGACTTAGGAGATATTAGAAAAGAAACAATTGAATTACGAGATTTTTATGGATTTACAGGACAGAAAATGCTACAAACATCAATTGATTTAGAAAAAATGATAGATAATTACAATATAATAGATAATATTATGGTTTTGCCAGGAAATCACGATTCAAGTACTGTTTGTTCATGGTATAATAATCTAGATTATAAAGATAAAGAAAAACTAAAAACTTTTTTACAAAATAACAATTGCTTAGATTCAAATATTAATTATGGATTAATTCAATATTGTTTCAAAAGCAAATCAAAAATTATTATGGTTACAGTACAAGACATTCTTGAATTAGATGATGATTCAAGAATTAATATTCCAGGTGTAACTAATTCTAAAAATTGGACATGGAAATTGAAAGATTTTAGTGATTTCAGAAAAAATATAATAAAATATAGAGAACTATCATAAACAACAAAACTAATAGGAGGTTGTTAATTATGTCAGTTAAAATAATTTATTTTGTTCATGGAACAACAACAGATAATTTAGAGCATAAAGCATCAGGTTGGGAACAAGGTCAATTGAGTTCAAAAGGTATTGAGCAAGTATTAAATTTAAAAGAAATACTAAAATCAAATGAAATCATTGACTTTAGTAAAATTGATTTGGTAATTAGTTCAGACTTGAAAAGGGCAATTGATTCTGCAAATTATTTATTTGAAGGCGAAAAAGAAATATTACATGATGAGAGAATTCGTGAATGCAATTATGGTGAGTTAAGTTTGAAAGATAATTCATTAGTAAAATATGAAGAACATATAGAAGAACCATTTCCAAATGGTGAATCATTAAAAGATGTTGAAAAAAGAATGAAAAATTTTACTAATTATTTATTAGAAAAATACAATGGAAAAACAATTGCTTTAGTTGCACATAAAGCGCCTCAACTTGCATTAGATGTAATAACTAAAGGAATGACATGGCAAGAAGCGATAGATAGTGATTGGAGAAAAACAAAAAATTGGCAACCTGGATGGATGTATGAAATTAAATAGTATTGTAAAATGCTTAATTTCTATCAATACAATATTGATAGTTTAAAAATTAAGATGTTAAAAAAATAAACAAGAATAATATAAATTGATGAAAGGATAAGTTATGAATAAAAAAAATAACAAAGAAGAAAAACAATACCAAGACCAAGTAGAAGGCAGAAATGCTGTTATAGAATTATTAGAATCAGGAAGAGATATTAATAAAATATTCGTAAGTAATGGAGAAAAAAATGGTTCAATAAACAAAATACTTGCTTTAGCAAAAGAAAAAAGAGTTATTGTATCAGAAGTTAATAGAAGAAAACTAGAAGAAATGGCTACAACAGACAATCACCAAGGTGTAATAGCAATTGTGCCACCTTTTGAATATTGTGATATAGATGATATTTTAGATTGTGCTAAAAATAGACATGAAGATCCATTTATTTTAATTTTAGATGGGATTGAAGATCCACATAATTTAGGGGCAATTATCAGAACAGCTGAAACAGCAGGAGTTCATGGAATAATTATCCCTAAAAGAAGAGCAGTAGGTGTAAATAGTACTGTTGCAAAAGTTGCAACTGGAGCTGTTGAACACATGAATATAGCTCGTGTAAATAATATTAATGAAGCAATAAGATATTTAAAAGAAAATGGTGTATGGATTTGTGGAACAGATATTGACACAAATACATATTATTATGATCAAGACCTAACAGGTTCAATCGGAATTGTAATTGGAAGCGAAGGTTTTGGTATGGGAAAATTAGTAAAGGATAATTGCGATTTTCTTGTTAAAATTCCTATGAAAGGCAAAATAACATCTTTAAATGCATCAGTGTCTACAGGAATAGTTGTTTATGAAGCTGTAAGACAACGCTCAAAATAGGTACTATTAATTTAAGATATAAATAGGAGGAATAGTTTGAACAAAAAAAGAATATTTTCAATAATATCTGTTTTTATTATTGTAATAGGATTAGTAATCTTATATATAAAAACAGATTTATTTAAAACAAAAGAACAATTATTTTGGAAGTATTTGTTAATAGAAAAAGATGAAATAGCAAGCGTTATTTCAGATAAAGATATGGAGCGATATAGTAATGAATTAAAAAAATCTACTTATATAAAAGAAGGAAATATTTTAATTGAAAGTGAAAACAAACTTATTAATCCTGTTAATATTAAAATATCTGAAAAAGGAAATAAACAAATAGATTGTAAAAATATTTCAATAGATTTAAATTATAATGATAAAAATATAGGAAGTACTAATATTATAAAAGATGATAATTATTATTTTGTAAAAAATGAATTATTAGGTTCTAAATATATTGGAATTGAAAATGCAGGTTTAAGACAAATTGCTAATGATTTTGGATTAAACAATACAGATCTTATTCCAGACAAAATAAGAGATATTGATTGGGTCGATTTCTTTTATATTAATGATAGCGATTTAAGGTATATTTTGAAGAAATATATACCAATTTGTAGAAAATATGTAAAAAATAAAGATTATATAAAGAAAGAAAACGTTAAATCAGACAATTATATGAAAGATTTGACTGTTTATGAATTAGAATTATCAGAGAGACAAATAAAGAATGTTATTACTGATGTATTAGATAATATATATAATGATGACAGAACACTTAAAATTATAACTAAAAAAATAAGCATAATTGATGATGAAAGTAAATATTGTAATGTGGATAAATTAAAAGAAAAAATCAAAGAAATTTCAAATTATTTCCATAATAAAGATGTAAATAATGAAAAGTTTCTTTCTATTATAATATATAAAAAAGAAAATAATGTCGTAAAAACAGAAATTGTGTTAAAAAATGATAGAACACTTAGCATTGAAAAAAAGAATGAAAATGAGATAGTGTTAAAACAATATAATGTAGAAAATTTAAAAATCGATTTAAATAGTTTGTCAGGAATTGCGGAAACAATTTTAAACTATATAAGTGAAGTTACATATAATAAAAGAATGGAAGATGATAAAACAATTAATGTAAAACTCAATATAATATGTAATTTTGGTGTAGAAAATATTACATTTAAATATAATTATGTAGAACAAATTAACAATAATGTTGAAAAAATACTTAGAAAAAGTGATATAGAATTTATAGATTTAAAAAAATACAATAAAGAAATGCTAGAATCTACGCTTCAAAAAGCGCTAAAATTCGACAGTTTTCAGCCTGGAAGAAATTACTATAAAATTTTTTAAAAAAAGTTTGAAAAAAGTGTTGACATTTTAGTTGGACCGTGGTAATATAAATATCGTTGCTGAGGCAACAGAATAACACAAAAAATGATGAAAAAACAACACAAAAAAATATTTAAAAAAAGTTTGAAAAAAGTGTTGACAAGACATCAAAAAAGTGTTAAAATCAAAATCGTCTTCTGAAGAAAACGAAGACGAAAAAGTACATTGAAAAATAAACAATAAACCTTTAGAGAACAACCAAAAGCGGTA
>SAMEA3663241__coassemble_160_pt1 | contig 19149 bp, 15 predicted proteins | sample SAMEA3663241__metabat2_low_PE_011 | metagenome-assembled genome bin SAMEA3663241 (sample SAMEA3663241) | pig gut metagenome | biome: pig gut; feature: pig-associated habitat; material: faeces | place: China | collected 2013 | reverse complement strand
AATTATATTTCTATAATTGCTATGCCTGCAATTATATTTTTAATAATTTCATATAGTTATATAGAAAAAAAATCTGTTTTTGACATTTTTATTGATGGTGCAAAAGAGGGAATTGAAATTGTTTATAATATTTTTCCAACACTTATAGGATTGTTCGTAGCAGTTGGAGCCCTAAGAAATTCTGGCTTGCTTGACTTAATTATAAATTGTCTATCACCAATAATACAGACAATAAATATACCAAAAGAAATAATGCCACTTGCTATTTTAAGACCAATCTCTGGAAGTTCTGCAATAGCTGTTGCGACTGATATTATGAACAATTATGGTGTTGATTCAAATATCGGAAGAATTGCATCAGTTATAATGGGTTCCACAGAAACAACATTATATACTATTGCAGTATATTCAAGTTGTGTAAAAATAAAAAATACTCGTGGAATATTAATTGCGGCGTTAATAGGTGATTTTATTGGAATAATAGTTTCAATATTTGTATGTAGTTTTATGTAGAATTATGTCGAACGATTTTTCTTGACATCTGTGATAAAGGGTTGTATTATTATAGCGTAATAATCAATCCTTTTTGGAGGTTAAAATGATCTTTAGAATTTTTTTATTCATAATTATTTTTATTCTTGTAAAAATATTCCTAGAAAAAATATTAATAAAATATATAAAGATAAAAATAAATAAATAATTAATTTAGTTTTTAATTTTGCAAAGAAAAATAGAAATATAGAAAAAAGCAAAAAAAGAAATAAAAAAATAATAAAAAAGTCCCAAATATATTAGTTGTAAATTTTTTTTGATTTTGTAATCTTCTATCTGTTTTGTTCTTATATAAAGTCCCCCTATTCTTAAATGAGAATATTTAACTATTTTTCTTTGCAGTTAAATAAAAAATAATAAACAATAAGTAATAAATAATAAATAAAAAATCATAAATAAGAAATCTTATTTATGATATGTTTCGTTATTAATAATTTTAAAGCCTCGATAAATCTGCTCTAATAAAAATACTCTAAATAATTGATGTGGAAATGTCATTTTTGAAAAAGATATTAATTCATTTGCTACAGATAGAACACTAGTAGAAATCCCTAAGGAACCGCCAATTACAAAGGTAATTGAGCTATTATAATTTAGAGAAATATTTTCTAATTTTTCTGAAAATTCTTCTGATGTATATTGTTTCCCCTTTAAATCTAAACAAATAATATATGAATCTTTCTTTATATTATTTAAAATATTTTGTCCTTCTTTTTCTTTAACAATAAGTTGCTCTTTTTCACTTGCATTATTTGGTATTTTTTCATCGACTAATTCTATAATATTAAGATTACAATATTTACCTAGTCTTTTTGAATATTCATCAATAGCACTTTTAAGAAAATTTTCTTTTATTTTTCCAACACAAACTATATTTATATGTAACATCAAAACTCCTCGTATAATATAATTTAGGTTTTTTATCAGGCTTAACCTATAAACCAATAAGTAATATTATCCAACATCTATTAAAGGCGTATGATTAAACCTTGTTGCTACACTTAATTGTATAGATTTTTCAGGATAATTATTTTCGATTATTTCTTCCATTACGGTTTTGTATGCTAATTCAGGAAAATTATTTTCTTTGCTTAAATGGCCAAGCATAACATTTTTTAATCCAGAATCAATTAAATGAGAAATTGTTTGACCAGCTGAATTGTTTGAAAGATGCCCCAATGGACCTGAAATACGTTCCTTTAAGTGATATGGATATGGTGAGCATTTTAAAATATTTGGATCATAATTTGCCTCTAGTAATAGAAAAATACTTTTTTCTAAATTTTGAATAATTTCTGGTGTTATATGTCCAATATCTGTTGCTACACTAATTTTCTTATCATTATTATAAATATTAAATGCACAAGGATTTGCAGCATCATGTGGTATTGAAAAAGGGTGAATTTTCAAATCACCTATGCAAAAATCCTTAGTAAAATCAAAAAGATGAATATTTTCCTGTTTGATTTTATTAGCTTGTTCAGGCATTGCAGTAATAGTTTCTAAATTTGTATAAATAGGAATATCGTATTTCCTTGATAAAGTACCAAGTGATTTAACATGGTCTATATGCTCATGAGTTACTAGAATTGCATCTATATCTTCTATATTAACATCAATATCTGATAAAGAGTTAACAATTTTTTTTGCACTTTCACCACAATCAATCAAAATTTTTGTTTTATCATTTTCAACAAATAAACTATTCCCTGAACTACCACTATATAAGCTACAAAATTTAAACATTTTATATTCATCCTTTTCTGTTTTCAGTTGTATAATAATTAGATTTTTAAAATCTTAATTAAATAAATTTATTCTTCAACACGAGTAATATCTGCACCAAGTTTTCTGAATTTTTCTTCAATATTTTCATATCCTCTATCAATATGAGATAAATTATATAATTCAGTTGTACCTTCTGCTATAATACCTGCTATTATTAATGCTGCACCAGCTCTTAAATCTGTTGCATAAACAGGTGCTCCTGATAGTTTTTCAACACCTTCAAAAATAGCTGTTTTACCTTGTGGAGAAATATTTGCTCCCATTTTATTAAGTTCATTAGTATATTGAAATCTAGATTCCCAAATACTTTCATTAATAATACTTGTACCTTTTGCAATTGCAAGAGTAACACCCATTTGAGGCTGTAAGTCTGTTGGGAATCCTGGATATGGTAGAGTTTTTATATTTGCTTTTTTAGGTCTTTTATTACACCATACTCTTATTTCATCTCCGTTTTCTTCAACATGTCCACCTATTTCAATTATTTTTGCTGTTAAACATTCCAAATGCTTTGAAATACAATTTTTTATTAAAATATCTCCTTTTGATGCAACAGCAGCCAACATAAATGTTCCAGCTTCAATTTGATCTGGAACTACAGAATATGTAGCACCACCTTTTAATTCTTTAACACCATTAATTTTGATGACATCTGTTCCAGCACCACGAATATCTGCTCCCATTGTATTTAAGAAGTTTGCAACATCTACAATATGTGGCTCTTTTGCAGCATTATCAATAATTGTAGTACCTTCGGCTAAAACACTTGCAAGCATTACATTTATTGTAGCACCTACAGAAACCATATCTAAATAAATTGATGTTCCAACTAATTTATCAGCAGATGCTTGGATTTTACCATTTGATACAGTAACTGTTGCACCTAGTGCTTCAAAACCTTTAATATGTTGGTCAATAGGACGAGAACCTAAATTACATCCTCCTGGAAGTCCAACTTCTACATCTTTGCATCTACTTAAAAGCGAACCAATTAAATAATAAGATGCTCTAAATTTACTAGTCATATCAATTGGTGCTTTATGTTCACATATATCTGTTGTATCAATTGTAATTGTATTTTTATTAATCCATTCAATTTTTGCACCTAGTTTTGTCAAAATTTCGCAAGAAATTTTAACATCACTAATGTTAGGTAAATTTTCTATAGTACATTTACCATTTATAAGTAAAGCAGCTGGCAAAATGGCAACTGCGGCATTTTTTGCTCCACTGATGGTAACTTCCCCTTTAAGAGGAGTTCCACCATTAATTACTAATTTTTCCAAAAGATTACCCCCTAAAAATATGTATAAACAATCATTATAGGTTATAACATAAAATATAAAATTTTACAACAAAAATTTGAATTTTATTATAAAAAAAGAAAAAATCCTTCTTATATTAATAAAATATTATAATAATTACGGTTAAAAACATTTAAAAATACGTAATTTTAGCCTAAAATCAATATTATAAAAATATAAACATTTAATATAGTAATGTAAAATTAAATATTAAATGTTTATATTTTTGTGATGGAATATTTGAATAGATATTTATCCTGAGAAATATTTCAAAAAGTAAATAAACAATCTAGTATTTTCATAAATAATCTATAAGGATAGTTATGCTATTCTCAACTAAATAATATTTTTAATCTATTAATTAATTCTTAGAAAATAATTCAATTAATTTAAACTTAAAATTTAAGTTATTATTATCTGTTCTGCTAATTAAAGCATATTCTTCTTCAGGCAAATTTTCTTTTATTTTTTCTTTTGATTCATCAGGAACAATTCCGGTAGACATATCTACAAAGCATAAAGGTGGAAACATAACACACCACCAGTTCTGTCCAGCACTTTCACCTATTTCTACCTTTAAGGCATCATAATAGCCTGCTGGTAAAGAAATGTCTCCGTAGTGCTTAGTAGGAAAATAAGAATTACCTATTTCAATTTTTACATCATAATTGTACCCATTTTCCCTAATGGTTTTTATTGCTATATCATAAAAATCTTTTTCATGTTTTTTAGCAATCTCAATTGCACGTTCTTTAGAAGTAATATCTTTTGTTAATGTATTCATATATTTAATTAGATTATCTCTAACAATATATTTAAGATTTTGGTCTTCTTCTGAATCACTATTAGCAATTACATGCAATCTAAAGACACTATTTGATATGTTATTTGAAACTGCAGAAACATATGATAATGCTGAAACAATTGTAAATATAGCTAACAAAAATAAAACTAAACAAATTCTTTTAAATAATTTCATATTAAATTCATCCCTTTCTTGATTTTACAAAAGCGTACATATTCAAAAAAACATCCCTTTTTCAAACTAAATCCACCTTTGTGTTTTTTTGGTATTAATAAAATTATTTACTGAAATAAAAAAAATATACACAAAAAGAAAAAAATATAAAAATGTCGAAATTAATTGTCGAAATTGGACGAACGATTTATTTGTAATATTATTGACATATTTGAAATGAATTGGTAAAATTTTCCATATAGTTTTTTACTAGGAGGCAAATGAAAAATGGAATATGTGGGACAGCAAAACATAAAAAAACTTTGCAATTTTTATGTAAGTGATTTACATTTATCTGTAATGCTACTTCCTTATCTAAGTAGACAGATAAATGAGGATGTTGAAATAACCACTATATTTGAAAAAATTGAAAAGGAAAACATAGGAGAAATATTAGATAAACTAAATATAAAAAATAAAGAAAAAATATTAAATATTAATTGGTTTAATAGTAATAAAGATGCAAATGAAAAAATTAATAATGCAATAAAAAGAGATATAAAAGAAAATAAAGATTTAATAATTATTATAGGTGGCAATAAAAATTATGTTGCAGAAAATCATAAAAATATCACAAAATTAATAAATGATTTTGAAGATACAAAAAAATTTAATTCTGCAGTAAAGATTATAGATTGTTACAATGCTGATGAAGTTGGAATTGATATGAGGAGTATTGTGAGGGAGCATGATGGATTGCTAAATACGTCTGGAGAGATTAATATTTGTGATTTGTAGACGGCTGTTAAATTAATAGAATTATGTTTGTCTTGGATTTAGCTATTCAGAAGTAAAGAATAGGTATTTAGCAAGTTTTAAAAAAAATGTTGACTATTTAAAAAAGATGTTATAAAATATGAAAATCAAAATATAATTTTATATATTATTTTGAAAGGAGAAAAATAATGAAAGAAAAATATGAAGCAGCAATGAATTGTTTAAAAAAATATAATCAAGAACATCTTTTAAACAATTTTGAAAATTTATCAGATGAAAAAAAAGAAAAATTATTAGACCAAATTTTAACAATTGATTTTGATCAAATTACAGAATTATATGAGTCAACAAAAAAAGAGGTTAGTTTTGCAAATGATAAAATTGAACCTATTGAATATGTTGATAAATCAGCATTATCTGAAGATGAATTAAAGAAATATGATGATTTAGGGGATAATGAAATAAAACAAGGTAAATATGCTGTTGTAACAATGGCTGGTGGTCAAGGAACAAGATTAGGACATAATGGACCAAAAGGAACATTTATGTTAGGTCTTGAAAAAGACAAATCTATATTTGAAATTTTAGCAGATTCTTTAAATGCTAACAATGAAAAATATGGTGTAATTATTCCTTGGTATATAATGACAAGTAGAGAAAACAATGATCAAACTGAGAACTTTTTTAAAGAAAATAATTATTTTGGTTATGATTCATCTGCAATTATATTTTTCAAACAAGGTGAATTACCAATGTGTAGTGAACAAGGAAAATTATTAATTGATGAAAATGGAGCAATAAAAGAAGCAGCAGATGGACACGGTGGAATTTTTGAGTCTATGAGAAGAAATGGTGTCATTTTCGATATGCAAACAAGAGGCGTAGAATGGGCATTTATTGGACCTGTTGACAATGTTTTAGTTAAAATGGTTGATTCAACATTATTAGGTTTAGCAATTGATAAAAAAGTTCTAGCAGCAGGAAAAAGTGTTGTAAAAGCTGGACCAAAAGAAAAAGTTGGAGTATTTTGTAAAAGAAATGGAAAACCAGGTGTTGTTGAATATACTGAAATTACAACAGACTTAGCTGAAGCTGTAAATGAAAAAGGTGAATTAGTATTTGGTGAATCACATATAAATTGTAATTTATTTAATGTTAAAGCAATTGATGAAGTAAGTAAAAAGAAATTACCTTATCACTGTGCACATAAAAAAGCAAAATATATTGATGAAAATGGACAATTAATAGTACCAGAAAAACCAAATGCATATAAATTCGAATCATTTATTTTTGATGCTTTTGATATGTTAGAAGATATGGCTATTTTAAGAGTAAAAAGAGAAGAAGAATTTGCACCAGTTAAAAATGCAGAAGGAACAGATAGCCCAGAAACAGCAAGAAAATTATATAAAGATTTCTTTGGAATAAAATAATATAAATATGAAAGCTAGTAAATATAGAAATTATTTTTATAAAATATAATAGAAAATTATAAAAGCGTAATTCAATTAAGAGCATTGAATTACGCTTTTTTATACATTGTTTTGCGTTTTTTAATAAAGTATTTACAAAAAAGAAAAGTTGTGTGATAATAAAAAGTAGAGTCAAATATTTTTGCATAAATAAAATAATAATTAATATAATTATAAAAAATAAATTTGGAGTAGTGTATGAACAAGAATATTAAAAATGATAAAAATGATGTTCCAGTTAAAAGAAAAAATAATGAAGTGGAAGAAAGAGATACAAGTGGGGATACAAAAGTATTTCAAATAATTAGAAAAGAAGATATTGAAAGAGAAAAAAGAAAACAGGCAATTAACAAGGAAAATTTGGATAATAATAAATTGAAGAAGGAAAATTCTAGTTATTTAAAAGCACAGGTAGATGTTAATAAAATTGTTAATAATAATAAACCTAAAGTTTTGCCAGAAAAAGATAAACCAATTGCTCAGAAGCAATTAAACAATAGCAAGAAGAATGTGGCAATTGAAAAAGAAAACGATAATATTAAAGAGGATAAAAGCAATAATTTACAGCCAGTGAAACAAAACAGTAAACCACAAATAAATAATTATGAAGAAAAGAAGAATAATAAAGAAAGTAAAAAAAGTGGGATGTTAATTGCATTGTTAATACTAATCTTTATTTTATTATTTTTAGTAATAGGCTCTACAATATTTGGATTAATAAATATGAGTAGTGATAAAATTATAAAAGGTGTAAAAGTAAAAAATGTTGATTTATCCAATTTAACTAAAGAGCAAGCTGTGCAAGTTCTTGAAAGCAATTTTAATAATCCAGAAAATAATGTTATAACAATAAAACATGGAGAATACACAAAGCAAATCAATATTGGTGAAATTGATGGTAAATATGACGTTCAAACAGCTGTAAATTTAGCGTACAATATTGGTAGAGAAAATGACATTATTAATAATAATTTTAAAACAATAGAAACTATGTTCAAAAATGAAGATATTGAACTAAATCTTACATATAATGAAGAACTTTTTGAAAAAAAATCAGATGAAATTAGCATAGAATTACCTGATTTAGCAACAGATTCATCATACGTAATTGATGGTAATAAATTAATTATAAAAAATAGTAAAGATGGAATAAAGATTAATAAAGAAAAATTTAAACAAGATTTGATTAATGCATTAGGTAGTGATCAAAAACAAATTGAATTGGCAGTTGAAAAAGCTGAAAGAAATGTTATAGATATAGATGCAATTCATGAGGAAATATATAAAGAGCCAGTAAATGCATATTATACAACAAATCCATATAAAATCTATAAAGAAGAAGAAGGATTAGATTTTGCAATAAGTGTAGAACAAGCAAAACAAATGATATCAGAAGACAAACCTGAATATGAAATCGAACTTAAAGCAATAAAGCCACAAATTACAGTTGCTAGTCTTGGTTCTGAAGCATTTCCAGATGTTTTAGGAGATTTTACAACAACATATGGAACAGCAGATGCAAGTAGAAATACAAATATTGCAGTAGCTGCAAGAAGCATCAATAGTGCAGTAGTAATGCCTGGAGAGGTTTTTTCATATAATGATTTAATTGGAGAATGTTCAACAAGAACTGGATATAAAACATCAACAATTTATTTAAATGGACAATTATCAACAGGTGTTGGCGGTGGAATTTGTCAAGTTTCTACAACATTGTATAATGCTGTATTAAGAGCAAACCTAGAAATCGTACAAAGAAGAAATCACTCATTAGGAGTTACATATGTCCCTGCAGGGCAAGATGCAATGGTAAATATAGGAACATCAGATTTTAAATTTAAAAATAATAGGGAATATCCTGTAAAGGTTGTTGCATTTGTCGGACCTGGAAGTGTTACATGCCAAATTCAAGGCTTAAAACAACCTACAGAATACGAAGTTAAGTTAGAATCAAGAACAATAGAGGAAACAGAAACAAGATATAAAGTTGAAACTTTTAAAGTTTTATATTTAAATGGTCAAGTTGTTTCAAGAACTTGGTTGTCAACAGATACATATAAGAAACATTAATGAAATAATAAATAAAATTGTGTAAAAGTGTTTATGACATTTTTAAAAAGTAGATTAACTCAAACAAAATTAGTAGATTTTGTTTGAGTCATTTTTTGTAATGTTTTAAATAACTTTTTAGAACTCTAAAACGCATACTATCATATATTATAATGATAGGAGGTAAAAAAATGCCAGAAGGATATACATATCAAAAATTACAAAGTGATATAAGAGAATTAAAACGTACATATCCATTTCTAGAAATAGGGAGCATAGGATATAGTGTTTTAGGAAGGTCAATTCCATACATAAGAATAGGTAGAGGACAGAAAGAGGTTTTTTATAATGCATCATTTCATGCAAATGAATGGATAACAACACCAGTTTTAATGAGATTTATAGAAGATTATTCAGCACAATATGCGTTAAATGGAAGGCTAAATCAATTTAGTGCAAGGCAACTATTTAATGCAGTAAGTTTATATATAGTGCCAATGGTAAACCCAGACGGAGTAGATTTAGTCACAGGCGGTTTACAAACTGTGGATAACCCATATAAAAGTGCACAAGAAATTGCAAAAAGTTTTCCGGAGATTCCATTTCCTAGTGGATGGAAGGCAAATATTGATGGTGTGGATTTAAATCTACAATTTCCTGCGGGGTGGCAAGAAGCTAAACGAATAAAATATGCACAGGGATTTACAAAACCAGCACCAAGAGATTTTGTTGGAGAAGGACCATTAGTTGCAAGAGAAGCATTAGCAGTATATAATTTTACATTACAGCATAATTTCAGGTTAGTAATTGCATATCATACACAAGGGCAAGAAATATATTGGACATTTAGAAATTATAATCCACCAATGGCAGAATTCATAGGTCAGCAATTTAGTGGGGTAAGCGGATACGAGCTTGCAGAAGTGCCATATAATTCAAGTTTTGCAGGTTATAAAGATTGGTTTATACAAAACTATAATAGACCTGGATATACAATAGAAGCAGGAATAGGTCAAAATCCATTACCAATTGAGCAATTTAGTGAAATTTATAGAGATAATTTTGGAATATTGGTGTTAGGGCTAGTTCTTTAATTAATTCTCTAAGAACATTCTTATGTCTTAACAATGAAACAGTTAATGATGAAAAAGTTTTAAAAATATGCTTGTTATAATTAAAAAAATTTGTTATTATACCATTATAAAATGAAACAAAAAAGACCGTCCCGGCATGTTTCAAAAATGAGACTAAAAAGACCGTCCCGAAAAGTCTCAAAAACGAGACCAAAAAGACCGTCCCGAAAAGTCTCAAAAATGAAACAAAGAAAGACCGTCCCGGAATGTTTCAAAAGAAAGGATGATAACAATGGATTTTTTAGAAAAATATGACTATTGGCGTACAAGCGAAACTTTTGATGAAGCTACACATCAAGAGCTAGAGGCTATTAAAGAAAATGAAAATGAAATTAAAGAAAGATTCTACAAAGATTTAGAGTTTGGAACTGCAGGATTAAGAGGAGTAATTGGCGCAGGAACTAATAGAATGAATAAATATACTGTAACTAAAGCAACACAAGGTTTAGCAAATTATATTATAAAAACAGGAAAGCAAGATAAGGGGGTTGCAATCGCATTTGATTCAAGAAGATTTTCACCTGAATTTAGTATGTGGGCAGCATTATGCTTAAATGCAAATGGAATAAAAACATATCGTTTTGATACTTTAAGACCAACACCAGTATTGTCATTTGCAGTAAGAGAATTAGGCTGTGTTGCAGGAATTGTTGTAACAGCAAGTCATAATCCACCAGAATATAATGGATACAAGGTTTATTGGGAAGATGGAGCACAAATAGTTCCACCAATAGATGGTGAAATTATTTCTGAGGTAAATGCTATAACTGATTATTCCGTAATAAAAATGATGGATTTAGAAGAAGCAAAAGCAAAAGGATTATATAATGTAGTTGGTGAGGAATTAGACAAAAAATATATTGATACATTAAAAAGTTTAGTGTTAAATCCTGATGCAATAAAGAATAATGCGAAAGATTTGAAAATAGTATATACTCCGTTACATGGAACAGGAAATATACCAGTTCAAACAGTACTTAAAGAATTAGGATTTGAAAATGTGTATGTTGTACCAGAACAAGAAAAACCAGATGGAGAATTCCCAACAGTAAGTTACCCAAATCCAGAGGATCCAAAAGCATTTGCATTAGCATTAGAATTAGCAAAAAAAGTAGATGCAGATATAATTTTAGCAAATGACCCAGATGCAGATAGACTAGGGGTTTTTGTTAAGAAAAATAATAGTGCATGTGATTGTGGTGAAAATTGTGATTGCAATGAAAAACCAGAATATGAAATGTTTACAGGAAATATGTCAGCATTATTTATTGCAGAATATGAATTATCACAAAAAAAGGAAAAAGGAATTTTACCTGAAAATGGTGCATTAATTACAACAATAGTATCATCTGATTTAACAAAAGCAATGGCAAAAGAATATAATATGAAACTATATGAAGTATTAACAGGCTTCAAATGGATAGGTGAAAAAATAAAACAATTTGAGCAAGCAGGCGGAAAAGAACAATATGTTTTCGGATTTGAAGAAAGTTATGGATGTTTAGTTGGAACACACGCAAGAGATAAAGACGGAATAGTAGCTGTAATGGCAACATGTGAAGCAGCAGCATATTATAAATCAAAAGGAATAAGTGCATATGAGCAAATGCAAAATATATACAAAAAATATGGATACTATAAAGAAGGACAAATTGCGTTAACATTCAAAGGAATTGAAGGCGCAGAAAAAATAAAATCAATAATGGATAAACTACGTAGTAATCCACCAACAGAATTAGCTGGTTTAAAAGTACTTGAATTTAGAGATTATCAAGCAAATGCTGTAAAAGACTTACAAACAGGTGAAACTCATGAAACAGGACTTCCAAAATCAAATGTTTTATATTTCGATTTAGAAAATTCAAGCTGGTGTTGTGCACGTCCATCTGGAACAGAGCCTAAGATTAAGTTCTATTGTGGAGTTTGCACAGATAGTGCAGAAAAATCAAATAAGCAATTTGAGGCTTTGAAGGAATATTGGGGGAATATTTAGAAAATAGTATTGACAAATTCAAGGTTTCATAGTACAATACTATTGAATAGAAAATCTGAGTTATTCACGAAGTTAAGAAAGAGATGTAGTGGCAAATAATACATCTCTTTTGTTATTTATAAGAAAGTTTCTAGAGTAGATAAAAAATAACTAATGGAGTTAGGGGCGTAGCCTCGTTATTCTTTTAAAAAGAGATAGTAATGGCAAATTACTATCTCTTTTTGATTAGTATGTACTAATCTTTTTTTTGTGCTTGTTCTTGAAGTTTAGATTGTAATACTAATTGTTTCTTTTCAGATTCAATTAACAATTCAACTAGTCTCAAGATAACATCTGAGTTGCTCACGAAGCTTCACCCCCTTCAAAAAGATTTCCTTTAAGAAAAGGATGCGTATATTATATAATAAATAGAGTGTAATTACAATGAATTTTCTGTGAAATTTGAATAAATTTCCTTGTTTTGGAAAAAATGTAGTGATATAATTTGAACATAAAAAAGGATGTGCTTTTTATATAAAAATTTTCAGCAAATTGTGACAAAGATTGGCCGAAAATCAAATAAAGAGAACCGTCCCCAAAATTAGAAAGGAGATTATTAATAAAATGTCAGAAGCAACAAAATTAAAAGAAAAACTATTCAACCAAAAGAAAAATGGTTGGGAAGGCTTAACAGAAAAGCAAAGAAACGAGATTTTTAATTATTGTAACGGATATATGGGATATCTAAATAAAGGAAAAACAGAAAGAGAGATTGTTAAAACATCAAAAGAAATGGCTGAAAAGGCTGGATTTAAAGATATTAACACTAAAAAAACTTTAAAACCAGGAGACAAAATTTATTATATAAATAGAGATAAAAATATATATTTAGCAGTAATTGGAAAAGAGCCAATAGAAAATGGATTACACATAATAGGAGCACATGCAGATTCACCAAGACTAGACTTAAAACCAAATCCAATATATGAAGATGGAGAATTCGCATATTTAAAAACACATTATTATGGAGGAATAAAAAAATATCAATGGACAACAATTCCACTTGCAATTCATGGGGTAATTGTAAAAGCTAATGGAGAAAAAATAGAAATATGTATTGGTGAAGATGAAATGGATCCAATATTTACAATAACAGATTTATTACCACATTTAGCACAAGAACAAATGGAAAGAAAATTAAAAGAAGGAGTTAAAGGAGAAGACTTAAACCTTTTAATAGGAAGCATACCATATGATGATAAAGATGTATCAGAAAAAGTAAAATTAAATATATTAAACATATTAAATCAAAAATATGGTATTACAGAAATTGACTTCTTAAGCTCAGAAATCGAGTTAGTGCCAGCATTTAAAGCTCGTACACTAGGATTTGATAACAGTATGGTTGCAGCATATGGTCAAGATGATAAAATATGTGTATATACATCATTAACAGCAATATTAGAAGTTGAAAATCCTACAAACACAGCAGTATGTATGATAGTAGATAAAGAAGAAATTGGAAGCATGGGAAATACAGGAATGGAATCACATGTTTTTGATACATTCATTTCAGAAATTTTAAATAAAATGGATATAAATAAACCAAATTTATTAGATAAAGTATTTGTGAATTCAAAAATGTTATCAGCAGATGTGGATGCGGGATTTGATCCAATATATGCATCAGCTTCAGAAAGAAATAATTCAGCATTTTTAGGTAGAGGTGTTGGAGTAAATAAATACACAGGAGCAAGAGGAAAATCAGGAGCATCTGATGCTAATGCAGAGTTTGTAGCATGGATTAGAAATTTATTAGAAACAAATGATATAAGATATCAAATTTCTGAATTAGGAAGAGTTGACTTAGGCGGTGGAGGAACTATTGCATATATCTTAGCTAATAAGGGTATGGATGTAATTGATTGTGGTGTTCCAGTGTTGTCTATGCATGCGCCTTATGAAGTTACAAGTAAGTTTGATGTTTATTCTGCTTATAGGATGTATAAGGCATTTTTTGAGAATTAGTTTGGTGGTTTTAGAACCTGTTTTTGGGAATGATTTCCGAAAACAGGTTTTGATGTTTGGGACGGATGTAAAATAAAAAATTTAATATTTTGGTTGGCTATGAGAATCAAATTTTTTTGATGCGTTGCCGAGAAAAATAAATAATTAAAAATAAAAATCTTTGAAAAAGTAAGCTTCGGAACAAACAGTTTCTAAGAGTTGCACCCTTGAGCCTCTCCGCAGAGGGCACTTGCGCACCCTCAAGAGTTGCATTTCTAAGAAACTGTAATGTTCCTACGTTAACATTTTCAAAGATTTTTATTTTTAATTATTTATTTTTCCGAGGGAGTTTTGAGACAAATTTTTAGAATTTTTTAGAATTTTTCAGAATATTAATATTGATTTTTAGAAATTTAATAATTATAAGGTGATGTTTTGGAAGTGTGTTAAAAAAACTTACAATTTGTTGTGAAAGATATTAAAAATTTAATTTTCTTTAGTTCCCTAAAGCTTTTTCAAAAAGGAAGTAGGGAAAAAATATTACAATTATATTATAAATTAAAAATTTTTAAAAAACCTCTTGTCAAAAAATGTTGAAGATGTTATCCTAAGTTTAGGAGTTAAATGAAAGGAAAATGATATGGAACAAAATTCAAAACAAAAGACAAATGTAAGTAAATTAATATTAAGGACAATAATAATGATATATGCATTAGTATTATTAATTACAACGTTGTTTGTTCTAGCATGTACAGTAAAAAATGATAATCTATCATTTGGCAAATATCAATTTTATATTATGAAAACTGATGAACATTCTGAATTTGCAGAACCAGGTTCATTAGTAATAGTAAGAGAATATAGAAAAGATGAAGTTGCTGTTGGTGATTATATTGTATATGGTGATGGAAAATATTATTATTGTAATAATGTCCTTTCAGTAAACAAAAACAACATAATAAAAAGAATGATTTTTGCAGAAAAAGATGGAATAAAATATCAATTTGATGAAGATGTTGTTGAAGGAAAAATTGTAAAAGTAATTCCTAAAGTAGGAAATATAATCAAATTCTTTAGAACTCCTATAGGTATAGTAATATTCGTAATATTTACAGTATGCTTATTTGTGCTATTACGAGTGATATTTACACGAAAAAAAGATGACGAAAAACAAAAAGATAATTATACAAAAAAAGAAGAAAATGTAAAATAACAGATAGATATACAAAAGAGGGATACTTACATTTAAAATGAGCTTAAATTAATTTACTATAAAGATAAAACCTCACATTTAATTATTGATAATACTTAAAATATGCATAATATTTTAATATTATAAATACTAAACTTGAAAGGGGGGAAAAATAATATGGAAAATCAAAAACGAAAAGGTTCTGCTGGAACAATTGCGTTAGTAGTATTATTATTAATTGTTGCTATAGTTTCTATAATTTTAGCTACATATGCTTGGGCTAAATATACAACAACAAAAACTGGAAAGGCTGAGGTTGCTGTTGCTAAATGGGATGTTAATTTCTCAGGAACACAAACAAACCATAGCTTCCAACACGTTGTTGCTGATAGATTAGCACCAGGAACAAGTGGTGAATTTGCTATGACAATTACTTCACCAAATACTGAAACTGCATATTCATATGTAATTGCTGTTAAAAATTTAGTAAATAACCCAACTAACTTAAAATGGTATACAACTAGAACTTTAAATAGTACAACAGGAAAATATGAATTCTCAGGTGAAATAACTAATTTAAATAGTTTCTTCTCAGGAACTGTTACTTTAGATCCTACAACTCATAAAGCTACTGTTGGAATACCATCAGCAACTATTTACTGGTATTGGCCATATGAAACAACAACAACTGTAACAACAGTTCCAGCTGATTCACCAGCATCTGCTGCTAATATGAAACAAGCTATGGTTGATTTAGCTAATGCTGTTCGTGTAAACAATGGTGAAGAGGCAGTTGAAGCTTCTACATTCGCAACTGCACAAGCTGCTTTAGAGGATGCTTTAGCTTCTACAAATGGTAGAACACCTGCAACAGCTACTCAAGTAAATGATGCTATCGATACTGCAGAAGGTATGACAGCACCAAAAATGGAATTCGATGCTGATTTCACAGCAACACAATTACAACCAGTAGCAAATAACAACTAATTTTTAGTTTAAAATATAAACATGAGGGATTAGCCCTCATGAAAGAATATATGAAAGAAATATATATTCTTTCATGAAGGCTAATTTTAGAATAAAGCATAATAAAGCAAAATAAAAATGCAAAGAAAACCCAAAAGCGTAATAATCACTAAAGAAAAAAATAGGAGGAAAATATGATTAATAATCCAGATACTATTCATCAAAATCAGATTAACAATAATGAATTTAATAATAATCAAGAAGAGCAAAACAAAAAAGATGAAAACAGAACAGAAAAAATAATTTTAATCTATATCATAATCATAAATATAATGCTAATTTTCATATCAATTTTTTTCATACATGATATAATTTCAAGAGGAGTAGCAAGAGATACAAAAACGATTGGGATAAAATATCCAGACAAACCAATAGATGAAGATGTAATTATAAACTATACAGACAGATTTGTTGTTATGCAAGACTATGACGGAAAAAGTTGGGATGCAGTACGCGAACTAGATATGTTTAAAAACAGCAATTTCTATGACAAAAACAAAATTGCACCAGGAGTAGAAGGAAATTATAGTTTTTCAGTAGAGAATGAATCAGATGCAACATTTAGTTATGATATGTTTTTTACACCAGAAAATCCTTATAATGTAAATATGGTTTACAAATTAAAGAAAAATGGACAATATGTTTTAGGAAATCAAGAAAAATGGGAAACATATACAGGTTTAGAGAAAAAATTACAAACATTAAATCCACATTCAAAAGATATTTACACTGTTGAATGGAGATGGGAAGATACAGATTATGACACAGAAATAGGAGAAACATATGGCGCATATTATAGAATGTATATAAATATTTTAGCAGAACAAATTGCACCATAAAGTAAACATTGGAAAACAGCCCATTTTTATAAATGGGTTGTTTTATACTAATGAGGGTAATAGGTTTAAGTAAGAGTTAAGAAATTCACAAATAACTATTAGCCAAATAAATAATAATCTATAACAATATTATAGATATTCAAAAGAAAAATGAAAGGAAGTGATTAAATGGATTTAAAGGAAAAAAATCCAGAAGAAAAATTGAATAACAATGTTAATGATGTAAATAATTTAGAAAATGGTGATAATAAAAAAGATGTGACAGCAGAAAAAGAGGAAAATATCGAAAAAAATACTGATAATAATGCAAAATTAGATGAAAAAAATAAAAAAGAAAATGAAACCATAAAAAAAATCAAAAAAATAATAAAACCAATATCATTAACAATGAAAATAATAACTTGGATATTAATAGCAGTACTATTATCAATACTAATAATGACTGTATTATCAAGAAAAACAGATGTGTTTGGACATAGAATATATTTAATAGTAACAGGAAGTATGGAACCCAAAATTCATATGAAAGATGCAGTATTTACAAAATATACAGAAGATGTAAAAGAAGGAGATGTAATAGCATTTGAGCAAGGAAATGCTGTAACAGTACATAGAATAGTAAAAGTTTACACAGAAGGAGAAAAAAGACTATATCAAACAAAAGGAGATGCAAATAATACACTTGACAAAGGTTTAGTACAACAAAACCAAATAAAAGGAAAAGTAATTGCAACATCAACAGTTATGGGAAATGCAATATATTGGTTACAACACAATTTTATTGTATTTATTTTGATAATAGGTATTTTATTAATAATATTAATAATAAGGAGGATAATCTAAATGTCAAAGCATAGTCAAAATACAGTAATAAGTAAAAATGCAACAGTGATAGTATTAATGTTAATACTTATAATAATAGGAATTATTAGCGGTGTAGCGTATTCAAGATATGTATCCAAACATAAAGGAAATGTAACAGCTGAAATAGCCAAAATAATCTGTTTAATGGATGTAAAATCAAGTAGTGAAGATAATTCTGGGAACGTAATAACTCCTGCAGATAAAACAGTAATTAATCCATATTGTATAGTAACTGTAAAAAATTATAATGGAGATATTTCAAATCCAACAGAAGTAACACAAACAGATATATCATATACAATAACAGTAAAACCTAAAGAAGAAAATGATGTTCCAACATTTACGATGCCACAATATAACTGGTACGAAATATCAAGCCCAAGTGCAACATCAGGAACAAAAGTTGCAACATCACCTTCAGAGTTAACTGGAAAACTAACACATAATAGTGCACAAAATAAGTATTATAAGATAGTATTTTTAAATTCTGGAGAACAAGATATTACAAGATATGTTGATTTTGAAATAAAGGCTGTTCAAGATAACGCACAATAAAACAAGAGATTTTTTTAAACACATCTCTGATTAATAAATCACAATAAAAAAAGCTGTGATTTGTAAATCAGGGGTGTTTTTTTATGAAAAAGAACCTACAAACGAATAAAAATATTTATTAAATGGAATTACCCATAAAGTTCCAAATGAAATGTTCAATAATACAATCCAGAGTTAGTATCTAAATTAACAAAAGTTAAATTATCCGTAAGTAATTTCAGTTTGTACCTTTGTACACTTTAAATATTACATAAATGTGTCAAAAATGTAATATAAACTTAATAAAAAACAAAGCCCGAAAACTCGTAAAATAACTAGATTTTTGTCATTTTTTAAGGTATTGAAAATTTATAATGAATGTATGAAAATATAAGTATAAAAAGCAAATGGGGTTTGTAGCACGGTTCGAGGAAGTATCATAGTGGCAGAATCGGTCAAAGTTTGTCGTAGAAAAGAGTAAATAATAAGCAAAAGAATCGTAGTAAAACCTAGTTCAAAATTTGAGGAAAGGTAAAGTAAGATTAAGTTTATGAACGAGAAACAAAACGGAAGAATCAAATCTATAGCAGTATGTACAGCAATAATCTTGGGAATTATTGCTCTTGCTTGTGCGACGGGCATGTCGTTCAGTTAATCGGTGAAAGTCCGTAGTGGAGGTTTA
>SAMEA3663241__coassemble_154_pt1 | contig 19397 bp, 8 predicted proteins | sample SAMEA3663241__metabat2_low_PE_011 | metagenome-assembled genome bin SAMEA3663241 (sample SAMEA3663241) | pig gut metagenome | biome: pig gut; feature: pig-associated habitat; material: faeces | place: China | collected 2013 | reverse complement strand
TGGGACGCGTCCCCAACTGTGCACTAATTACCTGCTTCTAAAAAATATTCTTTAATTTTTTCAATTAATTCTTCTTTAACATCATAAATATTCATTCCTTCAACTTGAGCTCCTGCAAGGGTTATGTGTCCTCCGCCTCCAAGTTTTTCTAGTATTATTTGAACATTTATATCTCCTAAAGATCTTCCGCTAATGCAAATTTTTTCACCATAATTTCCTATAACAAATGATGCTGTAATATTACTTATTGTTAGTAATTCATCAGCTGCTTTTGCACATATTATATTTGCATCTTTATCAACTTTGTTATACACAGATATAGCAATTGAATCACCAATAATCTCGGCTTTTGCTACTATTTCAGATATTATATTATAGGTTTCTAAGTCGCTTTGGAACCATTTTTTTACTTTTATAATATCAACACCACATTTTCGTAAATATGCTGCTGCCTCAAACGTTCTTACACCTGTTTTAAATGTGAAATTTTTTGTATCCATCATTATTCCTGCATATAATCCCTCTGCTTCAACATTTGTTAATTTGATATTTTGATTTGAATATACCAATAATTCTGTAACTAGCTCTGCTGCAGATGATGCATATACTTCTTGGAATGTTAAAACACTGCTTTCAATATAATCTGTACTCATTCTATGGTGGTCTATTATTACAATTTTTCCAGCCATATCAACAAGTTCTGGTACATCTGAGTAGCTTTTCTTATGAGTATCAACAATAACTAATAGTGTATTAGAATTTGTTATTTCAAGTGCTTTTTCTTTACCAATAATTGCTTTTTGATATTCTTCATCACGTGTTGCATATTTAACAAAATTGCCAAGTCCAACACCGATTGAGCTACTTACTACATTAGCTGGTTTTCCAAGTGTTTTAGCCAATCTATAAATACCTAATGCTGAACCTAATGCATCAATATCACTATTTGTATGTCCCATTACTACAACATTTTCTGATTCCTGAATTAGCTCTTCTAAAGCACTTGCAACACTTCTAGCTTTAACCCTTGTTCTTTTCTCCAATTCTTGTGTTCTTCCACCAAAAAATGTGTATTTTCCATTTTTTCTTATAACTACTTGGTCTCCACCTCTACCTAAAGCTATGTCTATGGCATTTTTAGCTGATTGATATTTCTCATAATTTGAATCACCCTCAGTTGAAACTGCCATGCTTAATGTAGACTGGATTTTATTTGATACATTTATTTCTTTTATTATATCTAATATGTTAAATTTACTTTCCTCAATTTTTTCCAAATATTTTTGTTCGCAAATCCAAATAAATGTATCTCTTTCAACTTTTATAACTAAACATTTATATTCAGAAGCCCAATCATAAAGTTTTTTCTCTATTTGTGAAAATAGTTGAACTTGTTCTTCTCCCGATGTTCTTTGTAGTATTTCTTCATAATTGTCAATCATTGCAATACCAACACATATTTGTGAATTATTATAATCACTTTTTAAATTAACAATTTCTGTTTCATCCACAAAATAAAGTGTAGCCATATATTTTTTCTTTTTATCTACTTGCTTAGATTTTACATATTCCCCTAATATTTTGTAATTTTTATTTCCTATAACAATTTTTTGAGAAATTTGATTATTCCTTAATTTAGTATTGTTTTCAATCTCCAATTTTAAATCCTTAATTACTTCATCTAAAATAGGGTTTATATCCACATCTCTAAATTCACTAACAAATCTTGTACTTTTCCATATTATGCTACCATCTGTTTCAACTATTATTAATGGAAATGGGGAGTTAATAAGCGTTCTTTTAGACACATTATCAACATTTAGTGTTAAATCCCTTATATGTTCTGAAACCTCTGCCATTCTTTTTTGATTTGTCCAGTATGTGTAAAGTATTATTAAAACATACACTATCAATGCTGGTAAAATAAGAATTGGTTTGATTATGCATATTATTAACAATAAAATAGCAATTATAATTAAATATATTTTTGTTTTTGATACTAAACTATCAAAAAATTTATTATTGTTATTCGACATATTTATCTCCTTTATATTTTTTAGATACAATTAAATTTTACTTGTTTTTCAAGTGTTTGTCAAGTTTTTAAACAATAAGAAAGAAGGATTAAACATTCCTTAATCCTTCCTTCTTATTATTTACCAAATGAATTTTATAGTGTTTATAAAATTCTCATATCCATTTTATTTATTTTTCTTTTTAATATATGTTGCGCCAAATGCTATAAGGGCAATTGCAAGAATTATAACTGCTCTAGTTACTACATCTCCTGTTTGTACTTGCTTTACTTCTTCCTTTTCTTCTACTATTTCTTCTATTGGATCTTCTTTTTGTTCTTCTTGTTCATCTTCAACAACTTCTTCTGGTTGTTTTATATTTATAAACTCTGTTAAACTTCCATCTTCAGTTATAATTCCCTCTTCTTCTTTTCCTTCTGTTGTATAACCTTCTTTTTGATAATCATACTCTGTAACTATATATTTTGCCCCAACTGGTAATCCTTCTATTGTAATATTCTCACCATGTTTTAATGTGATTTCTGCTTCTCTGTTTTCATCAAATTCTATTGTTCCTTCTTTTGAACCTGTGTATGTATAAGTATTTGGCAATTTTTCTGCTGAATCCACTAATTTAACTTTAAATCTAAAGTCTTTGTCTTTTTCTGCTGAATCACCTTTAACAGAATTTGTTATTGAGAATTTGCCTAAAAATTTTCTTGTATTTGTAACAGTATATCTAGGACCTGGTTTTCCTTTAATATCAACATTAAAATCATAATTTTCAGAATCAATCTCTTCTACTGTTACTATATCTCCATCTAAAAAGTAGTCAAAATCAATACGTTTCCATCCTGTTTCTCCTCTTGCATCACGTTCATTTCCATTTTCATCATAATATTTTGTTTTTCCTAAGCCAATTTGCATTGTTTGTCCAACCTTTAATTTAACAAAACATTCTCCATTTTCATCAAATTTTATTGTTCCTTCTTCTACAACTTTATTAGTTGTAATTGTTTTAGTTGGATCTTCTGAATCTTGTTCTTCTACTTTTTCATTTATTTTGTATCCAAATTCTCTATTAATAGGTGTAATAAATGTTCTACCATCTTGATATTCTTGTTTAGTTATTCCTTTTAGTTTTAATGTAAACTCTTTATCTTTTTCTCCATATTCATCACCATATTCTTTCGTAATAAATATTGGTCCTAATGTTGGATTTCTATAGCCACGGAAATCGACACTAGGTCCTACTGAACCACTGTTACCAGTTCCATCTGCCCATCCACCTGTATAACTTTGTTTTTTTCCGTCATTAAATAAAATTTCATCATATCTTAAATTTCCACCATCTCCAATTGTTGGCATAGGAAAATCTTTAAGTAGAACTGTTTCTCCATCTTTCATTGGAATAATGAAATAGAATGAGTTATCTTTTAATTCCACTTCTCCACTTCTATCTCCAGTATATTTCATATTATTGCGAGGAACTGGACAATTACCACGCACATACAAAATGTATCGAATAGGCCAATCTAAATGTGCAGAGTCACCACTAAAAAATAATCTTAATCTAATATCTCCAGTATTAATAGTACAATTGAATTTAGCTGTTTTTTTACCACTAGCAATTGTTCCTGATGTTCCTTCTTCTTCCTGATTATAGTAATGATATTCGTCATGTCCTGTTACTGTATATGTATATCCTTCTGGTTTTCTGCTATATTTACAGTTGCATCTGCCCCAAATACCTCAATTTTAACATATCCATCTTTAAATATAACAGATTCATTCTTTGTTCCTAAATGGTCAGTTATAGTTGCATTATATGTTGCATTTACTGGATTTCCCTCTGTATCTTTTAATTCTACCTCAAATAAATATAAAACACCTGTATATGAGTCATTCGTAATCTCTGCTGATACATCATAAAGTGTATCATCTACATCCAAAACAAGTTCCAAATCTCCTGTATTTCCTGCTGCATATGTCTTTGTACAGGACATAAAAATTGCAATTACAGAAAATAGCATTATTACTATTAAGTTTATAATAACTTTTTTCATTATAATTCCCCCTTATATTTAATCCTACTTTAATTTTACTATAAAAGATTTTTTATTTCAACATCAAACTAAAAAAAAAGACAAAACTAAAAAAAGAGACAAAAATGTCTCTTTTTTTAGTTATATTAATATCTATTTTTATTCTTCATAATCAGTTGTATCATCAACATTTTTAGCTTCTGAATCTAATCCAACTTCAACACCATCATCTTCTTTTTCTCCTGTTGTTTCTGTTTCATTAAAATCTTCATCTAAAGCTGTTTTGATTTTTGTTGCTTGATATTGAGCCATACCTGTACCTGCTGGGATTAATTTACCAATGATAACATTTTCTTTTAATCCTATTAACTCATCTACTTTTCCTTTAATAGCAGCTTCTGTAAGAACTCTTGTTGTTTCTTGGAATGAAGCAGCTGATAAGAAGCTTTCTGTAGCAAGTGATGCTTTTGTGATTCCAAGTAGAACACGTTTTCCTTTTGCTGGAGTTTTTCCTTCAGCAATTACTCTATTGTTTTCATCTTCAAAGTCATGCATATCTACAAGTGAACCTGCAAACATTGAAGTATCTCCATTGTCTTCTACTCTTACCTTTTTAAGCATTTGTCTTGCAATTACTTCGATGTGTTTATCATTTATATCAACACCTTGGTTTCTATAAACTTTTTGAACTTCTTGAACTAAATATCTAAATACGCCATCAGGTCCGTTTATTGCTAAGATTTCATTAGGGTTAATTGAACCTTCTGTTAATGGATCTCCAGCTTCAACTTCGTCTCCCTCTCTAACTTTTAGTTTAGAACCAAATGGTATAACGTAAGATTTAGCTTCTTTTCCACTTTGGATAACAACTTCTTTTCTAGTTTTGCTATCATCTTTTATTTTTACAGTTCCTGAGATTTCACTTACTATAGCTAATCCCTTTGGTTTTCTAGCTTCAAATAACTCTTCAACCCTTGGAAGACCTTGAGTAATATCAGCAACACCGGCAACACCACCAGAGTGGATAGTTCTCATTGTTAACTGTGTACCAGGTTCACCAATTGATTGAGCAGCTATAACACCGATTGATTCACCAATTTTTGAATCTTCTCTTGTAGCTAGACCCATACCATAACAATGGCTACATACACCATGTTTTGTTCTACATCCAATTACAGAACGAACATTTACTTTTGTTATACCAGCTGAAACAATTTTTTCAGCAATTGCATCTGTAATCATTGTATGTGTATCAACTATAATTTCGTTTGTTTCTGGATTTACTATATCTTCTAATGGATATCTACCAACTAATCTTTCTTCTAATTTTTCAACTACTTGGTTTCCATCTTTAATGTCAGAAACTTCAATTCCTTCATGTGTTCCACAATCTTCTTCTCTTACGATAATATCTTGTGCAACATCAACCAATCTTCTTGTTAAGTATCCTGAATCGGCTGTTCTTAAGGCTGTATCTGAAAGTCCTTTACGTGCACCATGGGCAGCGATGAAGTATTCAATTGCACTTAATCCTTCCCTAAAGCATGATGTGATAGGCACTTCGACAGCTTTACCAGTTGTACTTGCCATAAGTCCACGCATACCTGCGATTTGTTTTAATTGGTCTAAGTTACCTCTGGCTCCAGATTCTGACATCATGAATACTGGGTTTAATTTTTCAAAGTTATCTTTCATTGCATCTTTAACATCATCTGTTGCTTTACTCCAAACTTTGATAACAGCATTATATCTTTCTTCGTCTGTTATTAAACCACGTTTATATTGTTTACGAATATTATCAACTTGTTTGTTAGCTTCAGCTAAGATTGTTTTCTTAGCTTCTGGTACTTTAACATCACTAACTGATACTGTGATAGCACCAATTGTTGAATATTTGTAACCTGTTGATTTAATGTAATCTAGTAATACTGCTGTATCACTTAAACCATGTACATTAATTGATTTAGCAATAATTTTTCCTAAATTTTTCTTTGTTATTGTGAAGTTGATTTCTGGTTCAAATAGATTTTCTTTTTTGCTTCTATCAACAAATCCTAAATCTTGAGGAATTCCTTCGTTATAGATTAATCTACCTACTGTTGTTTCAACAGTTCCAATTTTTTCTTCACCATCAATAATTTTTGATACTTTAACTTTGATTTTAGCATGCATTCCTAAATCTTTGTTTTCGTATGCAATTATTGCTTCTTCTGGTGAACCAAAATAATTTCCTTCACCTGGTTCTCCATCAACTTCCATTGTTAAGTAATATGCACCAAGAATCATATCTTGTGTTGGTACTGTAACTGGTTTACCATCTTGTGGTTTTAATAAGTTATTTACAGATAACATTAAATATCTTGCTTCTGCTTGTGCTTCTGGTGATAATGGAACGTGAATAGCCATTTGGTCACCATCGAAGTCAGCATTGAACGCTGTACAAACTAATGGGTGAAGTTTGATTGCTCTACCTTCAACTAAAACTGGTTCGAATGCTTGAATACCTAGTCTATGTAATGTTGGAGCACGGTTTAACATAACTGGGTGATCTTTAATTACATATTCTAGCATATCCCATACTTCTGGTTTTAATTTTTCTACCATTCTTTTAGCATTTTTAATGTTGTGTGCAATTCCTCTACCTACTAATTCTCTCATAACAAATGGTTTGAATAATTCTATTGCCATTTCTTTTGGAAGACCGCATTGATAAATTTTAAGTTCAGGTCCTACAACGATAACTGAACGTCCAGAATAGTCAACACGTTTTCCTAATAAGTTTTGACGGAATCTACCTTGTTTTCCTTTTAACATATCTGATAATGATTTTAAAGCTCTGTTTCCAGCACCTGTAACAGGTCTTCCACGTCTTCCATTATCTATTAATGCATCTACAGATTCTTGTAACATACGTTTTTCGTTTCTTACAATTATTTCTGGTGCACCTAATTCTAATAATCTTTTTAATCTGTTATTTCTGTTTATAACTCTTCTATATAAGTCATTTAAGTCTGATGTAGCAAATCTACCACCATCTAATTGAACCATTGGTCTTAATTCTGGTGGAATTACAGGAATAACATTCATAACCATCCATTCTGGTTTATTTTCAGATAATCTGAATGATTCGATTGTGTCTAATCTTTTAATAATTTTAGCCTTTTTTTGTTCACTTGCTTTAACAAGTTCTTTCTTCAAGCTAGCTGATAATTTTTCTAAATCAACTTCTTCTAATAATTTACGAATAGCCTCTGCACCCATTTCAGCTTTAAAAGAACCTTTTCCGTATTTTTCAACAGCTTCGTGATATTCTTTTTCAGTTAAAACTTGACATTTCATTAATCCAGATTCACCTTTATCTGTAACAATATATGAAGCAAAATAAATTACTTTTTCTAGGTTACGAGGTGAAACATCTAATATTAATGCTATTCTACTTGGAATTCCTTTGAAATACCAAATGTGAGCAACTGGTGCTGCAAGTTCGATATGTCCCATTCTTTCTCTTCTTACTTTTGCCTTTGTTACTTCAACACCACATCTGTCACAAACTATTCCTTTATATCTTACTCTTTTATATTTACCACAATGACATTCCCAGTCTTTTGTTGGACCAAATATTCTTTCACAGAATAATCCATCTTTTTCAGGTTTTAGAGTTCTATAGTTGATTGTTTCTGGTTTTTTAACTTCACCTTTTGACCATTCTCTTATTTTTTCATCTGATGCTATTCCTATTTTAATTTTGTCAAATAATTCTAATTCATCCATTAGAACTCACCTCCTTCATCATCAATAATGTCTTGTTTATTTAATATATTATCTTCTGCCAAGTCATTATCAAAAATCATTAAATCATCTGCGTCATCATTTAATGTTGAATTAAATAAACCTTCTTCGTCTAAATCTTCATCAGCATCTATATAGCTGTCTTCTAATTCTGATTCATCTACTATTTGGTCTTCACCTAATGTTTTAGTACTTTCTAAATTGAAATCAATTCCATCTTCGATATGTTCTTGTAATTCAAGTTCAACATTATCATTAGAATATAAACGAACATCTAATCCTAATGATTGTAGTTCTTTAATAAGAACTTTAAATCCTTCTGGAACACCTGGTTCTGGTACATTTTCACCTTTTACAATAGCTTCATATGTTTTTACTCTACCTACAACATCATCTGATTTAACAGTTAACATTTCTTGTAAAGTATATGCTGCACCATAAGCTTCTAATGCCCAAACCTCCATCTCACCAAAACGTTGTCCACCGAATTGTGCTTTACCACCTAAAGGTTGTTGTGTAACTAATGAGTATGGTCCTGTTGAACGAGCATGAATTTTGTCATCTACTAGGTGGTGTAATTTTAACATATACATAACACCAACTGTAACAGGATTTTTAAATGCTTCACCTGTTCTTCCATCATATAAAACAGTTTTTCCATCTTTACGAAGACCTGCTTGTTCTAATAATTCTTCTATTTCATAAGATTTTGCACCATCGAATACTGGTGTTGAAACTTTCCATCCTAAAGCTCTTGCTGCCATTCCTAAGTGAACCTCTAAAACTTGACCTAAGTTCATACGAGAAGGAACACCTAATGGGTTAAGAACGATATCAACTGGTGTACCATCTGGCATAAATGGCATATCTTCTTCTGGTAATATTCTTGAAATAACACCTTTGTTACCATGACGTCCAGCCATTTTATCACCAACAGATATTTTTCTCTTTGTTGCAATATAACATCTAATTACTTGATTTACACCAGGTCCTAATTCATCAGAATTTTCTCTAGTGAATATTTTAACATCAACAATTGTTCCAGCTTCACCATGTGGTACACGAAGTGACGTATCTCTTACTTCTCTAGCTTTTTCACCAAAGATAGCACGTAATAATCTTTCTTCTGCTGTTAATTCAGTTTCTCCTTTTGGAGTAACTTTTCCAACTAGGATATCTCCTGGTCTTACTTCAGCACCAATTCTGATAATTCCGTCTTCATCTAGGTCTTTTAAGCTATCATCACCAACATTTGGTATATCACGAGTGATTTCTTCTGGTCCTAATTTTGTATCTCTACATTCACAATCATATTCTTCAATATGAATTGATGTATAAACATCTTCTTTTACTAATCTTTCACTAATTAATACAGCATCCTCGTAGTTATAACCTTCCCATGTTGCAAATGCTATTAAAACATTTTTTCCTAATGACATTTCTCCGTTTTTTGTTGATGGTCCATCTGCTAAAATATCTCCTGCTTTAACCTTTTCTCCTTTTGTTACAACAGGTCTTTGGTTTATACATGTTCCACCATTTGTTCTTTTGAACTTACGAAGTTTATATGTATCAATTGTATCATTTTTTGTTCTTACTTGAATTTCATCACCTGTTACTTTTTCTACAACACCTGCATTTTGAGCAGTAACAGTAATTCCTGAATCTTTTGCAGCTTTATATTCAATACCTGTTCCTACTATTGGAGCTTCTGGCATTAATAATGGAACTGCTTGTCTTTGCATGTTTGAACCCATTAATGAACGCTTAACGTCGTCATGCTCCAAGAATGGAATCATTGCTGCAGCAACAGAAACTAATTGTTTTGGTGAAACATCAATATAATCAACTTGTTCTTTGTCAACCTCTAAGATATCATTTGCATATCTTACTCTGACTCTGTCATGGATAAATCTTCCTTCTTCATCAACCGGTTCTGAAGCCATTGCTATTACATATTTATCTTCAACATCTGCTGACATATATTCAATTATATCTGTAACTTTTCCTGTTTCTTTATCAACTTTTTTGTATGGTGTTTCAATAAATCCATATTCATTAATAATTGCGAAACATGAAAGTGCTGAGATAAGACCGATGTTTGGTCCTTCAGGAGATTCAACTGGACATAATCTACCATAATGTGTATGGTGAATATCTCTAACCTCGAATCCGGCTCTTTCACGAGTTAAACCACCAGGTCCTAATGCTGAAATTCTTCTTTTATGAGTTAATTCTGAAAGTGGGTTTGTTTGATCCATGAATTGTGATAATTGTGAACTTCCAAAGAATTCTCTAATTGAAGAAGTTATTGGTTTTGTATTAATTAAAGTTTGTGGTGTTACTACATCTAAGTCTTGTGTTGTCATTCTTTCACGAACAGCTCTTTCAAGTCTTGTTAAACCAATTCTGAATTGGTTTTGTAATAATTCACCAACACATCTAATACGTCTGTTCCCTAAATGGTCGATATCATCAATTTCTCCTAATCCATTATCTAAGTTAACTAGATAACTAATTGAAGCTATAATATCTTCGTTTGTAATATGTTTTGGAATTAATTCATCATATCTCTCTTTTAATACTTTTACTAAATCTTTTTCTTCTGTTGTGTCGATGATTGATTTTAGTACTTCATAATTTACATCTTCTTTAAAATGTAATTTGCTTAAATCTACATTTGGTAATACTTTGTGGATATTTACTGTTCCATTTCCTATTACTCTTACTTTTTTATCTTCAACTTTTACGTCTACAATATTAATTCCTGTATCTTGAATTTCTCTTGCCACATCTTCAGAAATAATATTATCTTTTTCTACTAATACTTCTCCTGTTGATGGGTCAATTATGTCGCTAAAAGCAACTTTTCCAGCAATTCTAGATGCTAAGCTTAATTTTTGGTTAAATTTATATCTACCAACTTTAGCTAAATCATATCTTCTTGCATCGAAAAATAATCCATTAAATAAATTTCTAGCAGCATCAACTGTTGGAAGTTCTCCTGGTCTTAATTTTTTGTAGATTTCAATTAAAGCTTCATCAGCTGTTTTAATTGAATCTTTTGCAATTGTAGCCATAATTTTTTCATCATCACCAAATAAATCCATGATTTCTTGGTCTGAAGAAATGCCAATTGCTCTTAGTAAGCATGTTACAGGCAATTTTCTTGTTCTATCAACTCTAACATTGATAATATCGTTTGAATCTGTTTCATATTCAATCCATGCACCACGAATTGGCATTACAGTTGATGTATAAATTCTTTTTCCTGTTTTGTCAAAATCGCTTGCATAATAACATCCTGGAGAACGAACTAATTGGCTTACTACAACTCTTTCAGCCCCATTAATTACGAATGTTCCACTTTCTGTCATTAATGGGAAATCTCCTAAATAGATTTCTTGCTCTTTTATTTCTCCTGTTTCTCTGTTAATTAATCTTACTTTTACGTGTAGTCTTGTTGAATATGTTGTATCTCTTTCTTTTGCTTCTTCTACTGTGTATTTTGTTTTGTCTTCCATATAGTAATCGAAAAATTCAAGAACTAAATTACCTGAATAGTCAATAATAGGTGAAACATCTCTTAATACCTCTCCTAATCCTTCTTCAATAAACCAATTGTATGAATCTTTTTGTACTTGAATAAGATTTGGAATTTCTATAGAGTCACCAATTTTAGCAAAGCTTTTACGCACAACTTTTTCGTGCTTTACATCTTTTACCAACTTAAAATCCCCCTTATTAAAATTTAAGCAGAATGGAATCTCTTATTTGTGAGATTGAATTTATATTTGAATTTAAAAAAGTCCTTCTTGTATATAAAAATTGGCTTACATCTTTTTTAGAATTTTCTGCCCCTTTTAATTCCTTGAAAATGTAGGCGTTTTTTATATCAATTCCTCTTTTTTAAATTTAAAATAACATGAGTCATTATGGTTTTAATTTAATTAAGCCATATCTAATTAGTTTTTGTAAAAAAGCGACAAAAAGGCATGTAGGCACAATTGTAAAATTTTGCCTACATCCTTTTAGAATTAATTTATTTTCTCTCTAGTTTCAAACTTTTTTTATTAATTTTTATCACCTTTTTTCGAAGTATTTTTTCGCCAAGGAGTAAAAATTGTAATAATCCTTTATATTATATAATATTTTATAGTAGCTTGTCAATGAAAAATTGGTATTTTTTTTATTTTTCCTACAAATCATAATTCCCGTCTTCATAGTAGCCAATGGGGGCGTTTTTTTTGAGACTCTTGTGGACCGTCCCCAAGAGTCTCAAAAAAACCGCCCCAAAGAGTCTCAAAAAAATCCTTGCATTTTCCATATTTTATTATATAATATACTCAATAAAAAACATAAATAAAAGGTGATAAAATGGAACAAAAGAAATACCCTCTATCAAATCCACAAAAGAATATATATTTAATCGAAAATTATTATAAAAACACGCCTGTTAACAACGTGTGTGGTTCTTGCATTTTCCACTCCGTTTTGAATTTCGATTTGTTAAAACAAGCGCTTTATATGTTAATTCAAAATAATGATAGTTTTAAAATGCATTTGGAATTAAAACATGGTGAAATCTTTCAATATTTAGATAATTCAGTAAACTATAATATTGAAACCGTTGATATTGTTGATATTTCAGAGGTTGCAAATATTGAAAATGAGTTTCAAAAAAAGATTTATAATGTTTTTTCTAATGAAAGTTCTTTTGATATTAAAATTTTTAGATTCCCAAATAATCAAGGTGGTTATGTTATTCAAATTCACCATTTATTTAGTGATTCTTGGACTCTTGGGCTTGTGGCTCATAAAGTTGCTGAATACTACAATCTTTTGCTTAACGAACAACTTAATTTAGACTCTGAAAGAAACTTTTCCTATATTGATTACATTAATGATGAAAATATTTATATAAATAGTGATAAATTTAAAAAGGATGAAGAATATTGGAATTCTGTATTTAGCACTATTCCCGAAAACGCTACAATTTACTCAAAAATGAATAATTCTTCAAGTCAAACAGATTGTTTAGCCAAAAGATGTACATTTAATATTGAAAAATCTAAACTTGATTTAATAATTTCTTTTTGTAAAGAAAACAATATATCTGTTTTCAATTTTTTGATGTCTGTTTATTCAATTTATATTAGTAAAATCAGTGGATTACAAGATTTTAATATTGGTACACCTATTTTAAACAGAAGCAATTTCGCACAAAAAAATACTTTTGGATTATTTATAGGCACTTTGCCTCTTAGATTCAATATTGACTTAACAGATAGTTTCATTAATTATTCAAAAAAAGTTGCTATAAATTCATTATCTTTACTTAGACATTCTAAATATCCATACCAAACTTTGCTTGAGAATTTAAGAAAAAAACAGCCTAACTTACCTAATTTGTACAGTATTTTATTATCATATCAGATTACTAAAACTAACACTGATGGATATGATTATGAAACAAGATGGGCTTTTAATGGCAATTGCCCAGATGATATGCAAATTCATATTTTAGATTTAAACGATTCAGGAAATATGGATATTTACTATGATTTTAAAACATCAAAATATAATGAATCAGATATTCTAAGTATTCATACTCGTATTTTATATATAATTGACCAAGTTTTAAAAAATGGAGATATAAAAATTGGTGATATACGTGCAATTACACGTTCTGAAAAGCTTAGAGTTTCTAAGAAATTTAATAAAACTAACACAGAATATGATGATACCAAAACTATTATTGATTTATTCGAAGAAGCTGTTTCCTCAAATCCTTTGAATACAGCGATTGTTTGTGATGGTAAAAAAATATCTTATTCTGAATTAAATAAAAAAGCTAACCAACTTGCTCGTCATTTGACTAAAAATAATATTGGTAAAGGCGACTTAGTTTGTATTATGACCTCACGTTCTATTGAAATGGTTGTAGGGCTTCTTGCTATTTTGAAAGTTGGTGGTTGCTATATTCCTGTTGACCCTAGTTATCCGCAGGAAAGAATTAATTATCTTATTGAAAATAGTTGTAGTAAAGCAATTTTGGTTGATGATATCACTTACAATTCTATTTCCAATTCATGTAATCAAGCTTCTACTACCACTTCTGTATGTGCCTTATTTTCAAAGGATCAATCTACAGAAGAAAATAAAAAAAGTGCATTTGAAGCATCACTTAAAATTAATATTTCGCTAAATAATGATTTTTACAACACAGAAGATTCCGATAATTTAAATATTGAAATATCATCAGATTCTTTAATGTATTTAATATATACTTCAGGCTCAACTGGTAATCCTAAGGGTGTTATGCTTACACATAAAAATGTACATAATTTTTTAGTTGGTATAAATAATGTTATCGATTTCAAATTTAATAAAACTATTCTCTCTATTACAACAATTTGCTTTGATATTTTCGGGCTTGAGTTATGGGGCGGATTAACAAATGGGCTTACTGTTGTTGTTGCAACAGAAGATGAGCAAAATAATGCTGAACTTTTAAATAAATTATGTATAAGTAATAATGTGCAAATAATGCAAACAACCCCTTCAAGAATGTCTTATTTTTTGAATAATGATGAGAATTTAGAATTTTTAAATTACTTAAATACAATTTTACTAGGTGGTGAAAGCTTGCCTGAAAAAATTGTTAATGAAATTCAAAATAGATGTACTGCAAAAATTTTTAATATGTATGGACCTACCGAAACAACTATATGGTCTACTATTAAGGAAATTAAAGACTCTAAAGATATTTCGATTGGAACACCAATTGCTAACACTAAATGTTATATTTTAGATAATAAATTAAACCTTCTTCCACCATACACACCTGGGTTGCTTTATATTGGTGGTGATGGGGTTTCAAAAGGTTATTATCATTTGCCTGATATGACTTTGGAAAGATTCATAAAATCACCTTTTAGTCCAAAGAAAACTACAGAATTTATTTATAATACTGGAGATTTAGCTTATTATGATGAAAATGGAGATATTTATCATTTAGGCAGAAATGATTTTCAAATAAAGCTTCGTGGATATAGAATTGAACTTGGAGAAATTGAAAATAAAATTCTAACCTTTCAGGGAATTAAGGAAACTGCTGTTATTGCAAATTCTAATACATTAGCTTGTTTTTATACAACATCAGATTCAAAGAAAATTAAAGATAGTGATTTAATTTCATATTTGTTAGAAAGTTTACCAGAATACATGGTTCCATCAACATTTATTAAATTAGATGAAATGCCATTAACTCCTAACGGAAAGCTTGATAGAAAATCTTTGCCTAAAACTATATCAAATATTGTTGAGCAAGAATTACCAAGCACAAATACTGAAAAATTACTTGCAAGAATTATTTCAAAGGTTTTGAAAAAAGATATTACCAATATTAATGAAACCTTTATTGGAATGGATTTAGATTCTCTTGGTATTATTCAAGTTCAAACTGAACTTTTATCTTGCAATATTAATATTACTACTCATTATTTTTACAAATACCCTACTATCAAAAAATTGGCTAAAAAAATTGATGTTAAGACAAATAATTATACTGAGCAAAATAGCCAGATTCCTGAAGAGTTTAAACATCATACTGATGAAATTTTAAATATTATTTCTTCAATTGATGTTAATGAAAATATTCTCGGAAATGTTCTTTTAACTGGTGCTACTGGATTTATTGGTATACACATTTTACACGAATTATTACAAACTACCAAAAATAAAATTTATTGTTTGGTACGTGGGGATAACTATGATATTAGATTACAAAAACTTTTAAATAATTACAAATTCTATTTTTCTGAAGATATTTCTTCATATATTAATGAAAGAATTTTTATTGTTGCAGGAGATATTTCATATATCAATTTAAAGCTTGATTATGATGATTACGAGTTTTTGAAGAATAACATACATACTTTAATTAATGGCGCTGCAATTGTTAAGCATTACGGACAATTTGAAGATTTTGAAAAAAATAATATTGAAGGCACAAAAAATATTATTGATTTTGCATATCAAAATGGAATTAGATTGATACATTTATCTTCTATAAGCGTGTCTGGAAATTATTTAGTAAAACAAGATAACCGTAATGTCGATTTTTCAGAAAATGATTTGTATATAGGTCAACATTATCAAGATAATAATTATGTTTATAGTAAAATGGAGGCTGAAAAATTAATTTTACAATATATGAATAAAGGCTTAAATGCTAAGATTTTAAGGATTGGGATTGCCTCAGGAAGATTTTCTGATGGATTTTTCCAAAAAGGTATTGAGGAAAATGCATTTTATGGTAGAATTAAATCAATAATAAAAATGCATGCAGTAAGTGATTCAATGACTATTCAAAATATTGAGTTTACTCCTGTAGATTTATGTGCTAAAGCTATTGTTACTCTAGCGAAAAATCATGTTGGAGATAATAAGGTTTTCCACATATATAACCACAATTTAATCACAATTTTTAAGCTTTTAGAGGCTTTGAAAAAAATGGAAATTAATGTTAATATTTTAAATAGTAGTGAATTTAATGATTATATTCTTAATTTAAGTAAGAGTGAAAAAAATATTTTAAACGGTATTATAAATGATTTAGTTTATGATGATAACAATATGCTTACTATTAATTATAATTTTACTGTTAATATTCAATCACAATTTACTAGAAATTACTTACATCTTTTAGGGTTTGACTGGCCTATTATTGATGAAGAATATCTTTTAAAAATTTTGAAATATATGAAGGATGTTAATTTTATTTAATATTTTCAATATTCGCTTTATTTATTATTTAATTTGATGTTTTAATGTTTTTTAATAATTTTTTAGTCATCTTATTTTTAATTAAATACTTTATTATATATATTATTTTTTAAGAAAAATTATGCCTTATTTCAGTTAATTACAAGGCTAGAAAGGATATTATTAATTATGAAAATCAAAAATTTATTTTACAAAAGGCCAAGTATTCGTATTGCCGCAAGATATAGTGCCACTGTAAGTTTTGTAATTTTACTTTTTGCAATTATTATGCCAAAGCTTTTAAATTATGGTCCGGAATCAATTAACACACCATTTGATATACAAATGTCATATATTGCCTATTGGCAACAACACTTATGTATTGGACTGTTACTGGTTTTATTAACTTTTATTACAACAGGGTTATCATTCAAAATCGTAGACAAATTTTATTTATCTAATGATCCAAACAAATATAATGATATAAAATTAATTAAAAAAGTTAGAAAAAAATGTTTTAGCTTGCCTTATAAAATTCCAATTTTTGAAGCTATGATTCCAGCAGTATCAGCATTATTTGTTTTAATACTCACAGGTAGCCACGTATCTGTAATGCTTGTAAAAATATTGATTGCAGTTTTCGCATTTTCAATTATTTTAGCTGTTTTATCATTTATTTTTTCAAAAGGAATTTACAATGAAGTTTTAACAAAAACATATAAAGAAAATTTGAATATTGGTTTACGAATCAATTTAAAATTCAAAATTCTTTTACAAGTTTTACCTTTATTGATATTTTGTACTATGATTCTTACTTTTATAAGCTTTTCTTTTATGGTACGTTCTAAAGAAGATGTATATTTTAATGTTTACGATGATTTAGTAACTGAGAATTTTTCTGAAAATAAAACATATACATATTCTGAAATTTACAATAAATTAGATGCTTTAAAAATATTTGATGATAGTCATTCAAAATTTATTATAAAACCTGATAATAGTGTTACTACTCTAACTGGTTCAGAGCCAAGCTTTTTTGTACAAGAATATACTAAGCAAATAGCACAAAAATATAATGGAAGAACTTATGATAGCTACGGTGTTGACACTCAAGGAAAGACTATGAAGCTAAAAACTGCTGATGGTGATTATTATATTGGAATTATTTATAATATTGATTATAATAATTCTTTAGTATATTTAATTTCCTATGCTATTGTGTTACTTATTATTTCAACAACAATTTTATATATTTTTAGTGATTCATTATCAAAAGATATATCTGAGATTTCAGATAATTTTGATAGATTATGTTCAAATGATTTTGGAAAAACGCTTCCAGTTACTACAAATGATGAGATTGGTGATTTAATTAATTCATTTAATCTTGTTCAAAAATATAGTAAAAATCAATTGGATTTGATTCAAAGCAATCAAGAAATATTAATGGAAAAAGAAAGATTAGCAACTTTAGGTCAAATGGTTGGCGGAATCGCTCATAACTTAAAAACTCCTATAATGTCTATCTCTGGAGCATCTGAAGGATTAAAAGATTTAATTGAAGAATATTATAAATCTGTTGGAGATAGTAATGTTACTGTTGAAGATCATCATGAAATTGCAAATGATATGAAAAATTGGATTGAGAAAATCAATAATTATACTGAATATATGTCTGACATTATCACTGCTGTAAAGGGTCAAGCTGTTACTCTTTCTAATCAAGAGGTTGTTTCATTTACAGTTAATGAATTAGTAAAAAGAGTTCAAATTTTAATGAAACATGAATTAAAGCATTCATTAATTGATTTGAATATTAATATGAATGTTGATGAAAATTTAGAGTTAAATGGTGATATTAATAGTTTAGTTCAAGTTTTAAATAACCTTATTTCAAATGCTATTCAAGCATATAATGGAGCTGAAAATGAAAAAATTGATTTTGATTTAAATATGGTAAATAATAATTTAGTAATTTCAATTACTGATTATGGAAATGGTATTCCAGAAGAAATTCAAGAGAAATTGTTTAAGGAAATGGTTACTACAAAGGGAAAAAACGGTACAGGATTAGGACTATTTATGTCTTATTCAAATATTAGAGCTCATTTTAATGGTAATATGAGATTTGAATCACAGGTTGGTAAAGGTACTACTTTTGAAGTTATTTTGCCTGTTGATGCTAAAAATTCGTAATAATTCGTAAAATTTCATAGAGAGCAAAAAAATCGCCAGTAAAACTGACGATTTTTTATGTTTTGCTTTAGATAATGACAGCCAGCACCACCATGGTAATTAACGCTGAAAAGAATGTGCTAAGAAAATTGCTTAAACCATTTCCAAGGAAAAGTGTTCTGCAATTTCTATACAGTCTTCTGGCAAACCGTCCGAGATTTCTTACAAGCCATCTAAGGGCTCTGTAAATCAAACGAACAAAGTCGCTAAAAACTGTATATGCTCCGGAAAAAGCATCATTGCTAACTCTTCTCATGTTAATTCCAAGCATCATTGCTATAGCAACAAGCATGATTATTATCACACCTACGCTGTTTAATAAAGCGCTTGCATATGTGATAATCATTGGAAGTGCATAAGTCCTGAACAGCATAAATAAAAGTAATAACATAAATTTTTACCTCCTAAAAAATCTTTTATCTATGATGGGCACCCTAAGGTGGAAAAATGAAAGTAAATTTATAATAAAACAAGCAAATACTTGTATCATAATTATACCAAATCCACACAGTCAATTTATGTTAATTGTCTGTGTGGATTTGGA
>SAMEA3663241__coassemble_150_pt1 | contig 19772 bp, 15 predicted proteins | sample SAMEA3663241__metabat2_low_PE_011 | metagenome-assembled genome bin SAMEA3663241 (sample SAMEA3663241) | pig gut metagenome | biome: pig gut; feature: pig-associated habitat; material: faeces | place: China | collected 2013 | reverse complement strand
TGGAATTATATATTAAAATGGAGTACAAGCGCGCAGTTTGGGAGACAAGCGTTAACAATGTCGACCAGCAAGCTTACGGAATTTAATATAATAATTCCAAGCGCTACATAATTATTAATTTTGACGGCTACCCTAAAAATTTAAAAAGTAATTTTTCCACTTACAACATTATATAAGTTATAATTATTTTTTTCAAGTACAAATTTATCAGTACATGTAACTAAAACCTGTGTATCCCTAATATACTCGAGAAAATTTGTCCTTCTTTTTTCATCTAACTCAGACATAAAATCATCTAATAATAAAATAGGGTTTTCACCAATCTCATCATAAATAACTTTTAATTCAGACATTTTTAAAGATAAAATTACAGTTCTATGCTGACCTTGTGATCCATAAACATTTACTAATTTATTATTTAAATAAATATTAAAATCATCTCTATGAACCCCTTTTGTAGAAAAACCTTTTATAATATCCAATTTTCTAGCATTTTTTAATTTTTTCAAAAAATTTTCTTTATTATCAAAATCCGTAACATATTCCATATCAATATCTTCATTATTTTCAGTTATAATATTATGAACAGATTTTAATTTATTTTTTATTTTTTCAATAAATTCAATTCTATAATTAAAAACCTTTTCAGCATAATCAGCAACTTTTTCGTCCCAAATATCTAAAAATTCTTCTGATTTATTTTCAAATTTTATTTGTTTTAAATAATTATTTCTTTGCTCTAAAGCTTTTAAATACATATTTAAACAATAAACATAATTTGGTCGTAATTGACTAATAAATATATCTAAAAATCTTCGCCTTTGTGCAGGACCATCTTTTAAAATATTAATATCATCAGGAGTAAAAATAACAACATGCATATTACCAAGTAATTCACTTAATTTTTTTATTTTTACCCCATTTACAAAAACATTTTTTTTATCAGAAATTTCTATTTTTATTGAACCATCTCTATCAGATTTTGAAAATTCAACCTCTATTTTAGAAAATGCTTCATTTAATTTTATTAATTCCCTATCTTTGTTTGTTCTAAAAGATTTTCCAATAGAAGCAACAGAAATTGCCTCTAAAATATTAGTCTTTCCTTGTGCATTATCTCCATAAATTACATTAATATCTTTATTAAAATCTAATTTTAGTTCATCATAATTTCTAAAATTCTGTAATTTCAAACTAGTTATCAACATATTGTTCCTTATCTGTGGATAACTTATCCACTAATCTTTCATTCTAATAGGTAAAATCATGTAAATATAATCTCCATTATCAATTGGTCTAATAATACATGGTGAAATACTTGTACCAAAATCAATAAATACTTCTTCATCATCAATTGCTCTAAATGCATCTAAGAAATATTTTGGATTAAATCCTGCTTCAAGATTCTTACCTTCTGTTGAAACATACATTTCTTCTTTTGCATCACCTGTTTGATTTGTACAAGAAATTGTAACTTTACCAATTTCAATAGAAACTTTTACAGGATATTTTTTCTCTTTTTCAATACTAGAAGAAGATATTAAACTAACTCTTTCAAAACAATTTTGCATATTGCTTTTATTAACTCTAATTCTAGTGTCCCACATACTTGGTATAACATTTGAATAATTTAAAAACTCTCCATCTAATAATCTAGTAACAATTTTACAATTTTCCATTTCAAATAATGCTTGATTTTTTGCAATACCAATTTGAATTGTATCAAAATTATCTAAAATAATCTTGTTAATTTCATTTAATGTTCTTCCTGGAATAACAGCTGAAAAATTATTAACTTTTGTTTGAAGATATTTAGTTTTCCAAGCTAATCTAAATCCATCAACAGCTACCAAATTTAATTTATTATCTACTACTTCAAATAAACAACCTGTAAAAATAGGTCTATTTTCTTCTGTACTTACAGCAAAAATTGTTTTTCTAATCATTTCTTTTAAAGCATTTTGCTCTAATTCAATTGAATTTTCTATATTTATTTGAGGAAGTTCAGGAAATTCCTCAGGATTCATTGTTGCTAATTTATATAAAGAACCTTCACATTCAATAACTAATAAATTTTTATCATTTAAATAAATTTTTATTTCAGTATCAGGTAACTTTCTAATAATTTCACTAAACATTGTAGCATTAACAACTGTTGCTCCTTGTTCTTCAACCTCTGCTTCAATAATATATTCAATACCAATTTCTAAATCATATGTAGTTAATTTAACTTCTTTATCATTAGTTTGAATTAATATACCCTCTAATATAGGCATTGTTGTCTTAGAAGCTACCGCTTTAGTTACGGAATTAATAGCTTTAAGGATTTTTTCTTTATCACAAATTATTTTCATTTTTTCTCGTCTCCTTTATATTATTATATAATATATAAATATATATTAGTAGTAGTAGTAGTAGGTGCTGTGGATTATGTGGATAACTATGTCAAACCCTTGTGACCGTAAGGTTTGCGATGTGGATAATTCTGTGGATAACTCGGAAAGTTATCCACAGTTACGAATGTAAACCTGTGGATAACTCAGTTATCCACATTTTATCCACACGTTATCCACAGCCCCCTGTGGATAACTCTTGCAAGCCTTGATACAAGCAGGATACATATGCTCAAAACAAACACAAAATCGCCAAACATTTCTTGTCGAAAATTGTAGTTTTTACTGAAATTAATATAGTTTCACTGTTCGGTATGAGTTATCCACAGTTTTACATAAATATGTGGATAACTTTGTGGATTTCTTTTAAAACATTGCACAAAATATTTTGAACATTGCACAAAACGTTTTGAGTAAAATTTTTACAATTTTCAATGTGGAATTTTTTAAAATTTCATTTTTTTATAAATTTTTTAAATAATTTTTAGTAGTTATTTTATAAATTTTTCTTTCTGGTATTTTTATTAATTGTTATTTTAAATTATAAAACAATAATTAATCTTTTTTATTATCTGCAAGTAGCAGACTTTCAACACTCTCAACAATCAATTTAGTGTTTAAATTTTCTTTTATTTCTTGTTCAATTTTTGTACAAGCATGCATTACTGTAGTGTGATCTCTTTTTCCAAAATCTTTTCCAATTTGAGGTAAAGACATTTGAGCCACTTTTCTACATAAGTACATAGCAATTTGTCTTGGAAAAGCAACTTCATTATTTCTTTTTGAACCTCTAATATCTTTTGCATCAATATTGAAATATTTTGCAACAGTTTCTTGAACAAATTCTGCTGAAAATACTTTTTCTTGTTGAGCAATAATATCATTAATAGCCTTTTCTGCCATTTCTGGTGTAATTGGGCTGTTAGTTAAAGAAGCTTTTGCAATTAATTTATTTAAAGTTCCTTCCAATTCTCTGATATTTGTATCAATTTTTGTGGCAATATTTGATAAAATTTCGCCATCAATATTAATATTGTCTAATTGAGCTTTTTTTCTTAAAATTGCTAAACGAGTTTCATAATCAGGGCTTTGAATATCTGCAATAAGTCCCCATTCAAATCTAGATTTAAGCCTGTCCTCTAGTAATTGAATTTCCTTTGGTGGGCGATCACTAGACAGAATAATTTGTTTTCCACTTTCATGTAATGCATTAAATGTGTGGAAAAACTCTTCCTGTACTCTTTCTTTACCTGCGATGAATTGAATATCATCGATAAGTAGAACATCAATATTTCTATGTTTATTTCTGAATTGTTCATTAGTATTATCTTTAATAGAGTTAATCAATTGATTTGTAAACTTTTCTGAAGTAACATATAAAATATTTGCGTTTTTGTTTTTTCTTAAAATAGAATTACCAATTGCATGCATTAAGTGAGTTTTACCTAACCCAACACCACCATATAAAAATAATGGATTATATGATGTTGCAGGTGCTTCGGCAACGGCTAATGCAGCAGCATGGGCAAATCTATTATTATTTCCAACAACAAATGTATCAAAAGTATATTTTGGATTTAGTGTAGGGTTTGAATTACCCAAATTAGAACTAAAATCCGATGACATAGAATCGTCTGATTCCATTTCATCTTTTGAGATAATAGAAACATTGCAGTCTTTATTGGTTATATAGTTAAAAGTATTTGTTAGCAAATCATGATAGCGAGAATAAATTGCTTCTTTCTGAAAACTAGAAGAAGCAACTAGAACTATATTACCATTATCTGCATTTTGGATTTCAAGGTTTTTTATCCATGTTTCATAAGATATTTTTGTTGTTTCATCCTTTAAAAGTTCTTTTGCTTTTGTTAAAAGTTCATTTGCTTCATTTTGCATCTTTTTTTGTCCTCCAAAACACTTGAAATAACTGGGATAGAAAAGTTATCCACAGAGTTATCCACATATGTTGATAAATGTCCACACCTGTGGATAACTTTTGATAAAATTCATAAAAAATCTTGTCAAATATTGGCGAAAAACCATATATCCCTATTATTTTTATATCATATCAAAAACTAACTATAATAGTCAATAGAAAAAAAAAATTTCATAAAGATTATCATATGTAATTATTTTTAAAAATTCTATTGACATAAATAATGATTTTGTTGTATAATTGTAACGCTAATAAAAATTTTGAAATATTCCGGTTACGGTTATTTATACAAGGTAAATAGGAGGTGCGAAATAAGATGAAAAGAACATACCAACCAAAAAATAGACAAAGAATGAAAGAACATGGTTTCTTAAAAAGAATGAGCACAAGATCTGGAAGAAATGTATTAAAAGCTAGACGTGCAAAAGGTAGAAAAAAAATATGTGCTTAAAGAAAAGCCACTAAATAGTTATGTGGCTTTTTTTGTCTAAACAAAATATTATTAAATACAAGAAATTCTTAGGGCGGTAAATAATCCGCCTATTATTTAAAATAAAAAAATAAAAAGAGTGAAATATGAAAAAAATTAATACTTTAAAAAAGAATTATGAATTTAGATATGTTCTGTCAAAAGGTCAGTATTATCGAGGAAAATGTTTAACAATTTATATCAAAAAAAATAAATTGAACAAAAACATAATTGGTATTGCAATAAATACTAAAATGGGCAAGGCCGTAAAAAGAAATGCAGTAAAAAGATTGATAAGAGAAAATTATAGATTGTTAAAGGATAAAATTGAACCAGGAAATAGCATAGTTTTTTTATGGAATAAAAATATAGAACTAGAAAATGCTAATTTTTACGAAATAAAAAAAGAAATGGAGCAAATATTTAATAAGGCAGAAATTTTAAAAAAATAGGATATATATGAAAAAAATAATGATTTTTTTATTAAAAGTCTATAAAAAAACAATCTCTCCAATGATTTCAGCTTGTGGGATTCATTGTAAATATTATCCAACATGTTCAGAATATATGGTACAAGCTATAGAAAAATATGGAGTTATAAAAGGGTTTTTATTAGGCATAAAAAGAATATTAAAGTGCAATCCATTTTCAAAAGGTGGATATGATCCTTTAAAATAATAAGGAGGAAATAAATGTTAGCATTAATTTCAAATATTTTTGGTTATTTACTTAATTTTTTATATGAATTATTAAATAACAATTTTGGATATGCAATAATTTTATTTTCAGTATTATTAAGAATAATATTATTGCCAATTACTATTAAACAACAAAAATCAATGAAAAAAACAAATAAAATTCAAGGAAAAATAAAGGCGTTACAAGTTAAATACAAAAACAATCCTGAGATGTTGAATAAAGAAACACTAGAATTATATAAAAGTGAAAAAATTTCACCTTTTAGCGGATGTTTAAGTGCAATAGTTCAAATTATTATTATATTATCAGTTTTCTACATGGTAAGCCAACCACTTACATATATGAAAAAAGCAAATGATTCACATCCTGAATTAAGAGATGTTGTTAATGAATATAAAGAAGTAGTAAAAAGTGAAAATAATAACAAAACAAGATATTTAGAAATTGCTACAATTTCTAGAATGAAAGAGGCATATGTTGAAATTAATGATAAAATTAATTCAGAAAATGTTGATGAAAAAAATAATATAGAACAAAACAATGAAAATGTAGAAAACAATAATGAAGAAAATAATAAACAAGAAAAAATTGAAGAAAATACAAACACAGAAAACAATTCAGAAAATAATGAAACAATAGAAGAAAACAATATTAATAAAGATGAATTAGTAAGAAAGAAAGAATTACTAGAAAAATTAAATATTAATATGGATTTCATGGGACTAGATTTAAGTAAAGTACCTAGTGAAAATAAAACAGATTATAAAGTTTATATTATTCCTGTTTTATATGTAATTTCATCTTTTGCATCAATAAAATTAAATGCGACTTCACAAAGCAAGAAGAATAAGAAAAATGATTCTAAAGAAAATAAAGATCAAAACGAAGTTGATGCAGCGGCACAAATGAATAAAAGTATGTTATATATTATGCCAATTATGACTGTTTCAATTGCATTTATTGCACCATTAGGTTTAGCTTTATATTGGTTTGTAAGCAATGCTTTGATGATTGGTGAAAAATTTATTATCGAAAAAATAATGGATAATAAGGAGGATGAGGAAAATGCTTAAAAGTATTATTTCCGAGGGAAAAACAACCAATGAAGCAATAGAAAAAGGTTTAAAAGAATTAAATGTATCAAAAAATATGGTAGATATAAAAGTACTTGAAAATGAAGAAAAAAGAAGCTTTTTTAATATATTAGCTCCAAGAGTAGTAAAAGTTGAACTTACAGTAAAAGAAAATGCAAAAATAATAAATGAAAACAAAGCAGACAATGATGTAAAAGCTGAAAGAAAAGAAAGAATAGTTGATATTAAAGATTTAGAAAACGCAAAAAACATATTAAATGAATTTATTAAAAAATTCCTACCAACTGTGTCAGACAAACAATTTAATTATACAGTTGAAATAAAAGATAATGTTATTGAAATTAATATTACTGGGGAAGATTCAGGATGTTTAATTGGATATAGAGGAGAAACACTAAATAGTTTACAAACAATCTTATCTTCTATTGCAAATAAAAATAATAATTCAAAAATAAAAGTAATATTAGATATAGAAAATTACAGAAATAAAAGAAAACAAACTTTGGAAGAATTAGCAATTAAAGTTGCAAAAACAGTTTCAAAAACTGGAAAACCAGTTACTTTAGAACCAATGGGAGCATATGAAAGAAAAGTAATTCACAGTAAATTACAAGATAATAAATATGTAGCAACACATAGTGTAGGCGAAGAACCTAACAGAAAAGTTGTTATTTCAAAAAAATAATTTAATAAGTAAAATCAGAAGTCAAAGTTCAGATTTTAGTTTTATAGTGTATATTAAACTGATTTCGTACTTTGACTTTTATTTAAATTAATTATTATTTTATGGCAATAAAAATAAATATAAAAATAAAAAAGGAGGAATAAAAATGAGCACAATCGCTGCTATATCTACAGCTACTGGAAATGGCGGAATTGGAATAATTAGAATGACGGGCAAAAATTCATTTGAAATTTTAAATAAAATATTTGTACCAATCAAAAAAAATGATACAGAAATTAAAGGATATACAATTAAATTTGGTTATATAATTAATCCAAAAAATCAAGAAAAAATTGATGAAGTATTAGTTTCATATTTCGTAAGCCCTAAAAGCTACACTACAGAAAATATGTGTGAAATCAATTCACATGGAGGAATTATTGTTGAGAAAAAAATATTACAATTATGTTTGGAAAATGGTGCGGAATTAGCTGAACCAGGCGAATTCACTAAAAGAGCATTTTTAAATGGCAGAATTGATTTAGCACAAGCAGAGTCTGTAATAGATTTAATAAATTCAAAATCTGATAATGAGGCAAAGGCTTCAATAAATCAGTTAGAGGGAAAATTATCTCAAAAAATACATGTAATTAGAGACAAATTATTAGATGTAATGTCTGACATTGAAGCAAATATTGATTATCCTGAATATGATATTGAACAAATAACTAATAAAAAAATAGAAACTGTTTTAGATGAAATAAAAACTGATTTAATTAATTTATCAAATAGTTTTGAAAATGGGAAAATACTAAAAGAGGGAGTAAAAACAATTATTTTAGGAAAACCAAATGCAGGAAAATCATCATTATTAAATACAATCTTAAATGAAGAAAGAGCGATAGTTAGTGAGTTTGAAGGTACAACAAGAGATACAATAGAAGAATTTGTAAATATTCAAGGTGTACCATTAAAGCTTGTAGATACAGCAGGAATTAGAAAAACAGATGATAAAATAGAAGAAATTGGTGTAAAAAGAGCGTTAAAATTATCAGAGGAAGCTGATTTAATTATTGCTATTTTTGATGGTTCTAAGGAGTTATCAAGCGAAGATTTAGAAATATTAAATATTATAAAAAATAAAAAGGTTATTATTTTGCTAAACAAAAAAGATATAGGAGATAAAATTTTAGAAAATAATGAATCTATAAAAAATAATTTCAAAAATATAATAAAAATATCTGCAAAAACTGGTGACGGAATAGAGGAGTTGTATGATAAGATTGCTAGTATGTTTAAAACAAATGAAATAAAAATGAATGATGGAATTATTATTACAAACATTAGACATAAAAATCAAATAGACAAAGCTTTGAATAGTGTTAATGAGGCTATAGAGTCTAATAATAGTGGCATGCCTATAGATATTGTAAGCATTCCAATTAAGCAAATTTTAAATGATTTATCAGCTATTACTGGCGAAGATGTTTCTGAGGATATTATTAATGAAATATTTTCAAAATTTTGTTTAGGAAAATAAAAAACGTTAATTTGTTTGATACAAATAAATCAAAAATAAGAAGTTTATAATATAAAAATGATAAATATGTTGTTTGAACAATAAAAATGTCTTATTTTTGATTCTGAGCAGAAATTCTTGTGTAAGAAAATTAGTTAATGGAGAAAAAAATATAAAAGAGAACAACAAGAATTATGTAAACAATAAAAGTGATTCATAATTAATTATCGAAAAGGCAGTATATAGTATTGATTAATCAATAAAAAATATATAAAAAAAGATATTTTAGAAAAAGAGGGAGAATAAAATGAGTTATTATGCAGGAAAATATGATGTTGCAGTTGTAGGAGCTGGACATGCAGGATGTGAGGCAGCACTAGCTGCTGCCAGAATGGGAATGAAAACTTTAATGTTTTCAATAAGCTTAGAGGCAGTGGCAAATATGCCATGTAATCCTCATATAGGGGGAAGTTCAAAAGGTCATTTAGTAAGAGAAATTGATTGTTTAGGTGGAGAAATGGGAAAAAATATTGATAAAACACTTATACAATTGCGTATGCTAAATACATCAAAAGGGCCAGCTGTGTATTCTTTAAGAGCACAAGCAGATAGAAAGATGTATCAAATGGAAATGAAGCATACAATTGAAAAACAAGAAAACTTATATATGAAACAGGCGGAAATTGTTGATATAAAAGTTGAAAATGGAAAAATAAAATCAATAGAAACAAATATTGGTGCTATTTATGATGTTGACGCATTAATTTTAGCTACTGGAACTTATTTAAAAGGAAAAATACATATAGGTGAAACATCTTTTGAAAGTGGCCCTGATGGCGTGTTTCCAGCTAATCGTTTATCAGATGCATTGAAAAATTTAGGAATTGATTTAGTAAGATTTAAAACAGGTACACCAGCGAGAATAAACAGAAAAAGCGTAGATTTTTCTAAAATGGAAATTCAAGAAGGTGACACAAAATTAACTGCATTTTCTTTTGAAGATGAGATAGACGAAAATCTAGAGCAATTACCATGTTATTTAACATATACAAATGCTAAAACACACGAAATAATCAGAAATAATCTACATCGTTCACCTTTATATTCTGGAACAATAAAAGGTACTGGACCAAGATATTGCCCTTCAATCGAGGATAAAGTTGTTAGATTTGCTGATAAAGAGAGACATCAAATTTTTATTGAACCAATGGGTAGAAACACAGACGAAATGTATGTTCAAGGAATGAGTTCATCATTGCCTGAAGATGTTCAAATAGAGATGTACAGATCAATTGCAGGGTTAGAAAATGTTGAATTTACAAGACCTGCATATGCAATTGAATATGATTGTATTGATCCATCTGAATTAAAATTAAGTTTAGAGCATAAAAAAATAGAAAACTTATTTTTTGCTGGACAAATCAACGGTACATCAGGTTATGAAGAAGCAGCTTCACAAGGCATTATTGCTGGAATTAATGCTGTTTTAAAATTAAGAGGTGATGAACCTGTTATATTAGACAGATCACAGGCGTATATTGGAGTTTTAATTGATGATATAGTAACAAAAGGAACAAACGAACCATATAGAATGATGACTTCAAGAGCTGAATATAGACTACTTTTAAGACAAGATAATACTGATTTGAGATTGACTGATATCGGATATAAAGTGGGGTTAATTTCTGAAGAAAGATATAAAAAATTCTGCGAAAAAAGAGCAAGAATTAATGAAGAAATTGAAAGACTAAGAACTACTACAATCAAGCCTACAAGCGAAGTTAACGCATTTTTAGAAAAAAATAATTCATCTGTTTTATCTGGGGGAATTAAATTAGTTGACTTATTAAAGAGAAGTGAATTAAATTACGAAAAATTAAAAGAAATAGATATAAATAGACCAGAATTATCAGCAGTAGAGGCTGAAGAAGTTGAAATTCAAGTAAAATATGAGGGATATATTAAATTACAAGAGGCTCAAGTTGATAAATTCAAAAAATTAGAGAAAAAGAAAATTCCAGATGATATTATTTATTCTGAAATTAAAGGATTACGATTAGAAGCAAGACAAAAACTAGATAAAATTAGACCATTATCAATAGGTCAAGCCTCAAGAATATCAGGGGTTTCACCAGCAGATGTTAATGTGTTACATATTTATATTGAACAAGAAAAAGGTAATAAATAATATATAATTGAAAGGAGATGCGTCAAATGGAAATCAATGAATTTGGGGCTAAAATGAAAGATTTTTGCCAAAAAATTGATGTTGAAATTACAGATGAACAAATTTCTAAATTCTATAAATATATGGAATTATTAGTAGATTGGAATAATAAAATGAATCTAACTGCAATTACAGAACCAAATGATATAATTTTAAAACATTTTATAGACTCAATTACAATTGAAAACAGTATAAAAAATGACTCAAAAGTAATAGATGTAGGCACAGGAGCAGGATTTCCTGGAATTCCATTAAGTATTATTCGAAATGATTTAAAAATCAGTTTAATGGATTCATTAAACAAAAGAATTAATTTTTTAGATGAAGTAATTAAGGAAAATTGCTTGAATAATGTTGATACTATTCATAGTAGAGCTGAAGAGTTAGGAAGAAATAAAGATTATAGAGAACAATTTGATGTTGCTACATCAAGAGCTGTAGCTTCTTTAGATGTTCTTCTAGAGTATATGCTTCCATTTGTTAAAGTTGGAGGATATTGCATTTGTATGAAAGGTTCTAACATTGATGAAGAATTAGAAAACTCTAAAAAAGCTTTAACATTGCTAAATGGCAAAATAGAGAATATTATCAAATTTGAATTACCTGAGAGTGATTATGGTAGAAACATAATTGTTGTTAAAAAAACAGCGAGCACACCTGGTAGATATCCAAGAAAACCAGGAACTCCGTCTAAAGAACCGATTAGATAATAAAAAAGCAGAAATTAATTCTGCTTTTTGTTGAAACATGTGACTACACAAGTTGAAAAACATATAGAGTATATTAAAAAAATTCCTACTTATATATATTTTATAAGTAGGAATTTTTTTAGGTCGCTTTCAAAACGACATGCATATTCGAAAACAATTGTCAATAGCTAATTCCAAAAAATCGTTTGTTGTGAAACATGTTTTTTATTAAAAATATAAGATAAAAAATAGTGAAAATGTAAAAAATCATATTGACATATAATAAAACTTTTTATATCATAGAAAGGAAAGAAATTAATATGGAGGTATAGTCGTGGGAAAAATTATTTCAGTAGCAAACCAAAAAGGTGGAGTAGGAAAAACAACAACTGCAGTTAATTTGAGCGCTTCACTTGCCAAAAAAGGTAAAAGAGTTTTATTAATAGATACAGATCCACAAGGTAATGCCACAAGTGGTGTAGGTGTTGATAAATCTGTACAATTCTCAGTTTACGATGTATTAGTTGATGGAGTTGATATAGAAAATACTATTCAAAAAACAGAAGTTAAAAATTTAGAAGTATGTCCATCAAACATAAACCTTGCAGGAGCTGAAGTTCAGCTTGTATCAGCAAAAGAGAGAGAGTATAAATTAAAAGATAAATTAGATAAATATAAAGACAATTACGATTATATTATTATTGATTGTCCACCTTCATTAGGATTAGTAACATTAAATGCATTTACAGCATCAGATAGTGTATTGATTCCTATACAATGTGAATACTATGCGTTAGAAGGTTTAGGACAACTTATTAATACTATTAATTTGGTTAAGAAAAGAATGAATAAGAGTTTATCAATTGAGGGTGCTTTATTAACAATGTATGATGCAAGAACAAATTTATCAAATCAAGTTGTTAAAGAAGTAAAGAATTATTTTGATGACAAAGTTTATAAAACAGTTATTCCAAGAAATGTTAAACTAAGTGAAGCACCAAGCTATGGAATGCCAATATGTATGTATGATGCACGTTCAAAAGGTGCAAAATGCTACGAAAAATTCACAAAAGAACTAATAAAAAATAATGAAGCTAAAGGAAGACATATGAAATAAAAATTATGTCGACATAAAACTGACACAAAATTGAATAGGGGGTATTATAATGGCTAAGAAAACAGGCTTAGGGAAAGGTTTAGGGGCTTTATTTAATGATAATATGATTGAAGATAATGATGAAAATAAAATTGAGATAAAAGATGGTGAAGAAATAGTTCACAAAATCAAAATTAGAGAAATTGAACCAAATAAAAATCAACCTAGAAGAACTTTTAATGAAGAAAGTATAGATGAATTAGCAGAATCTATTAAAACATATGGTGTAATTCAACCAATAATTGTTACAAAAAAAGAAGATTATTATGAAATTATTGCAGGTGAAAGACGCTGGAGAGCTGCTAAAAAAGCAGGATTAGAGGAAATGCCTTGCATTGTAAGAGAAGATACTGAAAGAAAAAATAAAGAAATAGCATTAATTGAAAATATTCAAAGAGAAGACCTAAATCCAATTGAAAAAGCAAAAGGTTTTAAGGAATTAATTGACCAATATGGATTAACACAACAAGAATTAGCTGATACAATGGGAATTAGTAGAAGTGCATTGGCAAATACAGTAAGACTTTTAAATCTTGACCCAAGAGTTTCAGATTTAGTAATTCAAGGTAAATTATCTGAGTCACATGCTCGCACTTTACTTAGATATGATGATTTGGACAAACAATATGAAGCTGCATTACAAATAATTGAAAAAGGTGATAATGTTAGAGATATTGAAAGAAAAGTAAAAAGTAATAAGCGATTAAAAAGAGCACCTAGATATGATGCAATAATTCAAGATATTGAAGAAACTTTCCAAGGATATTTTGGAACAAAAGTAAGCTTAGAGGCTGGTAAAAAAAGTGGTAAAATTATTATAAGATATTCATCTAATGAAGATTTAGAGAGAATTATGGAATTAGTAAAAAATAAATAAATATAAAAATATATAAGTGTAAAAAGATGCTAATTACTAAATAGATAGTTTTTTTATTTAATAAAAAAATTATAAAATGGCGGTTTGATTTAATTCTAGTACATATAATTTTGCTGTATATAAACGAAAAATCAGTGCAAAATATAATTGTAACTTAAAATTAAAACAAACCACTATTTTTTTTATTTTAGGTATTGACAAAGGAGCTATAAATGTGCTAATATATATTTGTTGTTAAAACAAACGGAGAGGTGGTCGAGTTGGTTTATGGCACCAGTCTTGAAAATTGGCGTAGGTTTGTAGCCTACCGTGGGTTCGAATCCCACCCTCTCCGCCAAACTTGCTAAAGAAAAGATAATGTACGGCAAGCAAGTTTGTACATTATCTTTTCTTTTTTTATATGGAGGCGTACCCAAGAGGCTGAAGGGGATTGTTTGCTAAACAATTAGGGTTCGTTAAGGGCCGCGGAAGTTCGAATCTTCTCGCCTCCGCCAAAAAAAACATTGCAATCATAAAAATTGCAATGTTTTTTTGATATTAGAGAGGAATGCCATTATATTATACACATCTATTATAGAAAATGTGGCTATTTTAATATCAGGTGATAATGATTTGTATAAAGCAAATAGAAAAATTATAAAATAATAACGAAAATTAAAATAAAAAAATAGCTTAATGATTTGAATTTTATCAAAACATTAAGTTATTTTTTTTTATGTATGAATTAATGTATCATTTTCAGAATCTGTAGAGTGTTTTTCTTTATTTTTCATTTCTAAGTTATCTTTTGCAACAGTCATAAATAACTTCAACCTGTTAGTTTGATTTGTTTCACTTGCACCAGGGTCATAATCAATAGGAGCAATATTTGCATCAGGGAACTTAGAACGAATTGTTTTTATAACACCTTTACCAACAACATGATTTGGTAAACATGCAAAAGGTTGAACACAAACAATATTTGGAATCCCATGTTCAATATATTCAATCATTTCAGCAGTTAAAAACCAACCTTCACCAGTTTGATTTCCAATAGATAATATATCTTCAACTTTACTTTCAAGCTCCCAAATGTTGCAAGGTAGTAAATAACCTTTTTCGGATTTTTTTAATGCATTAACAACATCTTTTTCAACAACATCAATTAATTTTATAACAGCTTTAAATATACTAGCCTTAAGATTTCCAGATTTAATTAATTGATTAAATGTTATTTTATGTGTACAAATAAATTTAATAAATCCCATAAAATCAGGTAAAATAACCTCTGCACCATCTGCTTCAAGTTTATCAACAATAAAATTATTACCAAAAGGATGATATTTAATTAAAACTTCTCCAACGATTCCAACTTTAGGTTTCTCAACAGTTTTATCAAGCTCAATTTTTTCGAAATCCTCAACAATTTCATAAATGCTTTTCTTGAATTGTTTCATTGTAGATTTTTCAATTAATTTTTTACATTTTTCCATCCAATCGTCAAACAATTTATTAGATTCACCTTTGTTAACTTCATATGCTCTGTTTTTTGTTACTAATTTTTGAAGTAAATCTGCATAAACACACATTTTTAATAATCTTTCAATTAAAGGTAAAGTTATTTTAAATCCTGGCATTTTTTCCATTCCAACAACATTAAATGAAATAACAGGAATATCAGCAAATCCGGCATCTTTCAAGGCTTTTCTAATAAATCCGATATAATTTGTTGCTCTACAACCTCCACCAGTTTGAGAAATAATTAAAGCTGTTTTATTTAAATCATATTTTCCTGATTCTAAAGCTTCAATCATTTGTCCAGTAACTAAAATTGAAGGGTAACATGCATCATTATTTACATATTTTAAACCTGTTTCAACTGTATGACTGCTACAATCTCTTAATAAAACTAAATTGTATCCAGAAGATCTAACAGCAGATTCTAGAAATTCAAAGTGAATAGGTGCCATTTGAGGACATAAAATAGTATAATTATTTTTCATTTCTTTAGTGAAAATTTTTCTATGAACACTATAATCTCCATCACCTTTTTCAATTTTTGAATTTAATCTCTTATTCATACTTGCTAAAAGTGAACGAATACGAATTCTAACAGCACCCAAGTTATTGATTTCATCTATTTTTATTAATGTGTACATTTTTCCATAACTTGTTAGAATTTCTTCAACTTGATCTGTTGTGACAGCATCAACGCCACATCCAAAAGAATTTAGTTGTACTAATTCCAAATTGTCTGTTCTTCCAACAAAATCTGCAGCATTATATAATCTTGAATGATATGTCCATTGGTCAACAGCACGAAGAGGTTTTCTGTCAGTAGTTAAATGACATACACTATCTTCAGTTAAAACTGATAAACCTAAACTTGTAATTAAAGTATCAATACCATGGTTTACTTCTGGGTCCATATGATATGGACGACCAGCTAAAACGATTCCTTTTAAATTGTTATCATTTAAATATTTTACGGTTTCTTCACCTTTTTTATGAATATCATTTTTATAGTTTTGATATTCTTCTTCAGCTTTTTTAGCAGCATTTAATAATTCTTTTTTAGTAAAATTGTAACTTGCAAATTCAGGTAAATCCATAATTGTTTGTGCTAGTTTTTTAGCTTCAAAAGGAAGAAATGGATTTAAAAAATTAATATTTTTTGATTTTAGTTCTTCCACATTATTTTTTAAAACTTCTGGATAAGAAGTTACAATTGGACAATTGTATCTATTATTAGATTCTTTAAATTCTTTTCTTGAATAAGGAATACAAGGATAAAAAATAGTTGTAATTCCAGAATTTATTAAACTAATAATATGTCCATGTGATAATTTTGCTGGAAAACAAACTGATTCTGAAGGCATAGATTCTATACCTTTTTCATATGTTTTCCTATTACTCTTTTCTGAGATAATTACTCTAAATCCTAAATTTGTAAGGAACGTAAACCAGAAAGGGTAGTCCTCATACATATTAAGAACCCTAGGGATACCAATGGTTCCACGTTTTGCTTCAGTTGCATCTAAAGGTGTATAATTAAATGTTCTTTCATATTTATATTTAACTAAATTTGGCAATTGTTCTGAAGAACTTACAATTCCTTCGCCTTTTTCACATCTGTTTCCTGTAATACATCTGCTACCATCATTAAATTTATTAATTGTTAATAAACAATGATTTTCGCATCTATTACAACGAACATGTGATGTTTGAATTTCTAAGTTATCTAGTTCATTAATACCTAAAATATTTGAATGGTATTCCATATCTAAATTAGCTTCATATTGTTGTTTGGCAAGTAATGCAACACCATAAGCTCCCATTAAACCAGCTATATCAGGACGAACAACATTTTTTCCAACAATTAATTCAAAAGCTCTTAAAACAGCATCATTATAAAAGGTACCACCTTGAACTACTATGTTATCTCCCAATGTTTTCATATCTCTGATTTTCATAACTTTTTGAATCGCATTTTTTATAACTGAATATGAAAGACCTGCTGAAATATCACCAACAGTAAATCCTTCTTTTTGAGCTTGTTTAATCTTTGAATTCATAAAAACAGTACATCTTGAACCAAGGTCAACAGGATTTCTTGCTTCTAAAGCAGAATTTACAAACTCAGAAATACTTAAATTTAAGCTTTTAGCAAATGTTTCTATAAATGAGCCACATCCAGATGAGCACGCTTCATTTAGCATTATATTGTCAATTGTGCCATTTTTAATTTTAATATATTTCATATCTTGGCCACCAATATCAACAATACTTGTTACTTCTGGCATAAATTCTTTAGCTGCAGTATAATGAGCTATTGTTTCAATTTCATTTAAATCAACTTTTAAAGCAGTTTGAATTAATTTTTCGCCATAACCTGTAACTCCACTATATCTAATTTTAGCGTTACTAGGAAGTTTGTTATATAAATCCTTAAGCATTTTAATTACACTATTTAAAGGATTTCCTTCATTACTTCCATATAAAGAATATAATAAGTTACCTTCTCCATCAATTAAAACTAATTTAGTTGTTGTAGAACCCGCGTCAATACCTATAAAGCAGTCACCTTCATATGAAGATAAATCTTCTTTTTTTACAGTATCTTTGCTATGTCTAACTTTAAAATCTTCATAATCAGCATCAATTGAAAATAAAGGTGCAAGTGATGTAGATGATTTATCAACAGAATTTCGTAAAACCTCAATTTTACTGCTTAAATTTTGAGCACTTACAGTTGAAGCACTTAGGGAATCAAGAGCTGCGCCTTTTGCAACAAAAAGATGTGCTTCATCTGGAACAATTATTTGTTCAGGTTGTAAATTTAATGTTTCAATAAATCTATTTCTTAATTCTGACAAATAATTTAAAGGTCCACCTAAAAATGCAACGTTACCTCTAATTGGTCTTCCGCAAGCTAATCCGCTAATTGTTTGATTAACAACAGCTTGAAAAATTGATACTGCAATATCTTCTTTTGCAGCTCCTTCATTTAAAAGTGGTTGAATATCAGTTTTAGCAAAAACCCCACATCTAGATGCAATTGGATAAATTGTTTTATAATTCTTAGCAAGTTCATTTAATCCAGCACTATCAGTGTGAAGTAAAGCAGCCATTTGGTCAATGAAAGCTCCTGTTCCACCTGCGCATGTACCATTCATTCTTTGCTCAATAAATTTATCAAAATAAATAATTTTTGCATCTTCCCCACCTAATTCAATAACAACATCTGTCTGTGGAATATATTTTTCAACAGAGCGTTTACAAGAAACAACTTCTTGGATAAAAGGCAAGTCTAAAAATTTAGCAGCAGACATTGCACCAGACCCTGTTAAAGCAATTGTATAATAATATTCAGGATATTTTTTTATTAAATCTTCTAATACTGTACAAATAGTATTTTTTGTATCTGAATAGTGCCTTTGATAATTTTCAAAAAGGACTTGTAAATCAGAATTTAAAACAACTATTTTTACAGTTGTTGACCCTACGTCAACTCCAACATGTAAAACGTTATTCATATTGGTAAAACTCCTCTCAAAAATAAATATTTTCAAACCTTATTTTATATTGAAATGCGAAATTTGTCAAACAATAAAAACTAGGGAAAAAATGGAAATAAAGTTGTCGAAAAAAAGCTATGAAATTATAGAAAAAACAATATAGTTGTTCTAAAATAAGCTTGGCTATAATAATATAAACTAATCAAAAATTGAAAGGACGGATATTATGAAAGCAAAAAAAATTTATTTTTTAACGATTGCAATATTATTAATAATTTTATCAATAATATTATGGTCATATTTTAATAGGGATGAAGAAGTAATAAATGAATCAAATGAAATAGTTCCAGAACAGGAAATTTCAGATGAACAATTAAGAAATACTATTATTTCATTATATTATATCAATGACGAAACAGGAGAAATAGAAGTTGAAAATAAATTAATTGATGTAAAAAAAATAATGACAGAACCATATAAAGAGTTAGTAAACTTATGGTTAGAAGGACCAAAAAATAATAAATTAAAAAATAATTGTTCAAAAAATGTGAAAATAAATAGCACAAAACTAATGGGTGATTGCGTAATCATAGACTTTAATAAAAGTTTTATAGAAGAATATAGTGGAAAAGAAAACGAAGAAATAAAAAGAATTAATTGTTTAGTTAAAACATTAACAGAATTAAATGAGGTTAATTCTGTAAAAATATTAATAGATGGTGAAGAAAATAAATATTTAGGCAATTTTAATTTGTCTGAAAAATATTTAAGGGTGGATAATTAAAAATAGTGAATATTAATTAATAAATAGATAATAGATAAAATAAATAATAAATAAAATAATTAGTAAAATAATAAATAGAATAAGTAATAAATAATTTAATAAAAAATAAATAATTAAATAAATATTTAGAAGATAATTAATAATTTAATATTTCTAAAAAATAGAATAAAAAATATTTTTATTCTATTTTTTTAGAAACTTAGAAATTTTGGCAAATTTAGATATTTTTGAAAAGCTTTGTAAAAAGCCTTCTATTTCGGCTAATGAT
>SAMEA3663241__coassemble_149_pt1 | contig 19823 bp, 25 predicted proteins | sample SAMEA3663241__metabat2_low_PE_011 | metagenome-assembled genome bin SAMEA3663241 (sample SAMEA3663241) | pig gut metagenome | biome: pig gut; feature: pig-associated habitat; material: faeces | place: China | collected 2013 | reverse complement strand
CCTTATTGGGAATTAATCAATAATTTTACATAAACCGAGATTTGTATTTCATAATATATTGACTTTTTCAGTATCATTTGATATTTTTTATAGGGAGGAAATGTACATATGGAAGATATTGAATTTAAAACTACCAATAAAAAGTTTAAATGCCGAGTAAATGGTCTTATAATTAATGATGGTAAAATTCTTACATTACGAATGAAAAATAATACATCTTATTGCTTACCTGGGGGGCATGTTGAATTATGTGAAAACAGTAAGGACGCCATATTAAGGGAAATGTTTGAAGAAACCAAAACTAATGTTTCAATAGAAAAAGAATTTGCTATTGTCGAAAATTTTTATATAGATAAAAATAATCTAGATACTCATGAATTAAGTTTTTATTATATTGTAACGCCAGAAAACTTTGATAAGATAAAATTTGAAAATTATTCACTAATGGAAAATGATAAAGGAGAATTAAAACAACATAATTTTGAATGGCTAGATATATCAACTCTCAATAATGTTGATTTTAGACCTCCTTTTATTAAAGATAAACTTATCTCTGGCAATTATAATTTTGAACATATTATAATAACTAAATAAATTCAATTATAAAATCCATCATTTTTTATTAAAATGATGGATTTTACAATTTTAATTTTCTATTATTTCTTTCAATATCAATCTAATTGCATCAGAAAATCCAGCTTCATAATATTTCTTTGTATAACACCCAGTTAATTCTCTTTCTCCTTCAATCTTTTTATTAACACATTCCTTAATATTATTACAAACCTCCTCAAAACAATTTGGTAAATTACTCAATGCAATCTGCAAATCCTTATTGTTAATTTCATTGTTTTCTATGATTTCCTTGTTTTCAATTTTCTCTTCATCAGTTAATGACCAAAGTTCAACATTCCTTGCATCATATAATTTATCCAATAATTTTTCTCTTTCAAATTCCCCATTTTTTAACATTTTTCATATCTCCTTCTTAATCCAATTTTTCCACGTATAGAAGTTTAACAATTTTTTCAGTGTCGACTAACACGACTATATAGTAACACATCTTTTATTATAAAATCAAGAAAAATTTAATAAAAGTTGAGGTTCATATATGATTAGTAGAAAATATAACAATAAAGCCAATGTAACAGGTAATGCAATTAAAAATATTAGATTAGAAAAGAAATGGTCTCAAGCAACTCTATCTAATAAACTTATGATGTTAGGAATAGATATAAACTCTGATGGAATTTATAAAATCGAAAAAGGTGTTAGAATTGTTAAAGACTTTGAACTTTCTGCAATAGCAAAAGTATTAGGGGTTGCTGAAACTGATTTATTAAAAAATTTCAGAGATAACTTATAATATTTACAAACTGGAGTATTTTTTTACTTCAGTTTTTTTGCAACTTTTGCAATTATGCGTAAAGGGTATCTAGTGTACAGGAGGTTAAACCTCCTGTACACTAGATACTAAAGGCAGGATAGGGATGCAGAGCATTTTCCATCAAACACGCAGAAAGTCAAGCTTTCTGTCCTCTTCTTTTTCTAAGAAAACACAGAGAACATGCAGAGGATTTACCAACCTTGGGATTTCCTATATATTACTAGAGCTTCAATACTTTCAGCCAATCTATGGCAACTCGTTTATGCAAATTCTCCCACCTGAGTATTTCTTCTAATCATAAAGTATCAGCACTTTTAGCAGATTCAAAATAAGTATTTTATTATACTCACATTAGAATCCACCCGGTGTATATTTTGTATGCTTACACCCATATAACTTTCATCGATTTTAAAACAAGTCATTCGATTCACACATATTATGCAACAAATCTTCTTCATCCTCATTTTTATTTATAATACGCCTATTTCTTCTAAAATTCGTCCTATTTTTCTTCATCAATTCATTAACAACACTTTTATAATAATACATAACAAAATCATTTATTCTCGATTCTGACGTCTCACAACACCTTTCCTTTTCTCTACAAACATCATAGATCCTAATCAACATATCTCTACTAATATTATTACTCAAATGCTCCAAATTATCTTTAACCATTAGAGCAACAATATAAGTAATCACCTTAACCTTTTCCAAATTTTCTTTTGTATATAAATCTATAACATTCTGATTATACAACATATCATATTTCTCTAACAAATCAACTATCTTATCGTCCCCAACACCCACAAACTCTTCTGGAATTTTTTCCTCTTTATTTATAATATAATTAAATAATCTATCTATCTTATTATTCTTATTATTATTTGTGTGCAATTTTTGCACATCATGTTGTGTAGTTTCTACACTACTTGATGTTAAATTTTTTAACGACTTGTCGTGTAATTTTTTAACATCTTGATGTGCAGTTTTTACGCTACTTGATTTCAAGCCACTTTCAGCCACTATTTCATATAATTTTTCTTCATTTATAAAATACCAGGTCTTTAATGGCATTCCAAATTCTTTAGTTTCTAATATTCCTTTTTTCTTTAAATTCTTAATTGCTTTCCTTTGTTGATATACAGAAAGCATTGTTTGTTCTTCAATATTTTCTCTTGTAGAATAAAAATATCCATCTTCTAATTCATCTCTTTTTCTCCAGTAAACATATTCAGAGCAAAGTTCTCCTAGTAATATTGCTTCATGTAATCCTATCACTTTCATTACTGTTTTATTTAATACAATATATCCATTGTTTGCAAGTAAATCTATTATCATATTCATTCCTCCGTTTTTTGAAATTAACTATTTACTCCTATAGTTTTCAAATAGTCATTTTGAAAAATTTGTCGTTTTTATTTGGTTCAAAAAAAGCAAGTTTCAAAAAAACTTGCTTTTACGATTTTATATAATCTCTCTCAAATCCCTAATTATCAACAATTTAACGATTTCAAATTTTCCTTGTAAACGGTTGTAAGAATATCCAAACTCCATTGAATTGTTACGTGTTTTTGATTTTCTGCTGCTTGAATTACAGTATTATTGTATTCTCCATATGGTCCTCTGTATAAAGTTGTTGGCTTCCCTGTAATCTTTTTTATCTTATCTGAGCACATTGAGATTTCTTTTTCATTTTCCTCAAGACTTAATTCGTTTACATGCTTATGTCCATCTGAATGATTTGCTATTTCATGCCCTGCGTCTGAAATCTTTTTTACTGCTTCTGGATATTTATCCACCCAATCTCCTACCATAAAAAAAGTTATATGTACTTTATGCTTTTCTAATGTTGCTAAAATTGAATCTATATCATCTGCATTCCATGCACAATTCATTGTAAAAGCTACCTTTGGCTCATCTGTTTGAACATTATATATTGGTACTAATTTTGATTGCGACATAGTTTGAATCAATTCTCCTGCTTTGTTTCCAAATGTTGCTGCTATTATAAATAATGCCACAACTGTGCTTAAAGCAACTAAATATGAATATATTTTTTGTTTGTTGAATACTATAAACATAAATAAAAACCTCCTAAATTAAGCTGTTTAATTTTATGCTTAATTTTGGAGATTTATGCTATTTAAATCTTGGCTAAAATACTTTCAAAAGCCTTCTTCCTTGGACCTATGCTATCCTTTTCTTCAGGTTCAAGTTCAGAAAGAGTTTTGCTTAAACCTTCCGGTTTGAAATACTGATCAAATCCAAACTCTCTTTCTCCTGCACATGAACACATATTTCCAAGTAAGTATTCCGTTGCAAATATCTCTCTTTCAGAATCGACATATGCAATTGCAGAAAACCACTTTGCCTCTGTAGATTTATTTCCACTCTCAGCCATAAGTTCAAGAAGTAACGGATACAATTCCTCTGGTTTATCAGCATTCACACTAGCTCCTGGACGCAATTTTTCTATACAACGTTTAGTATACACTCCAGGATAGCCATTTAATGCAGTAATTTCAATACCAGAATCCTCAGCCAAAACAGGCATATTAAGCTTTTTAGCCCAATACCTTGCTTTAATTGTAGCATTTTCAATAAATGTTGTACCGTTTTCCTCTGCCTGAGGTACATTAACTGCTTCTGGAATATCCTTTAAACAAACTATAGTAATGTCCTCAGGTGCCATACGTTGTATTTCTACCGCCTTCTTTTGATTCCAACTTGCAAAAACAATTTTTTTCATTGTTTTTCCTCCTTACTTTTTATATCAATTATATTACTTTTCATATTAATTAGATTACTTTTCATATTAACACTGCTTTATATGAAAGTCAATGTAATAACTACCAATTATATTACAATTATTATAACAACTTCCCCACCAACTGTAAACCAATTTTCCCACAGTAGAGTAGCAAAACATATAAAATTATGTAATCACAGGAAATATATTAACAACGGAGTACAGACGCACAGTTTGGCGAGAATTGCCAAAAGAAGTTAAATGGACACTCCCTTCTAAAACACACCCATTCCCAAAAAGTCTATTTTACCTTTTGACAACTTCAAGCCAGCAAGTCTACGCAGTGTTAATATATTTCCTGTAATTACATAATTTTATATGTTTTGCGGTCCAACCAATACACCCCACCAATACACCGACACCAATTGACAAATCTCGCATTTTATAGTATATTCTAAGTATATGAAAAAATAAAAGGAGGAAATATTATGTTAAAAAGTTTTATGAAAGAATTTAAAGATTTCATATTAAGAGGAAACGTAATGGACTTAGCAGTTGGTGTTATCATAGGTGCTGCTTTCAAAGACATAGTTGATGCTTTAACAGCAGACTTTATTCAACCATTAATCAACTCTGTTGGTGGAGCTGAAATTGGTGGAACAATCGAAATTTGGAACAACCAATATCTAAATTACGGACACTTCTTAACAGCTGTTATCAACTTCATTATCATGGCATTCATTTTATTCGTTTTATTAAAATCAGTAAATAAAGTAATGTCATTAGGTAAGAAAAAATCTGCTGAAGATGGTGTTGCTACAACAAAAGTATGCCCATTCTGTAAAACAGAAATCGATATTGAAGCAACAAGATGTCCACATTGTACATCAGAATTAAATGACAAAAAACATAGTCATGCTGAGTAATTTTTTAAATACATAAGTAAAAAAAGAATCCTTATAATTAAACTATATTTGAAAAACATAGCTTAATTTTAGGATTCTTTTTTTATACAATTTCATTAATCACATTTAATCTTAATAGCCTCTTCTATGCTATCATGTAACCTATCATCTATGCTATTTACCTTACTATTATAATCAGCCTCATTATTTATAATCTCATACATCTTCAATCTCTGACAATATACTTTATTTTCATTAATAACCAAATACCACAAATACCCTAAAATAAACAAAATTGAGATATTCTTTAAATATAAAATCATCACACTTGAAAATATTGTTAAAATAACTATACTAGTCTTTGAAATCAAATTAATATAACCATATGTATTTTCAAGACCATTAATAATATGTAAAATATTTTTTATAATCCTTCCACCATCTAATGGATATATTGGAATTAGATTAAATATTCCAATTAATATATTTGAATATATCAAAAATTCCACATTGACATTAAACAAATCTTTGTCTAATATACAAAAAAATATAACTAATAAAAAATTAACAATTGGTCCACTTACAGCAATTATTAATCTTTTTAGAGCTAATATATTTCCATTAAATAATCTTCTATTATAATCACTTGTTCCTATTCTAAAATTAATTGATAAACCTAACGGATTAAAGCTTAATGATTTGGGCTTAAATCCTAAAGCCACCCCTGCAAATAAATGTCCTAATTCATGTAAAAATGCAAAAAACATTAATAATCCATATATTTCAATCTGCCTTGTTATTACAAAAATTATTATAAAAACAAAAATTTTTAAATCAATTTTTATCTGCATATAAAAAACCTTTCTAAAAATTTAAAATCAAAGATGGATCTATATATCTTCCATTTCGTCTTATTTCAAAATGAAGATGTGGTCCTGTTACTTTACCTGTTGCACCAACTTTTCCTATCTCTTGTCCCTGATTTATATAATCACCTTTTTTTACTTCTAACTGACTGCAATGAGCATATACTGTCAAAATTTCGCCATTCTGAATTTTTATATGATTACCGGTAATCTCCAGCCCAAGATGCTGCAACAACTGTGCCTTCAATTGCTGCTTTTATTGGTGTTCCTGTTTTTCCACTTATATCAATTCCTTGATGAAACGCGGATACTATTTCGGTTTCCTCCCTTCTACCAAAACCTGATGTTATTCTGCCCTCAATTGGTTTTATAAAATTAAAATTTTGTTTAGCATATTTCGCATCCTGCTCCATTTGAGTTTTATTTTCAAAATCTTGTTTTGCCTTTATTGTCCCATCATTTAATGAATTTAGAGAAATATCTGCTCCACCTCCAATTCCATCTTGAGTGTTTTCTTGATTGTTTTGATTATCTAAATTATTTGTTTGATTTTCCGCTTCTTGTTGATTTTGATTATTTTCTGCATTATGATTGTTTTCTATGTTTTCTGTATTTTCAGTGTTTTCCCCATTTTCAGAGCCATTTTCAGAGCCATTTTCAGAGCTATTCTCAGCATTTTGATTATTTTGAGCGTTATTTTCTTCTTTTTGATTATCTGTATTATCATTATTTTCAGAATTTTGACTGTTTTCCCCCTCCTGATTTCCGCTATTTTCCTCTTGATTTTTATTTTCACCATCTACATTATTTTCACTTTGATTTTTATCTTCTTTTTTTATTATATTATTAATATTGTTATTAAAATATTCCTTACACTGATTGTACAAATTCGCAAAATTAACATCATAACTTAATACCGCTTTTGTTTCACTTATTATATTTTCACTAAAGACATTATTATAATTATTTAAAATCATAAAACAAAAGTAAATAACTAAACATACCAAAATTTGTATAACCATTTTTCTTCCAAGTGAAACCTTATTTGCTTTACCTATATTAACCGAAGCTGTTGAAACTCTTACCCCTTGTGCTTTTCTTTTATAATAAATTTCCTCAGCTCTCCTTATTCTTTCCTCTGGAGAAATAATTCTATCCATTAGCTTTCATCTCCTTTTATATTCTCTTTTGAGCTTAATATTGCCTATAACAAAAAAAGACATATGAGATTACCCATACTTGTCTTTTTAAATGTATATGTTTAATTATTTATTTTATGATACAAATAAAACTTATTATTGAAAATATCAACAAAATCGCTGAAAAGCATTTTAATTTTTTGTACTTCTTTTCTAGTACACTATCTGATTTTATATTATTAAAATCTTGTTTTTCAATTTTGCTTATATAATTTGATACCAATAATTCCGCTTCTTTAACAACATAATCTTCATCATTACCTCTATCAATTTCTCCCGAAAATTTTTCAGATGACTTTTCAACATATTCTGGTCTTTTAATTTTTTGATTTTCTTTAAAAACAACAAACGCCTCTTCCACAAGATTTGAAGGCAAATCCTTTAATATAACAATATTTCTCATTTTGTTAATATCCATAAATCTTTTGTATGATTATTTATAAAACCATATGCTTATAAATAAACATACTCTCCTTTCTTTATAATTTAAGAAATTTATTTATAGATATTTTTTCCAAAATTTCCTTTTTTATTCAACACATCAATAATTCCAAGAGAAACTAAACTGCATACATTTTGAATTTGATTTTCTGACACTTGTGTTAAGTTTTTGAAATTACTAATATTATCATACATTTGCTCACACACTACTGCTTTTATACTTATATCTCCAATACATTCATTTTCTTTTTTTAGAGATTCCCCATATTTTAATCCTCTATTTTGTATAAAAACCTTTCCAATATCTGATTTATGTGAGATTGCAGAATCTAAAACAATTATTATATCATTTGAATACATTTTCTTTATATTTTTAATTTTGTCTTTAATATTGTTATAAGTTATACAATTTTTTAAATCACCTATGATTTTTATTCTATTTTTTTTACCAATAGTATTTTTTAAAACAGAACCAACAATTGGTCCAAAAGCATCCCCAATAATTAAGTTTGTTCCAATACATATAAATGTAATGTTTTTATAATTATTTAGTATAGTAGTATTATTTATGTTAGTAACTGCTTTATCATTTAAACTACAATCTATAATACTACTTAATTCCCATACAAATCTTTTATATTCCACACTATTTTTTAGCATTGTTCCTCCGTTAAATTATCGAATTTTTATGTAACTATATTATTGTAAGTTATGCTTTTTTTCCATTATTATTCATGTTTTTTTACTGATTCTGCAAAAAAACATATATAAAAATACGAAATTTTTATATATGTTTTTTATAAATATTATGCAGTTTTTAATTCTAATCTTAACTTATCAGCTATCATGGCTATAAACTCTGAATTAGTAGGTTTTCCCTTTGATGTAGAAACAGTATATCCAAATATACTTTCAACTGTTTCTATCTGACCTCTTGCCCAGGCAACTTCAATTGCATGACGAATTGCTCTTTCAACACGAGAAGGTGTTGTTCTGTATTTTGCTGCAATTTCTGGATATAATTGCTTTGTAATTTGATTAATTACATCTATATCTTTTACTACCATCATTATTGCTTCTCTTAAATATTGATATCCTTTAATATGTGCTGGTACTCCAACCTCATGAATTACATTTGTAACTAATGCTTCTAAATTATCAGCATCATTCTTTTTTTCTTGTTGTATCTCTATATAAGGTGCTCTAATTTCTTTACTCATAAAACTAACTCTATTTCCAACTGGTTGAAATGTTTTTATTTCTCTTATTCTTTTTATTAGTACACTTATTTCAAATGGTTTTATTATGTAGTATTGTGCTCCTAAATCTATTGCTTTTTGTGTTATTTTTTCTTGTCCAACTGCTGATAACATTATACATATTGGTTTCTTTTCCATATTTGATTCATTTATTTTTTCCAAAACTCCTAGTCCGTCTAAATGTGGCATTATAACATCTAATATTGCTATATCTGGTTTAGTAATTGATATTAACTCAGATGCTTCTTCTCCATCTTTTGCTACACCTACAACTTCTAAATCTTGTTCTTCTTTTAAATACCCTAATAATGTCATAGCAAAATCTCTGTTGTCATCTGCTATTAATACTGTTATTTTTTTATCCACCTTTTTTCATCCTCCTGTTTAAATATTTTTGTAAAACTGGAAAAATTTTACAATTCAGATTATATTATTTCTTTATAAAATTTGCAATAGTTTTTTGGTAATTTTTTCCATTTATTGTAAATTTTTTCCAGTTAATGTATTTTTATTTAATTTATTGATTTAACTTTATACAAAAAGTGCAAATTAAAAATTACATTTTTTAATTTGCATCTACTTTTTTTCTTATGTTTTTTGTATTAATAATTTTATGTGATATAACATTACAATTATTACAATTTTTATCTAAAACTTTATCTAATTCCTCTTTAGTAACCTCTAAATAACATTTTATATTATTTTCATAAATAATATTTGAAATATTAATATTATTTTTTTTACAATAATATTTTAGCAATTCTAAATTAGAATACTCAATTTCCACTTCAACTTCTAACCCTAATGTTTCATTAGCAATTGTTGCATTTTCTATTACTTTTGTTGTTGCATCTGAATATGCTCTAACTAATCCACCAGTTCCTAGTAAAATTCCACCAAAATATCTAGTAACTATAATCAAAACATTACATAAATTATTTTTTGCTAAGATATTTAGCATTGGACCACCAGCTGTACCGACTTGGTTCCCCATCATCACTAAATCTTTCTAAAACACCATTATCAGTCATTATTCTATATGCAAAACAATTATGCCTAGCATCAAAATACTGTTTTTTTACATTTTTTATTATTTGTTGAGCTTGTTCTTCATTATTTATATAAAATAATGTTCCAATAAATTTAGATTTTTTTTCAACAATTTCATCTTCCAATTTTTCTTCTTCTATTGTAAAAAACATCTTTTTCTCCTTGTAAAATATATTTAATTATTTCCAGCCACAAATCCTGTTGAATATGCTATTTGCAAATTAAATCCACCTGTATATGCATCAACATCAATAATTTCTCCAGCAAAATATAAGCCTTGTACAATCTTTGATTCCATTGTTTTAGGATTAATCTCTTTAATAGAAATCCCCCCTGAAGTAACTATTGCTTCATTAATAGGTCTAAAATCTGTAATAACAACAGTAAAGTTTTTTAATAACTTAACTAATTTGGTTCTTTCTTGTTTTGTTATTTCATTTACTTTTTTATTTTGGCTAATTCCTGATAAACTAATGATTGGCTCTATTAGTTTTTGAGGTAATAATTCATTTAAACTATTTTTAAAAAACTTATTTTTATCTTTTTCAAAATCTCTTAAAACACGACTATCCAATTTTTCTTCATCTAAGGCTGGTTTTAAATCAATTTTTAAAATAATTTTTCCATTAGTTAATAATTCTTCAATGTTTTTATATCTTAGTAAATGTGCAGAACCACTTAATATTGTTGGACCAGATACACCAAAATGAGTAAAAATCATTTCTCCAAAATCTTCATAGATTGTTTTGTTTTTGTCAACATCTTGAAGCTTAATTTCAACATTTTTCAAACTTAATCCTTGTAAATCTTTACACAAATCAAGCGAATTTGCATATTTACTATTAAAAATATTTACATTATTTTTTTCTTTATCACGTATATTATTAACAACTAAAGGAACTAACGAAGGTACTATTTTAGTAATATTGTGACCTAAAGCTTTTGCAATAACATATCCATCTCCAGTAGAACCAGTTGCTTGATAACTATTTCCACCTGTAGCTAAAATCACTTTGTCAGCATTTTCAATAACTTTTTTACCATCTTTTAAGTATTGAACACCTGTTACTTTTTTAGTTATATTACTTGTTTTTGATAACTTATATGAAGTTTTTTGTCCTTCAATTTTATCTAGTTTATTAAAACCATTATTGTTATCTACAAAATTGTCATTCTCAAAAACATCATGTGTTATAATCTTTTCAACTTTTGCATTTGTAACAATCTTCACCTTCAAGCTTTTAAGCTCTTCCAAAAAAGCGTTTAAAACATCTATCGACTTATCACTAACTGGAAAAATTCTATTACCTCTTTCTTCTTTAACTTTAACATTATGTTTTTCCATTAAAGCAATAATATCCTTATTAGCAAATCTTTCAAAACAACTATACAAAAATCTTCCATTCCCAGGAACATTCTGAATAAACTCGGAAATATCCAAACTACTAGTAATATTGCATCTTCCCTTACCAGTAATCAGTAATTTTCTCCCAAGCCTTTCCATCTTCTCCAAAATTACAACATCATTTCCATTTCTAGCAGCAGAAATCCCAGCCATCATCCCAGCAGGTCCACCACCAATAACTACAACCTTCACAATTTATCCTCACTTTCAAATTATTAATTTTCTCCCTACAGTAGAGTAGGAGAAAATAATTAGGCAAACAAGAAAAATATATTAACACGCAGTAAGTGCGCAGTTTGGCGCTCCCATCTCATGTATTTCTCTCAAACTTCAACGCCAGCAAACGAACGGAGTGTTAATCATATTTTTTTGTTTGCATAATTATTTTCTCCGTTCCACTGCACAAGCAAAACTACAAATTTGAAATAGCCCTCATAACACCTAATTTCCCATACTCATAAGTTAATCCACCTTGCATAAATGCAATATAAGGTGGTCTAATAGGTGCATCACAAGAAAGCTCAATAGATGACCCTTGTGTAAAAGCCCCTGCAGCCATAATAACCTTATCAGTATACCCAGGCATATCCCATGGCTCTGGCACTGAACTTGAATCAACAGGTGACCCCTTTTGAATACCTTGACAATACTTTATAACCTTATCAGCATCTCCAAATTCAATTGTTTGAACAATATCTGATCTTCTTTCATCAAATCTAGGTACAGGTTTAAATCCTAAATCTTCTAACATTTTACTAGCAAATACAGCTGTTTTTAAGCTACTTCTAACAACGCTAGGAGCCATAAACAACCCTTGTAAAATTGATTTATTAACACCTTGACTTGGTCCAACTTCTTTTCCTTGTCCTGGAACTGTTAATCTTTCGGCAGATAATTCAACCAAATCACTTCTACCTGCAATATAGGCACCATTTGTAGCAATTCCGCCACCAAGATTTTTAATTAAAGAACCAACTATAACATCTGCGCCAAAGCTTGTTGGCTCATATTTTTCTACAAATTCTCCATAACAATTATCTATCATAATTATTACATCTTTATTAACCTCTTTTATTAATTTTACAACTTTTTCTATTTTGTCAAGCGTAATACTTTTTCTTGTTGCATAACCTCTAGAACGTTGTATTTCAATTAATTTTAAATCACCTTTTCCAACTCTTTCGGCTATTTTATCATAATCGAAATCATCATTTATCATATCTATTTGTTCATATTTTACTCCAAATGATTTTAACGAACTACTATTTTCTTCTATTCCAATTACTTTATCTAAAGTATCATAAGGTTTTCCACAAATGCTAAGCATTGTATCTCCTGGTCTTAAAAAAGCAAATAAAGCAACTGTTAAAGCATGGCTTCCTGAAATAAATTGATTTCTTACTAGGCAATCCTCTGCACCTAAAACCTCTGCAAAAACTTTTTCTGTAGTATCTCTTCCAACATCTCCATATCCATAACCTGTTGTTGTTCCAAAGTGCATATCAGATATATTGTATTTTTGAAATGCTTTTAATACTTTTGCTGTATTATATTCACATACTTCATCAATTTGTTTGAACACACCTTCAATATCTTTTTCAACTTTTTTTGATAATTCTACTACATTTTCATTGATTCCTAACTCTTTGTACATTTTTCTAACTTCCCTTCTATTTTCTTATTTTGCAATTATCATTTTTTTGCTTAACTATCTTCTAGTTAGCTAAATTTGTTAACAATGTTTATAAAAATTATTATTCACAAATGAAATATGGTTTACCATAATCTAAATCATATTCATAATATTTTCCTACAAAATTTGGATTATTTGATTCAATAACATACTCAGGCTCTAGGATAATCTCACCATTTGAATTAACAACTCCCCATTTGCCATCAGCCTTTATTCCAGCAAATCCATAGTTATTAAATTCTGTTACAAAATCATATTTAGGTTCAATAATTTGATTTCCTTGTTTATCAACAAAACCCCATTTTCCATTTTCTTTTTTTGCATATATATCTGCATCAAATGCATCTCTGTTTTCAATAATGTTTCCTTCAAAATCAATAAATTCAACATTATCATCTGATTGAAGAATGATATAGTTTTCCTTAATAATTACGTTTGCATTTTTCATACTTGTTAAGATTTTATCATTACAAATAATTGTAATTATATTTTTGTTATAATCTATCGCTTGTAAAAGTCTAGTATTAGATATCTTTTGAATACTGTCATATTTAAAATCTACAATTTTATTTCCATCAACATCAATAATTCCAAATCTTTTATTTTTGAAAGTGATGAAATAATTGTCATATATATATTCCAAATAATCATATTCATCTTGCTTTAACTCGTTTTTTGAAACATCTAAAACTTTAAATTTTTCATCACTAGTAATAGCAATAACATAATTATCATTTGTTGTTTGATTTAATCCAACAATATCTTCTAAATCAATTTTTTGATGTGTTTTATAATCATAAATTTCAATCTTATTTTCAATTTGGGCATTTATATATTTTCCTGAAATGTAAATGTTGTCATATTTTATATCATATTTTATATTACCATCTAAATCAGAAATACCTTGTTTTGAAGCTTGTTGTAAAATTAAAAATTTATTGCTTTTATCATATCCAATATCTTCATATTCATGTTTTAGAATATTATCATTATTTTTATATAGCCCTGCTTTGCCATTTTCAAATGCAACAATATACACATCATTACTAGGAATTTCAAGTCTATCTAATTGATCAAACTTTTCTTCTAAAACTTGTTTTCCCTGTCTATCAATATATCCATATTTATAATTATTTTCAGACCCAATTGCAACTATAAATCCAGAATTTCTATATTGTTGTTCATCTTGATAATAGCCATCTGATATGATTTTATCATACTTTTCATTAACAACTATTGCCCCATTTATATTCATAATTCCATACTTACCATCTTTTTTTACAAGAAGCAAACCTTCATTATACTCAAAACTATTTATTTCATCATATTTTGCTTTAACAACAATATTGCCTTGAAAATCAATCAATCCATATTTGCCTTTATCTGCATATTTTAAAACACTTTTTTCATATGGAATTTCACTTATACCTGAATCTAATTCTATTGCTTCAACAACAACATACTGATATAATATCTGCTCTGATTTATCATTTAGAACTTTAATTTGATATTGACTTTTTTCGGGATTATAGTCATATTTACAAATAAATACTGGTTTTGAAGGATTTGGAATTTGAATTTCATCATATTTTGATTGAACTACGATTTCACCATTTTTGTTAATAACACCAAATTTATTGTTTTCACTAAATAACATATAATTTATTTCTTTCACAACTTCAATTTGGTAGTCTAATCTTGCCTTATTATTTTTTAGTGCAAAAGCCACGCCAACTGTGATAATAACACAAATTACACTTATTATTAAAAGACCAACAAAAATGATTTTTTTATTCATATATACACCTTCTATTTTTAATTTTTCTTTTGATTATAATTATTAAAGACCTAATTTTACTGTATATTCTAATATCTCTTAATCCATTATATAAACTATATTTTCATCTGTCAATGAAAGTTAGCAAACTTTTTCCTTTATTTTGCTCGTTTTCACTAATTACCTTATTATTTGACATTTTATAAACGCCTAAAACACTAAAATATATAAAAATCGACAACACAAAACACGCAAAAAATTTGCCAATTGTAGTACAAAACCAATTCACTTTATGACATCACCTCACTTTCATTATTAAGTTTTAATTTTTCTGAAATACTGGGAAGATAAAATTAAATTTCCCAATTTGAAATAATTTTTTGAAATTAAAAATTTTTAATTGATTATTATTCTAGCATTTTTTTTGAGATTTGTAAATAGTTTTCAAAAAAAAATTAGAGCTCCCCCAAAAAATCAGAGCCAAATTGCCCATTCCCTTTTGCTCATCATTCATATCTTTTGAGTAGCCCAAGTTATAGAATTATGTAGCATAAAAAAATATATTAATACGCAGTAAGTGCGCAGTTTGGCGCTCCCACCTTCCGTCTTTCTCCCAAACACAAACGCCAGCAAACGAACGGAGTATTAATAATATTTTTTTATGCTACATAATTCTATAACTTGGGTGGCTGATTATAATCAACCTAGCTACAAATATGTCTCCTCGTCATCTCCAACAAATGCAACTTAGTAAACCCAATAACCTGAGTCTTAGCCCTATCTTTTTTCAAGCATTCCAATAGAAGATTTTGAACAATCTCCTCATCCTCTTTAGTATCCATATCTATATAATCAATAATAACAATTCCACCAATATCTCTTGCTCTAATTTGTCTTGCTATCTCAATAGTAGCCTCAGAATTTACTTTCAAAACAGTTTTTTCAATACTTTCTTTTCCAATAAACTTTCCAGTATTAACATCTATTGCAGTTAAAGCTTCAGTTTGATCTATTGTAATAAATCCTCCACAATTCAACCATACTTTTCTATTAGATATTTTTTCAATTTGTCTTTCTAAATTGTAAATATCCAAAATATTTTCTTTATTTTTTAATTCAACCTTTACATTTAAATTGTATTCACTAACAAGTTCTAAAACATTTTTATATACTTTTTCATTATTAACAATAATTTTATCTAAACCTTGATTTCCGATATCTAACAATAATCTTTTTATAATACTTCCCTTTTCATATAATAACTCAGGAGTACTATTTTCAAGCTTAATTAAACTCTCTGCTTTAGCTTTAACACTCTCATAAATATTAATTATATTATTTATATCCTCTTTTATTTCCGCTTCTGTAGCATTTACAGCCGATGTTCTAATTATAAAACCATAATTATTTATTTTCATACCTTCAACAATACTATATAATCTTTGTATCTGCTCATCATCTTCAATTTTCTGAGATATTGTTATAAACTCATTATTTGGAATCAAAACGACAAATTTTCCAGCAATATTCAAATTAGTTGAAACTTTAGCACCTTTTTTATCTGTCATATCTTTTTTTACTTCTACAATAACAGGCATACCTTTTTTCACATAATCTTTTATATTATATTTATTTAAATCTTCATTTTTATTTCCTGTTTGATTACTTACTTTTGGAAGAATATCTTTAATATGTAAAAAAGCATTTTTTTCGCTTCCGATGTCAACAAATGCAGCCTGCATTCCTGGTAAAATATCTGTTATTATTCCTAAATAAATATTTCCTTCTAATCTTTCTAAATTATCATATTCTTCATATTTTTCTATAAGAATACCATTTTCAATTACAGTAATAATGTTTTTATCTTTTGCGCAATTTACTATAATTTCCTTCATTAAATATACATTCTCCTTTTATATAATTAATTAAATTTATTCATTGCAATATCAACACCATTTTTTAATATTTCCTCAACTGCTTTTTCAGCAATATCAACACCTTTTTGCAAAATCTCATATTCTTCATCTGGTATATGTCCTATTACATAATTAATCAAATCATTTTTAAATTCAGGCATTCCTATTCCTACTCTAACGCGTGCAAAATCTGTAGTATTCAAACAACCAACAACAGATTTCATTCCATTGTGTGTACCAGGTCCTCCATTTTTTCTTATTCTTATTTTTCCAGGAGCTGTATCAATATCATCAAAAATAACTAAAATATCTTTATTTTCGACTTTATAAAAATTAACAAACTCGTAAACAGCTTCTCCGCTTAAATTCATATATGTTTGAGGTTTTACTAAAACAACTTTTTCATTATTTATTGTACCTGTTCCATATAAAGCTTTAAATTTGGCTTTATTTACTTGAATATCAAACTTTTCAGCTAATTTATTAATTACATTAAACCCCATATTATGCCTTGTTCTCGCATAATCAGCTTCTGGATTTCCTAAACCAATTATTAAATACATTTTTATTCCTTTCTAGTATTTGTTATAAAAAAATCTTCACACTTCTAAAATATACAATATCTCAATATGCATAAACTTTCATCTCTGAAGATTTTCTATTATACAAAAAAATTTTAAATCAAACACTCATTAATCTCATCTAGAGTAATCTTCCCCTGTCTTAAAATTACAGGCTTATTATCTATAACTTGAACAATTGTTGACCCTTCGCCTAATTTAGCTTTTCCACCATCAATGCAAATATCAACTTTACCATCAAAATCTTTCATAATTTCTACTGCGTCAACACCACTTGGCATGCCTGAAATATTAGCACTTGGAGCAACAATTGGCAAATTAAATTTATTCAAAATCTCTAAAATAATATTATTATCCGGAATTCTAACGCCTATTGTATCTTTTCCAGAAGAAACATAATCAAAAACCCCACTTTTCTTCTTTAGCACAACAGTAATTGGTCCAGGCATAAATTTACTAATAATTTTCCTTTCAATATCATTTGAAATAACAGCATATTTACTTATTTCATCAATATTTGAAACCAAAATACTCAAAGGTTTTTCATTAGGTCTTTTTTTTATTTCATAAATTTTTCTAACACTATCCACACAATAAGCATTTGCCCCAATTCCATACACAGTTTCTGTTGGAAAAATGATTATTCCGCCTTTTTTTAAAGTTTCTACACAATCAATCAATTCTTCATTATTTATACTTTTCTTCCAATCGTATAATTTTGTCATTTTCACACCTTCACATTTTACTTTTTAAACTATTACTTTATATTATATATTTAAAATTCTGACTAAGTTTAAAACTACCATCGCTCTTACTCTACATAATACGAAAAAAGTATACCATTTTCCTCCAAACTTGTCAATTACTAACCACAAACCACAGAATCGCTCGATACTCCCAAACGCAGAATTGCTCTATAACCCGAACATATCTATCCCCAAAACAGTAGAGTAGCTCCAATATCATAATTATGTAGCATTAAAAAATATATTAATACGCAGTGGAGTGCGCAGTTTGGCGCTCCCACCTAATGTCTTCATCCCCAACTCCAACGCCAGCAAACGAACGGAGTATTAATCATATTTTTTAATGCTACATAATTCTGATATTGGAGCGGCTAACTTAAATGAGATTGCTAAGCCCCAAAAACCTTAGGCACAAAAATAATTCCTCCAACAATAGCAGAACAAATCGCCCACACAAGCACCCCACCTGCAGCAACATCTTTTGCTATCTTAGCCTTCTCATTTTTATAAGGCATCACCATATCAACAACAGTCTCAATAGCCGTATTAAACATTTCTCCTCCAATCACACCAGCAAACAATATAACACACACTATCCACTCAACTGGCTCAATTTTAAAAACTAGTCCTAAAATAACAACTACAATAACAGCTAAAAAATGTATCTTCATATTTCTCTCTGCTTTCCAAGCACTAAAAATACCTGTTCCAGCATATTTAAAACTATTCAAAAATTTTTTAGCCTCTTTATTCAATTCTTCTTGTATTTCTTCTTTTTGCTTTAATTCCATTTTTACCACCTTACCTTAATTTAATTCCAACTTTTCATCCAAATATATTTTACTAATTAAACTAATTTCTTTAATACTTCCCTCTGGTAAATCAAAAGAAAAAATCTTTTTAGCTGGAGAAGATATAATATATCTAATCGCATCAACAGTGGTTGCACTCATGCTAATTGCTGATTTATCAACTTTTCCACAATTTGCACATTTAAATCCATTATCAGCAATACTAAAATAAGCAATGTTCTCTTCACTATCGCAGTTTACACATTTTTTAACCTTTGGCATAAACCCTAATAAACACAATAATCTAATTCTAAAAACTGATGCAACCAAATCTAAATTTTTATCTGTTTCAGAAATAACATACAATGTATTTAGTAACAACTGCAAAATTCTATATGTATTCTGGTTTTCATCTGTAACACTATCAACTATTTTGCAAAGTTGAACAGCATAATTAAGTTTGTCCAAATCAGTTCGCAAATTATAAAAAATCTCAATAGTATCACATGAATTAATATTGTAACTATTATTTCCTTTAAAAATCAGATATTCTCCAAAGCAAAAAAATTGAGTACCTGCCATAAGCAGGCTCTTTGGCCTTCTTGCTCCTTTTGCAGCACACCCAATTTTTCCACTTGGAGTTAATATTGTAACCATTTTATCAAAATCGCCCATTTTACTCTCTGATATTATCAAGCCCTTGGTTTTTATTATCCCCATATTCATTCACCTTTATATTATCATTTACAATCATATTTTTTTCAATATTTTTTACAGCCATTAATTCCATAAAAGTATTAATATTTCCTGTATTTTTAAAAGTATTCCACGCTAATTGTTTTATCATATGCATACACTCCTTATCAACAAAGCTTTTAATTTGACTTTTGTTCAAATTTTACTTCATTGTTATCTTTTGCTTTTTTGTTATTTGTTATTCATATTTATATAACTTTTTATTTTTATTCTAAAAATTCTCACATTAAATATATTTATAAAAACCGCGGAAAATCTATTGATGCTTCTGCGACCAGACAGGAAATATACCCTTACAG
>SAMEA3663241__coassemble_143_pt1 | contig 20450 bp, 18 predicted proteins | sample SAMEA3663241__metabat2_low_PE_011 | metagenome-assembled genome bin SAMEA3663241 (sample SAMEA3663241) | pig gut metagenome | biome: pig gut; feature: pig-associated habitat; material: faeces | place: China | collected 2013 | reverse complement strand
TTACAATTTTTAGCCTTACGGTTTCAATACTTTTCAACTAGCGAAAAGATTCAAAGTAACATAATTTTTTTAGGAAGCAATTGAGGACGGTCAAAAATCAAAACCGTCCTCAAAAAATATAAAAATATTAAACTCTAACAATTCCACCTAAAGTTCTATTCATATCACTATCTGCATATCCTTCTAATATTTTTTCTCCTCCTGCTATTGCAACAACATCACCATCTTTGATATAGTTGTTTTGTTTTGCAATTTCAATTCCTTTTGCAATAACATCTTTAATAGAAATTTCTTGATTATCTACTAAAACTGGAATAACATTATTTACAATTGCTAATTGTCTATATGTTTTTAAGCTTCTTGTTACAGCAAAAATTGGACAACTTGGCATAAATCCAGCTAAAGTTTTTGGTGTGTCACCACATTCTGTATAAGCAAAAATTCCTTTTGCATCTAGTTTTTTAGCTGTTGTACAAATAGCTCTATCTAAATAGAATTCATAATTATCGTATTCAGCATCAGTTTCTCTTAAACCTAATCTTTTTTCATAATTAATATCACCTTCAGCAGCTTTTGCAATTTTAGCCATTGTTTCGACACATACAACTGGATATTTACCCATAGCACTTTCACCAGAAAGCATTATTGCACCTGTTATATCAAAAACAGCATTTGCGACATCAGAAACCTCAGCTCTTGTAGGTCTTGGGTTATTTGTCATTGATTCTAACATTTGTGTTGCTGTAATAACAATTTTTCCAGCTTTATTACATTTTTTAATCATTTCTTTTTGAACAACAGGAACTTGTTCCATTGGAATTTCAACACCCATATCTCCACGAGCAACCATAATTCCATCTGTTACTTCTAATATTGAATCAAAATTTTCAATACCTTCTGTACTTTCAATTTTAGAAATAATTTTTATATTTTTTCCACCGTTCTCATCTAATACTTTACGAATAGCTAAAACATCTTCTTTACATCTGATAAATGATGCAGCTATATAATCAAAATCATGTTTACATCCTGAAATTAAATCTTGAATATCTTTTTCTTTTAATGCTGGTAAATTAATATGTGTACCAGGAATATTAATACTTTTTCTATTTCCTAATTCTCCACCATTCATAATTTTACAAACAACATCTTTATTCTCAATTCTAATAACTTCTAATTCGATTTTTCCGTCATCAATTAAAATTGTTGTTCCAGGTTGAACATCTTTATATAATTCTTTATATGTTACTGTAACCTTACTTGCATCTCCTACTATCTCATCATTTACTAAAGTGAATTCATCTTCTGCATTTAATACTACAGGATTTTCCACTAATTTACCTGTTCTAATTTCAGGTCCTTGAGTATCTAATAATGTAGCAACTGGTAATCCTAATTCTTCTCTTGCTTCAACAAAAGGTGTAAAGAATTTTTCTTGGTCTTCAAAAGAACCATGTGAAAAATTGAATCTTCCAACATTCATTCCTGCTAACATCATTTTCTTTAATATTTCCTTATCCATTGTAGCTGGTCCAATAGTACATACAATTTTTGTTCTTTTCATTTTTTCATCCTCCCATTATTATAATATATGTAACCCATATTTTATGTCACATACACGTTTAAATTAACGGTAATTATTATATCATTTTCTAGCCATATTTACAAGGATTTTTCGACAATTTCTGCAATTTGATGTTACTATTTAACAATTTGATAATTGGGGACGGTTCTAAAAATCTAATTTTAAAAGGTAAATCCCCCAAATTTTGTCGAAAAATGTTGATGAAGTTAATATATTAAAATGGAGCACAGACGCGCAGTTTGGCAAGGTTTGATAAAAATAATAAAAGGAACAAACCAAACAAAAACTTTCTTCTTATTTATTGTTCCTTTTATTTTTTATCAAATCCGAGCCAGCAAGTCTGCGGAATTTAATATATTAACGTAATCTACATTTTTCGACAAAATTTGGGGGCTTTACCTTTTAAAATTAGATTTTTAGAACCGTCCCCAAAACTCAAAAACATTACTTCTCAATCCACTTAACCAAATCCAAATTCTCCGCATCCAACAACATCTCATGTTTTGGCATAACCCTAAAAGTATAGCCATAATCCCCACCAGTTGTAAGCTCAACTTGTGCCTCATATTTATATGTTTTTTCTGCATCATTAGATTCTTTTCTACTCATAGGAATAATAGTAACATTACTAACAATTCCATTATCCTCTATCTGCCCATAATAAACCTCAACTTGAATATTATTTGGATCTATATCAGGTAGTTTTACTGAACATCTTACTTTTATAATTTTTCCAGCATCAATAGTTTCATTATCAATATTATTTTCCTGTGTAATAACTATTTTATTAAATTTATTTAAGACCAATTCCTTCCAGTTATTAAATCTTGTAACATTTTCAATGTCATTATAATACTTATTTGTCAAATTACATAATGGCATATATATATCACTAACATAATCAACAAGCATTCTTGAAGTACTGTATTTTCCACCTGTTGTTATAATAGATTCCTTCATCATATTTAACCATGAATCAGAAAAACCTTTATCATTTTTATTATAATAACTTGGAATAATTTTTTTCTCTAATGTATTATAAATACTTTCACTATCATCATTATCTTGTATTTCATAATTATCATAATCACTGTTAACACCAATTTTCCAGCCATTATTTGCATTATAACCTTCAGCCCACCAGCCATCTAAAACACTGAAATTTATAACACCATTTACAGATGCTTTTTGTCCACTTGTTCCAGAAGCCTCCATTGGTCTTCTTGGGTTATTTAGCCATACATCAACACCACTTATCAAATATCTTGATGAGCCAATACTATAATCTTCTAAAAAGAACACTTTACCTTTAAATTGAGGCTTCATAGATATTTCATTTATAAATTTAATTAATTCTTGACCTTCTTTATCAGCAGGATGTGCTTTTCCTGCGAAAATTAATTGAACAGGTCTATTTTTATCATTTAAAATTTGAGTAATTCTTTCCAAATCTCTGAAAATTAATGTAGCTCTTTTATATGTTGCAAATCTTCTTGCAAAACCTATTGTTAAAGCATTAGGATTTAAACATGAAACAACTTTAGAAATCTCATCATATGTATAACCATTTCTTTTTAATCTTTCAGCAGTATTATCTTTAACCAAAGCTAACAACTTTTTTTTTCTATCAATATGTGCATCCCATAGCTCTCTATCAGGGATATTTTTAATATTTTTCCAAACATTATCATCATAAATCATATCTTGCCAAAATGGAATTAAATATTTGTTATATAACTTTTTCAAATTTGGTGCAAGCCAACTACAAGTATGAATTCCGTTTGTTACATATGTAATTGGAGATTCATGCGAAATTATATTTGGCCACACTTCTGCAAATAGTTCTCTTGAAACAGCACCATGTAATTTACTAACACCATTTTTCTTGCCAGAAACCTTTAAAGCAAGAATACCCATATTAAATCCATTGTCTTTAATATCAGCTTTAGGAGCCATTCCCATTTTTAAAAACTCTTCTTTAGTAATTCCAAACTTATCCCAAATTTTATTAAAATATGTTTCAACCAAGCTTGTTGGGAAAATATCATTTCCAGCAGGAACCGGTGTATGTGTTGTAAACACAGTTTTTGAAGAAACTATATCTTTTGCAATATTAAATGAAACCTGTTTTTCTTGCATAATTTCATCGATTAATTCCAAAATTAAGAATGATGAATGACCTTCATTCATGTGATATACGGTAGGCTCTAAGCCAATAGTTTTCAATAATTTAGTTCCAGCCATTCCAAGAACTATTTCTTGTTGAATTCTTGTTTCTTGATTTCCACCATATAAAGTTGAAGTAATTGTTCTATACTCCTCAGGATTTTCCTCAATATCAGAATCCATTAAATATAAATCAACCCTACCAACCATTATTTTCCATACCTTCAAATATACTGTACCTTTAGGCATTTTTACATCAATTAATACATTTTCATTATTATCATTTTTCACTTCTTTTATTGGTAATGATGACAAATCTAGATTTCTATATTCAGTTTCTTGTTCCCCATAGCTATTTAATTTTTGGTGAAAATATCCATTTTTATATAATAACCCTACTGCAACAAGTGGAACACCTAAATCGCTGGCAGATTTAAGATGATCACCTGATAAAATTCCAAGCCCACCTGAATAAATTTGTACAATTTCATCTAAACCATATTCAGCTGAAAAATATGCAATTAAATCATTTTTATTATTTGGATATTTTTTAGAAAACCAAGTGTTTTTGCTATTCATATAATTATTAAAATTCTCTAATAACTCATCATATTGTTTTAGAAAATTGTTATCTTGCAAAATAACATTCAACTTCTCCTGAGAAACTAATTTCAGAAACTTTACAGGATTTTTATCAACTTTTTCCCATAAGTCTATATCTATTTGTTTAAATAACCTTAAAAATTCTGAATTCCAAGACCACCATAAATTATTGGCAATTCGAGATAAATCTTTTATTCTTTCTGGTAATTGTGGTGTTACTGTAATTTTGTTAAAAACATACATTATTACATTTCCTCCTTTGTGATTCTTGTGTGTTTTTTATATCTTATATAAGTATTGTTAAACACTTACAATTTAGTACATTTTTTTCTTATGTATATGTCTCTTTTTTATATATTTATTATCTATTAAGTTAGTAGTTTTGTCAATGATTTTTGGAAGATTTTGAAAGATGAAAATAAAATTGTTATATATCTAAATTATTAGAAGTTCGAAAATAGTAAACAACATAATTTATCCTAATTCTTACATTTTGCAATTTTTTCCTGCGAATACTCCACATTATACAAGCATATAATTCTATAAAAAAATAAATAAGGAGACCTTCTATGAAGTACATACATAAATTGCAAAACATTATAAAAAATAATATTCTAACAATAGCATTTACACTATTTTTAATATTCTTAATCATATTTTCTCAAACAAATCTCTTTGCTGCACAGCAAGGCTTAAAGCTTTGGGCTAAAAATGTAGTTCCATCACTTTTTCCTTTTTTCATTGCAACAGAGCTTTTAAATTATACTAATATCCCATATTATCTTGGACGTTTAACCAATAAATTTATGAGACCTTTATTTAATGTTCCAGGAGAAGCCAGCTATGCATTTATAATGGGAATTATAAGTGGCTACCCTGTAGGAGCAAAAATTGTTAATAAATTTTTAGAAGATGGAACATGCACAAAATCTGAAGCTGAAAGAATGCTAGCTTTCACAAACAACTCAGGTCCTCTTTTTATAATAGGAACTGTTGGGATAAGTTTATTTGGTGATAGCACAATAGGGATTATTTTATTTATAACACACATTCTTTCTTGCCTAACAGTTGGATTACTTTTTGGTTTTATTAGCAAACATATTTTAATTAAAAAACAACGTTTATATAGAAATGCTTCACATACAGCCTCTTATGGTATTTCTGATTTAGGAACACTATTAAGCTCTAGTATAACTAATTCGATTTCAACAATTTTATTAATTGGTGGCTTTATTGTATTATTTTCAATTATTATTTCTATACTTAACAATCTTAATATTATAGATTATATTTCTAATTTTTTAAGTATTATTCATATTCCAAATGAATATGGAAAAAGTATTTTTACTGGATTATTAGAACTTACAAATGGAATAAATGCTATTACCTCAATCAATGTTAAACATATGTCTTCACAAATAATAATTTCTGCATTTTTGCTTGGATTTGCTGGAATTTCCATCTTTTTGCAAATTTTTAGTATTGCAAGTAAGAATAATTTATCTATGAAACCATATTTTATTGGCAAATTATTGCAAGGATTTATTGCTGGTTTTTATACATTTTTAATTTTGAATTGTTTTGATTTCTTTTATTTTAATATTTGAGGCTATCCATAGAAGTTTTTTAGACAGATTATTTATTAAAAGCTTCTTCATAATTAGTCATATTTTCGTTTACGCCTAATATACTTAACTAAACAAAACTATATGAAAGGAGCTTACATATGGATAGAAATATGGATTTTAATAATTTTAATAATTTTACAAATTCAAGTAATTTTAACAATCCTTATGATAATAATTTCGATTCTTCAATGTATGAAACGCCAATGATAAATCCTATTATGCAATATGAACAAGCATATATGTATTATAAATATTTGACTCAACAGATGGATTATAGAATAAAGTGTAAGGAATTTGAAAAATTATCTAAAACAAATTAAAATAATTAGATTAATGGTCAAATAATATATTTAAGACACTTGAATTAGCAGAAAAAAACTGGAATTAGTAACCATAAACTTAAATTTAAAATTATTAAAATCAAGTTTTTTCTGCTATTATTATTTATTCAAACTTTTTATAATTTTTTGCAAAAAGTTTTATATTTTTTTGTACAAACTATTGACAAACCATAAAAAAATTATTATAATAATACTTGTCTATTGACATGGCGAGATAGCTCAGTTGGCTAGAGCATCCGGTTCATACCCGGCAGGTCGGTGGTTCGAATCCACTTCTCGCTACCAAAAAAGAGTTGTAATTTTACAACTCTTTTTTTATATTAAATACTATAAATCTTTAAGTAATTTGCAAAGTATTAGTAACAAAAATACAAAGATTATATTTTATATAAAATTACCATTAATCTCTAATACACAATATCCCAATACAAAAATAGCTATACGAAATAAACTTTAAACATTTATTTCATATAGCTATTCTTATTTTAATGATTTATTTTTCATTATCTAAAATTTCATTTTCATCAACTTTTTTGAATTTCATATTTTTCTGTCTACCATTAGGATTTTTTCTTTGCTTTTCTAAACTATCTTTTGCTTTCGCAAATTGATTAAGTTTTTTCTTTGCAACCCCCATTTTTGATTCAACAGAATGTATATTTGCAACAAGCTCCATCTCTTCTTGTGTTTCAGGATGGAAATTTTCCCAATTATCAATTTCGCTTAAATCCGAAACATCACCATCGTCTAAAAGAATAGTCTTTAATGCTTGTGGTATACTTTTTATATATTCAATTAACATAGTTTTAGTCTTTGTTTGAGTTTGAAATTCTCTTTGACTGCCCATATGTTTTACCTCCGATTTCGTATAAATATAAATACATATACTAATATTAACATAAAATTCAGCTAAAGTCAAGCTTTTTTAGCATTTTGTATCGTAAAAATTTTTTACACTATAATAGATTATCATTAAGATAAAAAACAACTTAATTATATTTTCTTACTTTTAATTCATATAATCTTTCAATTTTTTACTTCTGCTTGGATGTCTTAATTTTCTTAGAGCTTTTGCTTCAATTTGTCTAATTCTTTCACGGGTAACCATAAACTCTTTTCCAACTTCTTCCAAAGTACGAGCTTTTCCATCTTCTAATCCAAATCTTAATTTTAAAACTTTTGCTTCTCTTGGTGTTAATGTATTCATTACTTCTTCTAATTGTTCTCTTAATAATGTATATGCAACAGAATCTTGTGGTGCTGGTGAATCATCATCTTGAATGAAATCACCTAAATGACTGTCATCTTCTTCACCTATTGGTGTTTCTAATGATACAGGGTCTTGTGCAATTTTTTGAATTTCTAATACTTTTTCAACTGGTAATTCTATTTCTTTTGATATTTCTTCTGGCGTAGGTTCTCTACCTAATCTTTGTAATAGGTCTCTTGAGGTACGAATTAATTTATTAATTGTCTCAACCATGTGAACCGGAATTCTTATTGTTCTTGCTTGGTCTGCAATTGCTCTTGTTATTGCTTGTCTAATCCACCATGTTGCATAAGTACTGAATTTATATCCTTTTGTATAATCAAATTTTTCAACTGCTTTTATTAATCCCATATTTCCTTCTTGAATTAAGTCTAAGAATAACATTCCTCTACCAACATATTTTTTTGCTATACTTACAACTAATCTCAAGTTTGATTCTGCTAATTTTTGTTTAGCATCTTCATCGCCTTCAAGAACTTTTTGAGCTAAATCTAATTCTTCTTCATATGTTAATAATGGAATTTTACCTATCTCTCTTAAATACATTCTAACAGGGTCATCAACATTAACACCTTCAAAATTTGTTACATCAATTTCCTCTAATTTTATTTCTTCAACTTCTTCTAAATCTTCGAAATTAGGTTCTTCTAGTTCATCACTAAATACATTTACACCTATATTTTCAAATTCATCAAAAACTTCTTCTATTTGTTCTGCATTAGCATCTCCTAATTGTGTAGCTAATTCACCATAAGTTATTTTTCCATCTTTTTGTGCTTTTTTTATAATATTTTTTACATTTTCTTTCTCTAATATGTCTTTTTCTTCTTTTTGATTAATTCTTAATCTAATTTCAGTATACTCATCAACTTGTGTTTTAGGCTTAATGCTTTGACTAATTACAACACCATTATCTTTTTTCTCATCATTAACATATTTAATTACAACATCTAATCTATCCAATTGTTTTTTAGCTTTTTCTTCGGTCATTCCAACTACATTTGGTATTTCAACTTTTTGTATCATCTCTATTTCATCTTTTTCAGATTTTTTCATTAATTCTACCTCCTATTTCATTTTAGCTAATTTTATTATTATTTCACTTAAACTTTGTTCCAAACTAGCTATTTCTTCTTGTGTTAAATTATCCATATTATCAAGAGTTTGCACTATCTCATTTCTCATAGATATCAATTTATCTTTTTCATAGTTGCTTAATATATCATCTATACATTTGTCTACTTCAACAATTTCGAAATCATACGCCATTACCCATGTAAGAAAATTTATAATATCTTCATCTTCAAATAAATCTAAAACATTCGTATTATTAATAATATTACCTTTTTCTAATTCTTCATACAATTTTTTTATAATTTGTTTATTACGTATATCTTTAATATCCTCATACTTTATTTTCTCTTTTAAAAGATTATATGACTCATTTGGATAGTTTATAAGAAGATAAATTATCATATTTTCTTTTTTAGTAACATTGTCATTGTTTAATTTTAAATGTGATACAGTTTCATGTTTTACAATATTTCGCCTTTGTGTGCTTTTATCATTTGGACTTTTTTGATATAACAATTTGTTGATTTCTGCATATATTGCCTCTTTTGATATTTTATAATCAAGTGCTATTTTATCAACATACACTTCTTTTTCAATATCACTTCCAATTTTTGCAATTTCTTTTGCAATTTCTGTTAAGAATTTTATTTTGTCATTTGGGTGTTCTAGGTTCAAATTGTTTTTTAGAATTTTTACTTTATATTCGACTAATGATATTGCATTGTCAATACATTTCTGAAGTCTTTCTGGTCCATATTTTAAAATATATTCATCAGGATCTTTTGCTCCTTCGATTTGTAAAATTCTAATATCACATCCTAGATTTTGTAAAATTTCTAATCCTCTCATTGTTGCAGCTTGTCCTGCCCCATCTGAATCATAGCCTATTATTATTTGTTCGCTATTTTTTCTTAATAATCTCCCTTGGGCTTCTGTTAAAGCTGTTCCTAATGATGCAACAACATTTGTTATACCTCTTTGATGAAGTGATATAGCATCCATATATCCTTCAACAATAAGTATTTTATCTAGTTTTTGTTTTTTAGCTGCATATAAACCAAATAAGTGTCTCCCTTTGCTATACACAATATTTTCAGATGAATTTATATATTTAGCTTGTGGCCTTAACGGATCCTTAATTTGACTATCTTCTAAAATTCTTCCTCCAAATGCAATTACTCTACCTCTTTCATCTTGGATTGGAAACATTAGCCTTTTTCTGAATCTATCTATAAACTCACCTTTATCATTTCTGTTTACTAATGTTGAAGCTAATACTTCTTCATCGGTAAAGCCTTGTTGTTTTAAAAATTTATATAATTCATTGAAATTGCATGAATATCCTATTAAAAATGTTTTTAAAGTATTATTATCTAACTTCCTCTTTTTTATATATTCCTGAGCAATTTTAGCAGTTGGTTTATATAAATTTTCATGATAAAATTGTGCTGCTTGTTTATTTATTTCATACACTCGCGATTTTATATATGCAGTTTTGTTATCTTGTTCATTATCTATTGTTGGTAATGTTATATTAGCTTTGTTAGCTAACATTTCAACTGTTTCTTTAAACCCAATTCCTTCAATTTTGCTTACAAAATGAAATACATTTCCTCCTACACCACATCCAAAGCAGTGAAATATTTGTTTATCTGGTGATACTGCAAATGATGGCGATTTCTCATTATGAAAAGGGCATAAACCAAAAAAATTTCTCCCACTTCTTTTTAAATTAACATATTGAGAGATAACATCTACTATATCATTACTGTTTCTTATTTCATCTATAAGCTCATCACTATATCTTGGCATTTTGGGTTCCTTTCTATAAACTTTAGTTTTTTCAATTTTTGAAATTGAAAACATCTATTATATTATTCGACGTAAATTTTATAAATCCTGCACATTATTTTACATAAATTCTTGATTTATGTAAAATAATGTATTTCTTGTTTGGTATTACTAATAAAATTTTCTTATTCGACAAAAAAAGCAGAAATTTTAATTTTCCGCTTTTCATTTTTACTAATTTTCAGATGTTCCTGTACTATCAAATGGAATAAATTTACTTACTATATTACTTCCAATTTCTTGTACATGATTTTCATGTAATCTATTTTCTTCAAATGAAACATTGATTTTATTTTCAACAATTTTTTCAATCTCTGCTTGTGATACATGCTCTGCTAAAACTAATTCACTTACTAAAATTTGTTTAGCATTATTCAACATCTTTTTCTCTCCAGTAGATAATCCTTTTTCTTTTTGTTTGAAACTTAAATTTCTAACAACATCAGCAACTTCATATATGTCTCCGCTTTTCATCTTGTCCATATTATCTCTATATCTTTTATTCCAATTATCTGACATTTCTGTTTCGTCTTCTTCTAATATGTTTAAAACTTTTGAAACATCATTTTTATCTATAATACTTCTTACACCAATTTCTTCTGCTTTTTGTGTTGGTACCATTACCTTTACTTCTCCTGGCATTGAAATGATGTAATAATCTTGTTCCTCATTTAAAATATTCTTTTTTTCTATTGCATGTATTGTCCCTGCACCATGCATAGGATATACTATTTTATCACCTACATTAAACATGTAAGACACTTCCTTTCAATTAGCATTTTTTATGAGTCAATAAAGGTTATTTTTCTTCTTAACTACAGTTATTATTATATCATAAAAAATGGTAAAAGTCAAAGCTTTTACCATTTTTTTATCGAAAAAATTTGATAGATTAATCATTGTTAAATCATCTAATAAACTATATTACCTTATGCCTTAGCAACTTTTATTTAGAAGTTGAACCAAACCCTCCAACTCTTTCTCCTTCAGCAATATCTCCATCTGCGACGAAATATTTTTGGAACACTGCTTGTCCAATAGCTTCGCCTTTTTTGATTGTAATATCTTCATCTTTTATATTATAAAATGCAAACATTATATGTCCATCATTATCTGGATTTCCATAATAATCTTTATCAACAACACCCACACTATTTGCTAATATTAAGCCTTTTTTCTTTGGGTTAGAACTTCTATTATATAACATTAATACTTCATCATCTTGCATATATGCTTTAATTCCTGTTTTGATTAATGTTGGTGCATCTCCTTTTTTAAAACTTGGGATAACAGTATCTTCTGCCGCTTCAACATCATATCCAGCTGAATACTTTGTCTTTCTAATTGGTAAGTTGATACCTTTGTCTTCCCAGCCTCTTGCTATTTCAAATCCTCTTACTTTTTCCATTTTTCCTCTTCCTTTTTACACATAAATTTAGATTTTTGGTATCTATAACCATTTTCAATTATGATTATAATATAATTTTAAAAAAAATGCATTAGTTTGTAAAAAAAAATTAAAATTTGCTCAATTGGGGACGTGTACCAGCTGTGCATTTTGCACAATTGGGGACATATCCTCTAAGAGGATATGTCCCCAATTGTGCAAAATGCACAGCTGGTACACGTCCCCAATTCATCCTAAAGCAATATCCAAAACCATCATAACTGCAAATCCAATTGTAAAACCTATAACACCTAAAGCTGTTTTTTTACCACAATGAACTTCTGGAATTAATTCTTCAACTACAACATAAATCATAGCACCTGCTGCAAATGACAATAAATATGGTAATATAGGCACAACAATATTTAGCATCATTATAGTTATTATTGCTGCAATTGGTTCTACTATTCCAGATAAAACTCCATATAAAAATGCTTTTGCTCTGCTAACACCTTCCATTTTTAAGGGCATAGATATTATTGCTCCTTCAGGTATATTTTGAATTGCGATTCCTATTGCTAACAACATCGCTTCAAATAATTCAACACCAGCATTTCCAGCTAAAAAAGCTGCAAAACTTACACCTACTGCCATTCCTTCTGGTTGAGGTTAATTTAGAGTGTAATTTTTCTTAACTTCATTTAATTTTCTAAAATTAAAGTATATATCTATTTCTTTATTTTGATGAACTTCAATTCTATTTATTAGTAGTTTCATAAGTTCTGGTGTTGGCTTTTCTAACGATAAGTATTCTTTTATTAACCTTTTAATCTCTTCATCATTGCTTCCAGCTGCATCATTTTTCATTTTTTCTAATTCCATATACTCGTTTTCTTTTTGTTTAATATCTTCTTGAAGATTATTATATAATCTATCATACATAGATTCTGTTATCTTATTTTCAAGTTTATCCATATACATTTTATCTATATTACCATTTATAATAATTATATCTTTTTTTATTTTATCTTGTAATACGCCATAATCAACTACAGATTTACTATTCTTCATGTTTAACTCAATCTTTCCTTCATCTATCTCTTTAAACAAATTTCTCAAATATAAAAGTATAGTATTTTCAAACTTTGTGTAATTAAATCCATGTGCAGTGCAAACTTTTAATTTTGAAAATCTACGATAATAGCTACAAATCATCCCCCAATTATTTCTATCTTTTTTTACACCTATCTTGTGCTTACATTCATAGCAAACCATTAATCCATCTAAAAGAAAATAATTTTTCTTATCTAGCCTTGTATAATTTTGTGCTATTTGCATTTTTTGTATAGCATCAAATTTTGAAGCTTGAACAATTGGCTCATGTGTATTTTCTACAACATACCATTGTTCTTCCGGATTTGGACGAAGTTTTCTATTTTTATAGCTAATTCTACTTCTTTTATTTTGAACTGTAACTCCTTTATATACTGGATTAGTTATAATTCTTTTTATTGCTTTATTACTCCAATATGTAAATTCATTGTATCTTATTTGATGTGCAGTAGGAATATTGTTATCGTTCAAATAATTTTTAATCGCTCCTACAGTTTTGCCTAAATATGCCATATCAAAAATCTTTCTTACAATCTTTGCCTCTTCCTCACAAATTACAAGCTTATTTTTATCGTTTGGATCTTTTGCATAACCAAGTGGCGTTTTTCCACCTACCCATTTTCCTTGAGATTGCATAGTATGTAAGGCTGTTCGTATCTTTTTAGACAAATCCTTCGAATACATATCATTTAGTATTGATTTAAAAGGAGCTATATCATTGTTCCCATTATTTTCTGAAAATGTGTCAATTCCATCAGTAACAGAAACATATCTTACATTATTTTCAGGAAACCATTTTTCAATATATTCTCCTGTTTCTATATAATCACGACCTAAACGAGATAAATCTTTTGTAACAACCATATTTACTTTTCCTAAATTTATATCGTTTATCATTCTCTTAAAATCTGGTCTATTAAAATTTGTTCCTGTATATCCTGGGTCAATGTAAACATCTACTAAATTGTAATTTGGTCCAAGTTTTTTTACATATTCCAAAAGTAATATTTTTTGATTGGTAATGCTTTCACTTTCATCAAAGCCTTTATCTGCATCTTCTTTTGATAATCTTATATAAATGGCTACTTTATATATTGTTCTAATTATTTCTCCAAGCATTTTTCCTCCTTCCACACTTGAAAAAACAATTTGAATTCATGATGCTATTGTACCGTTGTTTAAAAGAATTTGCAACAACTTAAACATAAATTCAAACTTCTATTTTAAGCGTTAGCTTTGGAAATTAGCCGTTTTAACAACTGAAAGAAGATAATTTGCTAATAACCTTTCAATCTCTTCTCCCTTATCATCAAAAAATGAATTAATCTTAAAATCTCCTTCCATCATAAAACCGCCTTTCTCTTAATACAAAAATTATTGTCTTATATAAAATTACTATGAACAAAAAATACTTTTATTCACATTTAAAGACATCAAAAAAGAGAGCCACCTTTAGCTCTCTCACCTAATATATATTTTCATATTAAGATAATACTATCTTATTTTTAGATAGTCAATGAATGGTTTTTGAAACAATTTTGAAATTTATTATCTACATTAATTATAATTTATTAATTATATATTATTATTTTTCTTTGCGATTTATTGTAATAAGTAAAAAGATTTGCATATATTCATTTTCACTACTAACACACAAATCTTTAAAAAAATATTTACTTAAATTTACATTTAAGACGGAACAAACTTCCTTTAATAACTAATACAAATACTGTATATATTCCTTAAAACATATAATCTGATTTAGTATTAGAGCACAAGCAGACCTACGCTATTATTGTTGTCATTATCTACATTAGTATTACGGTTGAGGTTGGCGAGCGGATTGTTGTTACCATTGTTATTGTAATTGCCACCACCAAACCAAAAGCCTCCAGCTTTCAAGTTTATCCCTCTATATAAAACATACTTTTTAATAATCCATCTGAATCTGCATGTTTTACATAGCCAAGCCATCCAGCAATACTTCTCTGGATTTCTGGCAATGTAATTTTACCACTTTTTAATAATTTTGTATATCCCTTTAATTTTCTTTTCATTCGATATTTACTTGAATTTCTTATTTTAATTACATTTGAATTAATTTTATATCCGCAGAAGTTCACGCCTTGAGTATTTTTAAAAATTCTTGTTTTAGAATTGAACGTTAACTTTAGTTTTTCTTCTAAAAAAACGGTTAATTTTTGTAATCTCTCTTTTGCTTCTTCTTTATTTTTGCACAAAATCACAATATCATCCATATATCTATAATAATACTTACACTTTAACATATGTTTTGCATATTGATCAATTTCATTTAAATAAATATTTGCAAACATTTGTGATGTATAATTTCCTAATGGCAATCCCTTCATCCCTTCAGTCGATAATAATATTTCTCTTGTTAACCATAGCAACTTTTTATCTTTAATTTTTCTTTTAAGTATTTCCCATAAAATTTTTTTATCAATATTAGCAAAATATTTGGTAACATCCATTTTCAAAATATAATACTCTTCTAACTCTTTGTTTAATTTTAACATCGCTGTTTTTACATTTTTTGCAGCTTTATGCATTCCTCTATTTATAATACCTGCATAACTTGTTTCAATAAACTGTGGAACAAAATATGGTTTCATAAAATTTTCAACATACCATTGATGAACTACTCTATCCCTATATGGTAGAGCTTGTATAACTCTTTCTTTTGGTTCATATATTTTAAAAGTTCTATATTTACCTGTTTTATATTTTCCATGTTTTAGCTCATCAACTAATTTTAATAGTTCACTTTCTAGATTAAGTTCAAAAATAATAACTTCTACCTTTTCCCTTTTACCCCTTCTAGCCATTTTATGTGCTTTTAATAATTCTTCAAATGATAAACAACTATCATACACATTCCTCACTGTCTTAGGCATTTTCTCTAGTACCTAAAGACTTAATTAAGCCACCTAACATTTTTCCAATCTCAGATAACAATTCATTACTATGTTTATATTTTTGCATATCTATCCATTTATTATTATACATAATTCTTATACAAATTCTTTGATAATAAATATTACTGTCGACAATATTATAATATTCTAATCTTTTCTTTTTTTCTATTTTTGTTGCAAACAATATATTTTTTAACATGTCATACATACTTGTTTTTATTTCAGTACCAACGCTAAACTTTTCTGTTCTTGGCAACTTAATTAAAATTGTAAGCATATACTCAATATATTTTTCTATTTTTCTTATTATTACTAATTGATTATTTGTTTCCATTTTTCTTTCCTTTCTACATACATAAATATAGGACCTGCAAAGCAAGTCCCATACTCTTTGGATTCTTTTTCAGTGGGCAGTGCTACTTAAAGCACAAGCAGACCTACGCTATTACTGCCGTCATAAACTACACTAGTACAACGGCAGAGGAAGGCGAGCGGATAGCTGCAACCATAGTAATTGTAACCGCCACCACCAAACCAAAAGCCTCCAGCTTCTTTATTTGAGCAGCTCAGAATTTTATATGTATTTGCAAGATCATAAACCCCGCAGACACATCTTGATCCTGTATCCTCAAAATCTTCACCTTCCGTTGAATTCTCCGAATCGTAGTAATGTCCTAACTCTTTCGAGTCAAGTACTACCATTTTAATAGCAACATCAACAGATTTACCGCCCTTTACCAACTGATTAATCAGCCATACCAAAAAGGCATAATACTGATACTCCGTTGCAAGGTGCCAATGTCTACCATCGACTGCCGACATCTTTGATGCGGTTTCAACCCACCAGTTGTAGGAGTAACCTACTGCAGGTTTCTTGCCTTTTTGATAAGTTATTATATTACCATCTTCTGATGGATCATATATTGGCTTATAAAAAGGTTCAAGCTTAGCAGCTTTCACTTCGGATATAGCCTCAATAAACGCATTGATGTCACTGTTTGTTGACTTGAAATTAATCACTGCGTCAAAGAAACCATCTTCCTGTGAGTTAATCTGTACAAGCCTATTATCTGAAAGACTTGTGATTGATACATGCTCTGCCTTTTTTGTGTACTTTCCGAATCCGATCATATTATTACCTCCTAAGTAATATGCTCTGGAGGTTACGCTACCCCTCCAGAAAATTATTAATAACTTATTTTCTGTATAAGTAGCGTTATACATATATGATACTTATATTATATCACTTTTTTATGTTAATTGCAAATGTGACGAACTATTTGTGAACTTTTTAAAAATTATTACTATATTTCTGAAAAAAGTATATCATTATTTGTCAAATAAAACAATAGATTTAAAAGAAAATGATTAACCAAAATATTTTTTTACTCTCTAAAACAAAAAAGCTAAAGGGTATCTCGTGTAAATAATTATAATACTCAATGTGAAATTAAAATTCCAAAACTAATAACCACGTTAAGTATATGTACTTATAGCAAATGTATAGTATTTGCAGGAGGTTTGATTTCCTGTTCACTAGATACTAATGGCAGGATAGTAATGCAGAGTGCATCACACATAAACGTAGAAAGACAAGCTTTCTAGTTCTCTGACGATAGTTAACATATTCTGCAAAAATGCAGTACTCTCCATTATGGAGAATAGCACTTTTTCTATACAAAATGCAGAACTTTTGCAGTGCTCTACACTATGTAGAGTAATCAACTAACTTATTTTATCAATACATAATTTTTTGTAATTCACTTTTATTTATATTTGAATGCAAAAAGTCAGCTGTTTTAAGCTGACTTTAATTTGCATTATTATTTTCAATTAATAATCTTTCGATTCTATCAGTATCAGGAAATATCAAATTAATTCCTTTTGATTTTAATTTAAATATTAGATTAACCTTTTCCATAATTTCTCTTCTTGTTTGAGAAGCAACTTGTAATGCTTTTCCATTAACTGTATCTATATGATCTATGTACTTTTCTGTTATAGGGAACATATTTTGCATTAAAAATGCATGGTCTTTACCCCTATAATTTCCAATAACTATTGTATCACATTTTCCGTATCTATTCATTTTATTATCAATTATTTTTTGATATTTTTCTACTTTACTACTCATAGGAATAAACCATAGTATATCACTATTTTCTTTTTTTACACAAAAGTAATTTGGTCTAGTTGAATTACCTTCGTGATTTTTCATTAATTTATCATCATTAACAAAATCAAAATATTCACTTTTTATATGATATACATAACCTTCTTTAATTTGCATAAATTACTCCTATAAAAAAATTTAAGTCCTTTGCTCCTTATTAGAACAAAGGACAACTATTTACAAAATGATTTGATTTATTACTCGCACCAATCACAAGCGAGAACATTTAGCGAAATGGTATGATTTATTACTCGCACCAACCACAAGCGAGAAACATTTACTTCTAAATTTATTATACAATCTTAAATGCTGTATTGTCAAGTTTTTCGCATAATAAACTTAATATTATTATATGTTTTTTTATATGTAAAATTCCAATGAATCCAAATTATTTTCCCAAGCTATTTCTAATTACATTCTAATTTAGACAATACCATATTGTCATTCAAAACCTTACTATTCCTCACTACCATCTAATTCACCCGCAACCTTCTGGAATATTATGTAGTGTAACCGAAAACAACAACATATTCATCTTTTTTCCATTTTTCTTATTTTCAAATTTTCCTGCAATTTTGTTAATTATGATTAAAAATATCACTCCTAAAACCAAACCAACTGTAGCTGGCACCCATGAAATAACTCCTTGATTTTCTGCCATTTCAACAGATGGTAAAATAAGAGACCATACACTTGCTGCAATCATAACACCTGCTGCAAATCCTACAGTTATTTTTTGAATTTTTTCACTCATATTTTTCTTCAGAAAAAGTACAAAACTACTTCCCAAACTTGTTCCTGCAAAAGGAATTAAAATTCCTATTAAACTATATAATACATTATTCACTTTATTTCCTCCCTTGTATTATATAGTATGGTTTAATTACACGTTATGTTAATCATATTGCTATTTTTTGACAAATTTCTTTTTTCTTTTAGATGATTACAGTAAAAACAAAAGACCCATATGTTAAAAAATATTTAACATATAGGTCATTATTTATCAAAACTACTTTTTTATCAAAATTTATCTAAACTCTTTACTTTTTTCGAGCATTTTCTTTATTAAAAAATCTTAAGACTTTTCCTACTACTGCAATGATTTCAGTTGAATTTCTTTGTGCAATTCCTTTACCAATTGCTTTTCCACATATTGTTAATGAAGCAACAATCGCACTTACAATAAATTGAATATTAAATTCTAAATTAAAGCTACTTGTAATTTTCATAGCTATTAATGCACTTATAGAACCACTTAAAACTCCTGCAATGTCACCAATAACATCAGCACATATATTAGCTACTTTTGCTGAATTTTTAATTAATTTTAATGATGTTTTTGCACCTGCTATTTTTTTTGATGCTTTTGCATGAAAATCTGATTCTTTTGCAACTGTTACAGCCACACCTACAACATCAAATACTATACCAATAAAAATAACTAAAAACAAAATTAGTACTGCTGGTACAACATTTAATCCACTTATTGCTGTTGTTGAAATAAATGAGAAAATTATTGATAATATAAAACTAACAATAAAAACTATAATAAACCATTTAATTTCGGACGAGTCATTTTTTGAATCTTTTTTCATTTTATTTTTACATTCTCCTCTATATTTAATAATAGTGGTAAAAACCTAAGTAAACTTTACGGTTTAGGTCTAGATGAATTTCTCTATTTTCTACTAAACATTACTGTTTAGCCGTTTCCGATTATAGAAAATAGCCAAGTTCATTTTGGCTTCCAGACAGCCACTTAAATCCGTACTTTAATCCTTAGGTTTCCTTGCCTAAATGGCAAACATTCTAGAAGTTTTCCTTAATATACTTTACTCTATTACTAGTCTCTTTTGCAATAATAATTTCATAACAGTTAATATGTATAATTAATTTTGGCCACACATTAACAAATTGTGTTAATCCCAATATCACCACTCAAGACAGGCTACGCTATATATTGTGTCTTGGCACTTTATATAGGTTTTACTTGAAAAAACATTAATGGAATTTCAAGCCTCCGCGATAATAGGGGGTGGTTATATATGCCATTACATAACTCCCTAGAATCTTTACTCCCTGCAAACACACAAAACTGGCATTCCGCGCATAAACAAGAAACTTCATCGATGTGCCTTTTAGTGGATTTTTAGCCCCACCCTCGTAATAGGTAGTATAACTAGAATAATGCACCACCTTTAATATGATAACATATATTTGATTAATTTACAAGTGAATTTTTTGTGAACTTGATGAAGCTAAGGAAAGCCAATGGGGAGGGGCAATTTGAAAGCCAATGGGGACGGGGCAATTTGGCACG
>SAMEA3663241__coassemble_142_pt1 | contig 20489 bp, 22 predicted proteins | sample SAMEA3663241__metabat2_low_PE_011 | metagenome-assembled genome bin SAMEA3663241 (sample SAMEA3663241) | pig gut metagenome | biome: pig gut; feature: pig-associated habitat; material: faeces | place: China | collected 2013 | reverse complement strand
CAGTGGTGTGAGAGGACACTGAATAAAATAATTATTCAGTTCCTACTCGATTATATTGAAATATTTTACAATAAAAAGTTAATGTATATCTATTTTAAAAAAACAATTTGTAAAAAGTGCAAATTTTTATAAAAAAATACAGCATTTTTGTTGACATATTCCAATAAAAGTGATAGAATAGTAAAGCGTATAATAAGTGAAAATATGTTTAAAACATAAATCTATTAAAGAATGGCTGGAGGTGTATTAAATGGCAGCAAAAGGAGCTAGAGAATCAATAATATTAGCTTGTTCAGATTGTAAAAGAAGAACATATACAACAAGCAAGAACAAGAAAAATAATACTGACAGATTGGAAATAACTAAATACTGTAAATTCTGTGGAAAACGTACTACACATAAAGAAACAAAATAATCTTTAGGGAGGAATTTAAAATGGCTAAAGAAAAAGAAAGTAAAGTAAAAAATGATAACAAACACTTTATGAAAGATGTAAAGGCGGAACTTAAAAAGGTTGTATGGCCTACATCAAAACAAATGGTTAATAATGTAACTGCAGTTCTTGTTATAGTATTAGTAACTGCTGCAATTGTATTTTGCTTAGATTTTGTTTTTGGTGCAATGAACAAATATGGTGTAGAAAAAATAAAAGAGCATGTTCAATCAAATAATCAATCTCAATCTCAAAATGTTGACAATAATGATTCAAATAAAGAAAATGTTTCTGATGAAAATAATGAAGAATCAAATGCTGATGAACAAAACGTTGATTCAGAAAACAATGAAAACGACGGAAATGCTGATAATACACAAGTTAATGAATAGGCTATTATAAACGACTGAAATACGAATGTAATAAGTAAATCAAAAAGATTTGTTTATATTTTGAGCTGTTTAAAGAAGGAGGCTAAAACTATGTCTCAAGATAGTAAAGAATTAACTCCAAAGTGGTATGTTGTACATACATATTCTGGTTATGAAAACAAAGTAAAAACTGATTTGGAAAAAACAGTTAAAAATAGGGAACTAGAAGATTATTTCTTTGAAATAATTGTTCCTATGGAAGAACAAATAGAAATTAAAGATGGTAAAAAGAAAACTAATTTAAAAAAGGTTTTCCCTGGTTATGTTTTAATCAAAATGATTGTAACAGAAGCAACTTGGTATATTGTTAGAAATACAAGAGGCGTTACAGGTTTTGTTGGTTCAGGAACAGATCCAATTCCGCTTACTGATGAAGAAATCAGAAATATGGGATTTGAGAAAGTTGAAGTTAATGTTGATTATAATATCAATGATTCAATTAGAGTTGTTGATGGACCATTGAAAGATTTTGTTGGTGTTGTACAAGAAATCAACAAAGAAAAACATAAAGTTAGAGTTTTAGTTTCTATGTTTGGAAGAGAAACTCCAGTTGAATTAGAGTTTTCACAAGTACAAAAAGTGTAAAACTAATTATTTTATTAAGTTAATAATTTAAATTTATATAAATTATTTTGACAATATATTAGACTAAAAGGAGGTGCAATTAGAAATGGCAGAGAAAGAAGTTAGCAATATAATCAAATTGCAAATACCTGCAGGTAAAGCTACACCAGCTCCACCAGTAGGTCCAGCATTAGGTTCAAGTGGTGTTAACATTATGCAATTCGTTAAAGAATTCAATGATAGAACAGCTAATCAACCTGGAATGATAATCCCAGTTGTTATCACTGTTTACAAAGATAAATCTTTTGAATTTATAACAAAAGTACCACCAGTTGCAGTTTTAATTAAAAAAGCTGCTAAAATTGAAAAAGCTTCAGGAAAACCTAACATGGATAAAGTTGCAACAATTACAAAAGCTCAAGTTAAGGAAATTGCTGAGCAAAAAATGCCAGACTTAAATGCTGCATCATTAGAAGCTGCAATGAGTATGGTAGCTGGAACAGCTCGTTCTATGGGTGTTATTGTTTCAGAGTAATTTGAATAATAAGATTTAATTTTAAAAAACAAATTTTTTATAAAAAAATTGTTTCATTAAAAAATTAAATGTTTGATTATTCTATAAAATTATTTTAATTGGGAGAGTGTATAACTCGTTTGAACCAAAGGAGGTTAAAAATGAAAAGAGGAAAAAGATATCTTGCAGGTGAACAACTTGTAGATAAGTCAAAAGTTTACAGTGCAAAAGAAGCTTTAGAAACAATTGAAAAAATGCCTAAAGCAAAATTTGATGAAACTGTAGAACTACATGTAAAATTAGGTGTTGATTCAAAACACGCTGACCAACAAGTTAGAGGTACAACAGTACTTCCAAATGGTACAGGTAAAACATTAAAAGTATTAGTTTTTGCTAAAGGACCAAAAGCTGAAGAAGCTGTAAAAGCAGGAGCAGATTATGTTGGTGCTGAAGAATTAATACCAAAAATCGAAAAAGAAAACTGGTTTGACTATGATGTTATAGTTGCTACTCCAGACATGATGGGGGTAGTTGGTAGATTAGGTAAAGTTTTAGGACCAAAAGGTTTAATGCCTAACCCAAAATCAGGAACAGTAACAATGGATGTTACAAAAGCAATTAATGAAATTAAATCTGGTAAAGTTGAATATAGATTAGACAAAACTAATATTATTCACTTAGGATTTGGTAAAGTTTCATTTGGTGCAGAAAAATTATTAGAAAACTATGATGCAATTATAAGTGCAATCATAAAAGCTAAACCTGCAGCTGCTAAAGGACAATACATTAAAAGCGTTGCAATTTCTACAACAATGGGACCAAGCATGTATATTGATCAAAAATAATTTATAGATTTATATAGCCAAAGAAAGTAGGCATAAAGTAAGTCCTACCGAGGCAAACATATTATGAGCGGATTTATCCAATCTATATATGCCTCGTTTTATGGCTTATATAGATTGGATTTTATTATTGCTTAAATTTCTAGGAGGTGAACTAATTAAAATGGCAAGTGAAACTATTTTAAAACAAAAGGAAGCACAAGTTAACGAATTAGCTGAAAAATTTAAAGAAGCTAAAGTTATACTTTTAACAGAATACAGAGGTATAAACGTTGCAGATGATACTAAATTAAGAAATGATTTAAGAAATGCAAATGCACAATACAAAATAATGAAAAACAATATCGTTAAAAGAGCATTAAATGCAAATGGTGAAAATGGATTAGATGATTTATTAGAAGGTCCTACAGCTGTTGTTATGGGTAATGAAGATTACTTAGAACCAGCTAAAGTTGTTTATAACTTCACAAAAAACAATGATTTCTACAAAATCAAAGGTGGAATTATTGAAGGTAAAGTTATGACTGCTGAAGAAATCATTACATTAGCAAAATTACCATCAAGAGATACATTGTTATCAATGCTTGCTGGTGGATTACTTGCAACTATTTCAAAATTCGCAGTTGCTCTTGATCAAGTTCGTGTACAAAAAGAAGCTGAAGCTTAATTTTGTATAACAGGAATATATTAAATTGAAAATTTTATTCGGTTTGTATATGTAAAAATTATTGTGAATAATCACAGAGATATAGATTAGCAAACTTAAATTGCTGAAATTAAAGATTTGCAGACTTAAACTGCTATTAAAGAGTCGTGAACTTAAATCACTGTATTATAATGCGAGTGGCGTACGTAAATCGCCGGATGTTAAATTTATTTAAATATGAGGCTTATAATAATTATAAGACTATCATATAAAAGAAGTGGCAAAACCACAAATATAATTTTAGGAGGATATAAAAATGAATAAAGAAGAAATGATTGAAGAAATCAAAAAAATGACAGTTGTTGAATTAGCTGATTTAGTAAAAGCTATAGAAGAAGAATTTGGAGTATCTGCAGTAGCAGCTGCTGCACCAGCAGCAGGAGCAGTAGCAGGAGCTGCTGAAGAAAAAACATCTTTTGATGTTGTATTAACAGATGCAGGAGCAAACAAAATCCAAGTAATCAAAGTTGTTAGAGACGCTACAGGATTAGGATTAAAAGAAGCTAAAGAATTAGTTGACGGTGCTCCAAAAACAGTTAAAGAAGGAGCTAGCAAAGACGAAGCTGAAGAATTAAAAGCTAAATTCACAGAAGTTGGAGCTGTTGTTGAATTAAAATAATTTAGAAAGTCGTGCCTCGCTTTTTTGCGGGGCGATTTCTTTTTTTAGGCGGTCGTCAAAATTGTAAATTATGTAGCTTTGAAAAATATAATATTACATTCCGTAGACTTGCTGGCTCGGCTTTGTAAAAAAGCTATATAATTTACAATTTTGACTACTCTACTGTTAGGGGAAAATTTTATTTTGAAAAATGTTGTAGAAAAGCTTGTTACTTTTTTCTTTTCAAGTTGGTGATATGTGGACTGAATGGTGGTTTGGAGAGAGAAAAATTTGGGTTGACAAGTAGAGTAATTAAGGTATAGAATAAATGTGTAATAATGGATTTTTTTGGAGGTAAAGATGAGAATTTTATTAGATGCTATGGGAGGAGATAATGCTCCTGATGCAAATATTAAAGGTGCTGTAAAGGCTATAAATCAAGTTGAGGCTGAAGTTGTTTTAATTGGTAATAAAGATGTAATAAATTCTAGAGTAAAGGAATTATTTGGGAAAAATGATATTTCTGAAATTTCTGATAGATTAAGTATAAAACATACAACTGAAACTATAGAGATGGAGGATATTCCTACACAAGCAATAAAACATAAAAAAGATTCATCTATGGTTGTTGGATTTAATATGTTAAAAAACGATGAAGGTGATGTGTTTATTTCTGCTGGAAATTCAGGTGCATTACTTACAGGTGCTACTTTATTAGTTGGAAGAATTAAGGGCATTGATAGACCTGCTATGGCTGGTATTTTACCTGCTTATAAAAGTAGATTATTATTAATAGATTCAGGTGCTAATACAAATTGTAAACCTCTTAATTTATTACAGTTTGCTCAAATGGCTACAATATATTTAAGTAATACATTTGGTGTAAAATCACCAAGAATTGGATTATTAAATATTGGAACAGAGGAAACTAAAGGGAATGAATTAACAAAAGAAACATATAAATTATTAAAAGAAAAGTCAGAAGAATTAAATATCAATTTTATTGGAAATGTTGAAGGTAGAGACGCTTTTTCAGGTGAAGTTGATGCTATTGTTACAGATGGATTTACTGGAAATGTTTTCTTAAAAGCTGTTGAAGGTTTAGGTAAATTTGTTAAAGTTAGTTTAACTGAAAGTCTAAAAAAGAATATGATTTCTAAATTGGCAGCAGTACCATCATTACCTGCAATAAAAAGATTTGCTAAAACTTGTGATTATAAAGAATATGGTGGAGCTTTGTTTTTAGGGGTAAAGAAGCCTGTTGTTAAAGCACATGGAAGTAGTGATGAAAAATTATTTGAATATACTATTAAGCAAGCAGAACAGTTTGTAAAAAATAAAGCTGTTGATAGAATGATTGAAGAATTTGAAAAAATTAATATCAAAAAAGAGATTATTAAATAAAAGGTTTAAGGTATTTTCGACTAATTAGTAAAAATTTTAAAAAAGTATTGACATTTCTTTTAACATATAATATTGTTAGATAAACAAGAATCGTTGTGATAAAAAACTTGGAGGGAGGTGAACTTAGGTATGAGTTCAGAAGAAGTTTTTGAAAAAGTAAAAAATATTATAGTTGAACAATTAGGTGCTACAGAAAGTTCAGTAACAATGGAGGCATCTTTTATAGATGATTTAGGTGCAGATTCTTTGGATATAGTTGAATTAATTATGGCTTTAGAAGAAGAATTTGATACAGAGATTCCAGATGCTGATGCTGAAAAAGTTGTTACAGTTGGAGATGTAGTTGATTATATAAAGGAACATATTGCTTAATTGTAGGTTCTAAAAATATAATATTAAATTACAAATAAAATTGAAAGGGTAACTCCTTTCTTTTTTATTAATATTATGGATTACATAAAAAATTGAAATAAATAGGAAAATTTACGTTCAATAAAAAATACAAATTATTATAAAGAAAGGAATAGTAAAATGGGGTTAGAAATATTAGAAAATAATATTGGTTATAAATTTACAGATATAAATCTATTAAAAAAGGCATTAACACATACTTCATATGCAAATGAACATCATATTGAAAGTAATGAAAAATTAGAATTTTTAGGCGATAGTATTTTGGAGTTTATTTCAAGTAAATTTATTTATAATAATTATAGCTTCTTAAAAGAGGGAGAAATGACTAAAGTTAGAGCGGATGTTGTTTGTGAGAAAAGTTTGTATCAAGTTGCTTTAAAGCATAATTTTAGTGATTTCTTATATTTAGGAAAAAGTCAAGTAAGAAATGGAGATATGGTTAGACCTGCTATTTTAGCTGATAGTGTTGAGGCTGTTATTGCTGCAATTTATTTTGATTCAGATTTAGAGCATGCTGAAAAATTTATTGTTGACAATTTAAAAGAAGCAATTGATGTTGCAAGTCATCATGTTGGTATGAAGGATTATAAAACAGTTTTACAAGAGAAATTACAAATACATGGAGATGTTAATATAAAATATATTATAATTGAAGAAAAAGGTCCAGATCATGATAAAACATTTGTTGCAGAGGTAAGTTGTGATGGTGAAAAATTGGCAATAGGAACTGGTAAAAATAAAAAATCTGCTGAAATGGATGCAGCTCATAATGCATTGGAAAAAATAAAATAAAAGTGTCTATAAATAGGTAAAAAGGAAGGTTGATATTAGTTGAAAAAGGAATATATAATTCCAATTTTTGTTCCACATTTAGGATGCCCTAATGATTGTACTTTTTGCAATCAAAAGAAAATTAGTGGGCAAAAAAAACATGTTACAGGTGATGAAGTTAAAGAGATAATTGAATATTATTTAAGTAATTTTAAAGAGGCTGAAAGAAAAGTTGAAGTAGCCTTTTTTGGTGGTAGTTTTACAGGAATTGATACAAAGATTCAAGAGGATTTATTATCAAGTGCTAATGAGTATATTAAGGCGGGAAAGGTAGATAGCATTAGAATTTCAACTAGACCGGATTATATTAATCAAGATATTTTAAATTTACTAAGAAAATATAATGTAAAAACTATTGAGCTTGGAGTTCAATCTGCAAATGATTTTGTTTTAAATAAGTGTAAAAGAGGTCATAGCTTTGAGGATGTAAAAAAAGCTTCAGTGTTAATTAGAAAAAACAAATTTATTTTAGGACATCAGATGATGGTTGGGTTACCTGATAGTACTCAAAAAGATGAAATTGAAACTGCCAAAAAGCTTATTAAGTTACATCCAAAAATGGTTAGAATTTATCCTGTTTTAGTTATTAAAGATACTGAACTTGCTGAGGATTATTTAAGTGGGGAATATAAGCCAAATACAGTTGAACAAGCTGTTGAAACCTGCGCTATCTTGCTAAAAATGTTCAATAATAAAAAGATTGATGTTATAAGAATTGGTTTGCAAAATACTGATGAGATATGTAACCCAGAAAATGAGAATAGTCAGGTGGTAAGTGGACCATATCATCCAGCATTTAGACAATTAGTTGAAAGCAGAATTATTTATGATGAATTTTCTAAGAAAATAAAAAAAATGAATAATAAAGTTAAGGTTGTAAAAGTGCTTGTAAATGGCAATATAATTAACAATTTTGTTGGACACAAGAAGGAAAATATAAAAAGAATAAAAGAGTTGTACAATATAGATTTAGTGGTTGAAAGAGATGATTCTGTAAAAGGATATAAAATGAGAAAGGTTGTTGTATAATTATTTCAAGATTAAAGTATTTATTATGTGCAAGACGTGTGCTTTTTGTTGTATAATTCAAATTACTTAATAATTGTATTGCAATTGTTTGTATATTTTTATAAGAATTGGAAATTACTACTAATAGGTGATTTTTGATGAAAGAAATAAAAAGTAAATTTTATAGTTTTTTTATAACTGGTATTGGGCTTGTAGTAGGGTCATTTATTATGGCGTGTTCTACAGCCTTTTTCTTATTGCCAAATAAACTTTCTACAGGAGGATTTTCAGGGTTATCAACGATAGCATACTATATATTCCATATTCCTGTTGGGACTGCAATGATTTTGTTAAATTTACCTTTGTTTTTTATTGCTTTTTTTAGAGTTGGAAAAAAATTTATTTTTAAATCTATTATTGGAACTATTCTACTATCAGTTTTTATCGATTTTTTAGAAAAATTTCCACCACTTACAACAGACAAATTTTTGGCTTGTATTTATGGTGGAATTATTATGGGGATAGGAACAGCTATTATTCTAAAGGTAAATGGTTCAACAGGAGGAAGTGATTTGCTATCATATGTTGTACGTTCTTTTAATGATAAATTTAGATCTAGTGATTTAATTATAGGAATTGATACAGTTATTATTTGTTTTAGTATTTTTGTTTTTAAAGAAATCGAAATTGGTTTGTATTCAGCTATTGCAATTTATTTGATGGGTAAAATGATTGATATAGTTTTTGAAGGTGTTGATTTTACCAAAGTTTTGTTTATTGTATCAGATAAATCAAATGAGATTGCAAGTGTTATTGGTAGTGTGGTTCAAAGAGGAAGTACGGGTATTTATGCAAAAGGTATGCATACAAATTCTGATAAAATTATGTTATTTTGTGTTGGCTCTAGAAATGAAATAATTAGAATTAAGAAGATTGCGACAAGCATTGATAATAAGGCTTTTATTGTTATTTTCAATGCAAGAGAGGCATGGGGGAAAGGGTTTAGAAATGAGTTGATGAGTTCAAAAGAGTAGATTTTTATATAGATTGGATAAAAAAGGCAAAAAAACAAAAAAATATGCGAAAATGCTTGATTTTACCAAATAAATTTGATATAATAATGTCTGTTAAAACACACATAAAGCTAGTTTGAAAAGGTGTGCTTGTAAAAATTTTTAATTACAAGTCTTTGAAAAATGTTTGAAACTTTATGGAGGTAAAACAAAAAGGGAGGAAATAGAAATGGCAGTAGTTGCAATGAAACAATTACTAGAAGCTGGTGTTCACTTTGGACATCAAACAAGAAGATGGGATCCTAAAATGGCTGAATATATTTTTCAAGCTAGAAATGGTATCCATATTATAGATCTTCAAAAAACATCAAAAAAATTAGATGAAGCATATGACTTCATGAAATCACAAGCAGAAGAAGGAAAAACAGTTTTATTTGTTGGAACAAAAAAACAAGCTCAAGACTGTATGAAAGAAGCTGCTGAAAAAAGTGGTATGTACTATGTAAATCAAAGATGGTTAGGTGGAATGCTTACAAACTTTGAAACAATTCAAAAAAGAGTACAAAGATTAAATGAATTAGAAACAATGGAACAAGATGGTACTTTTGAAGTATTACCTAAAAAAGAAGTTATTATCTTAAAGAAAGAAATGGAAAAACTAGAAAAGAACTTAGGTGGAATTAAAGATATGAAAGAAATTCCAGGTGTTTTATTTGTAGTTGACCCTAAAAAAGAAAGAATAGCTATATTAGAAGCTAGAAAATTAAATATTCCAGTTGTAGGTTTAATTGATACAAACTGTAATCCAGAAGATGTAGATTATGCTATACCAGGAAATGATGATGCAATTCGTGCTGTAAGTTTAATTGCTGATTGTATGGCAAATGCTATAATCGAAGGAAGACAAGGAGAGTCTTTTGAAACATCTGCAGAAGCTAATGAACAAGCTGCAGAAGAAACAGAAGAACCAACAAGCATGGAAGAAGTTGTTGAAGCAACTGAAGAATAATAAATATTGTTGATTTTGAAAGAGTGGGGCTTTCTTGCTCTACTCTTTTTTAATAAGATTTTGGGACGGTTTTTAAATCGGGGACGGAGAAAATTTTAAATTTTTTAAATCGGGGACAGACTTTTAGTCGTAAACGATTGTAAAAAATATTTAATGATTTCAAAGTCTGTCACCGATTTCAAAAATTTAAAATTTTCTCCGTCCCCAATTTAAAAAAGGAGGAATTTGAATATGGTAACAGCAAGCCAAGTAAAAGATTTAAGAGAAAAAACAGGTGCAGGTATGATGGACTGCAAAAAAGTTTTAACAGAAACTGATGGAGATATGGAAAAAGCAATCGAATTATTAAGAGAAAGAGGAATTGCTAAAGCTGCAAAAAAATCTAGCAGAGTTGCTGCTGAAGGATTAGTAGCTAGCTATGTTTCTGAAGATGGAAAAGTTGGTGCAGTTGTTGAAGTAAATGCTGAAACAGATTTCGTTGGAAAAAATGAAGAATTCAAAAATTTTGTTAACGATGTTGCAAAACAAATAGTTGAAAAAAATCCTGCTAATGTAGAAGAATTATTAGGACAAGAATCAATTGCAGAAGCCGGAAAAACAGTTCAAGAAGTTTTAACAAATAAAATTGCTACAATTGGTGAAAACATGACAATTAGAAGATTTGAAAGATTTGTATCAAATGGTATAGTTGGAAGCTATATTCATGGTGAAGGAAAAATCGGTGTATTAGTTGATATGGAAAATGCTACACCAGAATTAGCAAAAGACATTTGTTTACAAATTGCTGCTGCTAAACCAGAATTCTTAAATAGAGAATCAGTTACACCTGAAAGAGTAGAAAAAGAAATGGAAATTTTAAAAGCACAAGCTATGAATGAAGGAAAACCTGCTGAAATAGCTGAAAAAATGGTTCAAGGTAGAATTAATAAATTCTATGGAGAAATCTGCTTAATGGAACAAGAATTTGTTAAAGATCCAGATATGAAAATTAACAAATTATTAGAATCTAAAGGAGCAAAAATTAATAATTTTGCAAGATTAGAAAAAGGTGAAGGAATCGAAAAAGTAGAAGAAAACTTTGCTGAAGAAGTTGCAAAACAAATAAAAATGTAATTTATTTTTATAAATTGATCAGCGAAGGTTGATAATAATGTATAATTCAAACCATTTTACATATTATTAACCTTCGCTGTCTCTATATTATAAAAAATGTTATTATTTATTTCAGTATGTTATAATTATTATAGATTTAGAATGTGGATTGAAAATTTATTTTAGCGAAAAGAATGATGGGAATTTAATAAGGATAGAGTAATATAGAAAATTATAAAAAAGAGGTAAAATATGGATAAAGTTAAATGTATAAAAAAAGCAAATATTTATTTAGGTGTTATAGCACTTATAGCAATTGACCAAATAGTGAAAGTATTAATAATAAATAATATTAAATATAAAACCATTACCATTATAAAAGGTATTTTAAACTTTTCTTATTGTGAAAATAGAGGCGTAGCATTTAGTTTTGGAAATGGACGTGTTCCACTTTTTATAGTAATTAATTTTATTATTATTGGTGGACTAATATTTTATTTTGAAAAAAATCGTAGTGAATTTAAAGGAAAACTAAGTAAAATATTTTTTACAATGGTAATTGCAGGTGGAATAGGAAACCTGATTGATAGGATATTTAGAGGATTTGTTGTTGATTTTATAGATATTAATCAATTGTTTAATTTTGCTATTTTTAATGTTGCAGATATTTATATTGTTGTTGGAATTATTGGGTTAGCAATAAACTTTTTAATTCGAGGGGTACAAGTTACAGAGAAAAAGTAGATTTGAAAGGCAAAGTAGGTGAAAGGAAAAATATGAAAAAATTAATTGTAAGTGAAGAAAATGATGGGATTAGACTTGATGCATATATAGCAGATAATATGGAAAATCTTTCAAGAACAGCAGTTAAAAGATTAATTGAAGATGGTAATATTATTGTTAATAATAAAATTCAAAAAGTGTCATATAAGGTGCACGAAAACGATGAAATAGAAATTAATGAGCCTGAGGCTAAAGAAGTTAGCTTAGAGGCACAAGATATTCCAGTTGATGTTATATATGAAGATTCAGATATTATTGTTGTTAATAAGCCAAAAGGATTGGTAGTTCATCCTGCAAATGGTAACTGGGATGGTACTTTGGTTAATGCTATTATGGCTATATGCAAAGATAGTTTGTCAGGTATCGGAGGAGAAATAAGACCAGGTATTGTTCACAGACTTGATAAAGATACATCTGGACTTTTAATAGTTGCAAAAAATGATGAGGCTCATATTAATATGAGTAATCAAATAAAAGATAGACAAGTTAAAAAGATTTATTACGCATTAGTTAGGGGAATTGTTAGTGAAAATGAGGCTACAATAAATATGCCTATTGGAAGAAGTACTAAAGATAGAAAGAAAATGGCTGTTACTAAAACTGGTAAAGAAGCGATTACACATTTTAAAGTACTTGAAAGATTTAATAAATATACTTTGTTAGAAGTTAAAATAGATACTGGAAGGACACATCAAATTAGAGTTCATTTAAGTGAAATAGGACATCCCGTCGTAGGAGATGAAGTTTATTCAAATGGTAAGAATGAATTTGGTGTAAAAGGACAATTGTTACATGCCAAAGTTTTAGATTTTAAACATCCAATTACAGGGAAAGATATGCATTTAGAAGCGGAATTACCACAAGAATTTTTAGATGTACTTGATAAATTAAGAATAAAATAAAAGCATAGATGTATAAAAGCTTGTGCATTTAGAGAAAATATATGCTGGTTATTTACTATGAGTTTAGGTGGATTATTTGCAACATATGGTACATTGAGTACTCACAAAAGAGAGTTAGAGAGAGTCTCTCTCCTAATAATTATTATTGTTTAAAACAAGAAAGGAATGAAATATGGAAGAAATCAGATTACAAAAATTTCTTTCTAATAGTGGAGTTTGTTCTAGAAGAAATGCAGAAAATCTCATTATTGAAGGAAAAGTTCGTGTAAATGGAAAAGTTGTTACAGAACTTGGAACAAAGGTTAATCCAGAAAAAGATGAGATTGTTTGCAATGGGGAGAAAGTAAAATTAGAAAAAAAATTTGTGTATGTTTTATTAAATAAACCTATTGGATATGTTACAACTGTAAAAGATCAATTTGGAAGACCTACAGTATTAGATTTAGTAAAAGACGTTGATGCAAAGTTACTACCAGTTGGTAGGTTAGATATGTATACATCAGGTGCTATTATTTTAACAAATGATGGAGATTTTATTTTTAAAGTAACACATCCCAAAAACGAGATTAATAAAACATATAATGCAACTGTTAGAGGAATTGTTGATAAAAACGATGTAGAAAAACTTGAAAATGGGGTTGAAATAGATGATTATGTTTCAGGTAATGCAATTGTTAAGATTCTAAAAGTTGATGAAAAAAAGAATATTTCTAGACTTCAAATAACTATTCATGAAGGAAAAAATAGAGAAGTTAGAAAAATGTGTTCTGCTATAGGAAAAAATGTTATTGCGTTACACAGAGCTAAAATTGGTAATATTGGGGTTAAAGATTTAAATATTGGTAATTGGAGATTTTTATCTGATACAGAGGTAAAGAGTTTTCTTAAGTAAATATATTTCAGAATGCTACATAATTCTGTGGTTCAGACTGATTATTTTGTAAAATTGTTAAATTGTAACTTTTAATTTTAAATTTTCAATAAAACCTATTGTAAAAAAAATATATTAATTATATAATGAAGAAAACTTAAGAAAAAGGGGTGTACCAATGGAATACCAAAGATTTATGCCAGAAGGCTGGCAAATTAGTGAGGTTGACTTAAGCAAAGAACAACTTACTAGTGCAATTTCAACAGGTGAAATTTTGCAAGCAAAAGTAAATAAATGTGACTCAAATTATAATTTATATGTAGATTTAGGAAATAGTTTAATAGGTGTTATACCTAGAGAAGAAGTTGAAGCTGTTAATATTGATGAAACAGGATTTCCAAAGCCTAATATATGTATGAGTAAAGTAAATAAATTTGTTCAATTTAAAGTTAAAGATGTTGATTCTAGAAACAATTTTATTTTATCAAGAAGAGCAGTAGGGGAAGATGCTTTAAATTGGATTACTAATGAATTGCAAGAAGGTATGGTTGTTAATGGAATAGTAAAAAGTATGCAACCATATGGAGTTTTCGTTGAAATAGGTGGAGGTATAGTTGGCTTATTACATATTGAAGATATTTCTGTAGCAAGGATTAAAACTCCAGCAGAAAGATTGAAAATTGGACAGAAGATTAATGTTATGATAAAATGTATAGATAAAAAGCTTGAAAGAGTTATTTTAACTTATAAAGAATTATTAGGAACATGGGAAGATAATGTTAAAGATTTTTGTGAAGGTGAAACAGTTACAGGAATAGCAAGAGAAACAGAAAAATCAAAAAATGGTATCTTTGTTGAACTAAAACCGAACTTAGTTGGAATGGCAGAATATAAAGATGGAATTGAATATGGTCAAAATGTTGATGTATATATTAAAAAGATAATTCCAGATAAAAAGAAGATTAAGTTATTGTTTGTATAATTATGATATATGTTATATTCTTTATAGTTTAAATGTAATAAATAGTGTTAACAATATCAAATTATATTTAGCTTTGTTTATATTAGTATATTTAAATTAATATTAAATTTAAGTATATATTATAAAATTTTTAATAAAATTTTAGGAGGTTTTTAAAGTGGTAAATGATAATGAAATTAAAGCAACAGTATCACCTTTTGCAATCAGAGAAGGAGAAATTAAAACTTTTGATGGAAAAGATGGTTATGTTTCAATGAATCAAATTGTACATAAGATAAATATCGGACATATTAATGATATACATTTTGAAATATTGGATTTAGTAAATGAGTTTGAATTTATTACATCAAGACAATTATTCCAATTACTTGAATGGAAAGGGATAGACGTTAAATCTCAAGATAAACTTAATAATAAATTAGATCAATTAGTTCGTTCTAAGATATTAACAAGATATTATTTTAATTCTGAAGATGGAAAAGGTATATATAGAATTTATTGTATGGAAAAAATGGGTAAATACTTATTGACATCTAGAGAAAAAGAATGTAAATGGCAACCTAGTGATAATGCTAAACCAGTTCCTATGATAAAGAAAAGATTAGCAGGAAATCAAACAATTATTGCATATTTAAGAAAAGTAAAAGCGTTTGATAGTTATGTTGCAAAACCAAGTATTAGTGCTAAAGTTGCTGGTAAAAACTTTAAAGCAACAGGTGGAAGTATTAAGCTTACTAAAGCTTCAAAATCTATTAATTTTGTTTTTGAAGTTATTAGAAGGGAAGAGGATTGGAAGAAGAAACTTGTTGATAAAATGAGATTATATAAAGATTTCTATGATAATTTTGTTCCAGGTGATTCTGGCTTCCATAGTGTACCACAATTGATTATTATATGTGAAGATGATAAACATATTGCAGAAACATTTAAAGAAATTGTAGTTAATAAAATTGAAATAGAAAAAATAAGATTATATTTTACAACAGACTTACGTCAAAATGAAGAAAGCTTAGATAAAACATTAGTTGGATTTAAAATTGACGAAAATTCTGGAAAATATAAGATGGAGAATATACAAGTTAAGTTATTGGGAATGTAGTTTAAAATGATGTTTACGATATTAGTAGTTCATTGAAAAAAGTGCATTTATTCTAATATATGTTTAATTAGTATTGAACTTAAATATAAAAAAATATAGGTATTATTTTATAATACCTATATTTTTTATTTGATAGTATATATAGTTCATATTTACTATATATACTATATGTTTATTTTTTTGGTAAATCTTTATTTTTTACTACAGCATCTTCTGAATCAGTTTCAAATATTGAATCAGTGTAATCTGTTCTTATTGGATCTAATTCTATTTCTGATTCATCATCTTCTGAGAAACTATTTAAAACAGGTTTCTTTTTCTTTAATTTGTCAACAAATTTATTTGAAGATTCTTCATCATCTGGAGTTCCTGCTGTAGAGTTTCCAGAATATTTTGTAAAGTTGAATTTCTTAACTTCATGTTTTTCTTTGTATTTTGCAGATACGAAATCAAGATTTCCAATACCATTTTCATATTTTCCACCTTCACCCATAATCTTGTATAAACATTGTTTAAACTTAGTACTTTGTACTTTTCCTGGTTTATATCTGATATCTGGTTTATATGAAATATCACTAAGTTTTGGATCGTATTTACCTTTTTCTGCGTCATAATTATTTTTGAATCTCCATTTTTTCTCTTCACCAATTTCTTTACTCCACCATTCATTATCTTCTGGAGTGTTGTTTCCGAATACTACTTTGTTTGCACAGTTGGCGATAATAGTATTTCTATATTTTTTATTATTAACATTTAATTGATCTAAGTTTTGAGCTGATACAACAGAACCAACTCTGTATTTTCTATACATTGTAAATATTGCTTCTGTTTGTGAACAGATGAAATCTGGGAATTCATCAATATATAAGAAGTGAGGGATACGAGTATTTTCATTTCCTGGTCTTCTTAATACAGCATATTGCATTGATAATATAAAGAATAAACCAAATGCTGTATGTGCAGATACACCTAAATCTCCACGTCTTGTACATAATAATGTTATATCACCATTAGCTAATGCTTGGTCGAAATTAATATTATTTGTTCTGTTACATAAAATATTACGTATTCCTGGATAACGAAGCATGTTATCTAATAATGTACTTGCTGAATATACGTATTTTTCAGTATTTTCTCTACCTGCACCATTTGCATAGAAATTCTTTTTAAAGTAAGATAAAAGTATAGTATGTTTTTGTGCAAGTTCTTCATCTTTTTCAAGCTCTTTACACATGTATTCAACTAAATTGAAATCATTTAGTAAGCTTAACATATCTTCAAGTGTAGGTAATTCATTATCATGCATTCTCGGATACATTTCTTTTAATAAAATTGATAGGTTTTCGATAACTTGATATGAGTAAGTATTTTCATAAGCAACATCAACTGAATATCCTGCATAATGTGTTAAACCTTTTAAAACTGTTGAAATAGCAACTGCTGTTTGCATTGGGTCATCATATGCAAAAGGATTTAATCCAAGAGATTCAGCATTATTTGGATCAATTAAATTAACATGCATTTTATATGCTTTTGCAATTTCTAATATATGTTTTGTTGATTCAAAATCAGGTGCGATATATGTAATACCTAAATTTCTGTATGTAATATTATCTGAAGAAACATTATAAATCATTTTTTTCATATATGATTGGAATATACGTGTTTTTGATTCTTTAGGTTTAATCATATTTAAGTTAAAGTTATTATTGATATAATCGTTATCATAAGGGCATGTTAGAGAAGCTATTCCTGTTTTTAAAGTTACAAATGCTAATTGTTTACTTGTTTCTCTATATTGATATTTTTTATCTATATCTCTTGCTATCATTGGTTCAAATATCAATGATGTTTTACCAGAACCAGATACACCAACTACAAGCATTGATTCAAAACGTCTCTTTTCAGAAATTTTAACTGTTTTACCTGTTCTAGCATCTGTACATAAAGTTATTTCACATGTGTTTGGACCAACAGAAGGGCTTTTTGGTGCTAAACTGATACCTTTATATTCATAAATACCTTCTAACATTAAAGGTGTATCATTTATAGTTGCATATAACCATTTAAATAATGGATAAAATGTTGTTAAAGGTAAATATAAAGCTGTCCAACAAAAAGCTGGTTTAATTAAATAACTAAATTCTGTAGCAACTTTAGGATAATTTGGTTGTGAAAGTAATAAAGTCCAGCCCAGAGCATTTATCCATTGTGAAAACATAGATATTACCAGAATATATAATGCAACAATGTAGGTAAATAAGAACGATACTTTCATTTGTTGCGATTTTACAAACTTCGAGCTACATGAAAAAAGGAATGCAAATACAGGGCAAGCAAAAGCTAAAGTGTATTGTATAGGATTCCAGTAACTAGAAGGTATTCCAGTAAATACCATGATTAAAAAATCTACGAATCTATCTATTACCAAATATATAGTTATTAAAGTTAAAATATATGTGAAAAATGTATTTCTGTCTGTTTTTAATTTCTTTAAAAATTTATCTATTAATTTCAAAATTTTCACCACTTTCATACGAAAAATCATACATATATATTATCCTACAAAATCGGGAAAAAATCAAGACTTTTGGGGAAATTTGCCAAAGTTTTTAGGAGATTTAGAAAAAACAGTCTATTTATAAAAATATTTTAGCTGTTTTCATAAATATCGCCAAGTCTAAAAAGAAAATATTGATTATAAGAGTAAAAATTTTTAAATGATAAATTTCAAAAACATTTTGCTAAAATTCAAAAAATACTTGAAAAATATGAATATTATTAATATAATTTAATAGATTGAAAAAAGGGGAAAAGAAAGGAAAGATGATGGTAGCGAATAATAGTAGAACAAGAAAAAAAGTAAAAAAAGAAAGTTTTATGCAAGGTGTATTAGCCCTAATGTTTTCACAAGTGTTTATAAAACTATTAGGTTATGTTTATAGATGTTATCTTACAAATAAGGAAGGATTTGGAGATGATGGAAATGCTATTTATGGGGCAGGATATAACATATATGCTTTATTATTAACAATTTCATCAATAGGTGTTCCAAATGCTGTATCTAAATTAATATCTGAAAGAATTACATTAGGAGATTCAAAAGGAGCACATAGAATTTTTAAAGTGGCTCTTGCAACTTTTGCTGTAATTGGATTAATAGGAACATTATTTTTATTGTTAGGTGCAAAACCACTCGCAAACATGATGGGAATGCCAGAAGCGGAAATGGTATTAGTTGTATTATCTCCATCATTGTTTTTTGTTGCTATATGTTCAGTGTTTAGAGGATTTTTCAATGGTCAATCTAAAATAAAAGTAACAGCAAATTCTCAATCATTAGAGCAGGTTTTTAAAACAGTATTCACAATTGTTGCAGTTGAATTAGTTGTAGTATTTACAGGACTTAACACACAAATTATGGCAGCAGGAGCAACAGTTGCAACAACTTTATCAACAATGATGAGCTTTTTTTATTTATATACATTCTATAAATTACATAGAAAGGAAAAACTTGTTACAGGACAAAATGTAGTTAAATCAAGTATTGCAAACAAAACTGTAATGCAAATTGTTAAAGCGATATTATGGGTATCAATACCAATGTCTTTAAGCGCAATTTTAACATCGTTAAATAGAAATATAGATTCATTCACAGTTATGAGATTATTACAAAAATATTTACCATATGAAGAAGCTAGAAGACAATATGGAATTTTAAGTGGTAAAGTTGAGCTTTTAACAGGTTTACCATTAGCATTTAATGTAGCCTTTGCTACAGCATTGGTTCCAGCAATTGCAGCAGCTAAAGCCAATAGAGAACTTTCAAAAGGAGTAAAAAGAATTTCATTTTCATTATTAACAACAGTTGTAATAGTTTTACCATGCGTTGTTGGAATGGTAGTATTTGCAGATCCTATTTTAAAACTAATATTCCCAAATGCACCAGATGGAGCATTTATAATGCAAATTTGCGTTTTAGCTACAATATTTACTGCAATGGAGCAAACAATCAATGGAGCTTTACAAGGATTAGGAAAAATATTTGTACCAGCAGCAGCTTTAACAATTGGAGTTTTACTAAAATTAATTTTAAACCTAATTTTAGTTCCAATTCCAAGAGAAGTATTTCCACTTGGTGGAGTAGTAGGAGCAGCATTTGCAACAGATATATGTCATTTAACAGCATTTTGTATTGTATTTACAATTTTAAAAAAATCTGTAAATTTAAAAATGAGTTTTTCAAAGATGATGATAAAACCATTATTGGCATCTGGAATGATGGCAATAGTGTCTTATGGAACATATATGCTATTAAATAGTATAATTGCGCCAAAAATGGCTACAATAATAGCATTATTCGTAGCAGTAATTGTGTATATATTATCAGTATTAATATTGAAGGTATTTAGCAAAGAGGATATATTAATGTTACCATATGGTCAGGGAATATATTCAATTTTAGTTAAATTTGGAATATATAAAGAAAAAATAAGGTAAAAAAAAGAAGGATTTTATATAACTTTGGCGAATATTGATAATAGTAGCGCAAGAAAAGCAAGCTACATATAACTTATAGGAGGTAATGTATAATGAACAAATCTGATTTAATTGCGGCTATCGCTGCTAAAACAGGAGAAACAAAGAAAAGTGCTGAAGCATCAGTAAATGCATTTGTAGAGGTTGTTACAAAAGCATTAGTTAAAGGAGACAAAGTTCAACTAGTTGGATTTGGTTCTTTTGAAGTTAGAAAAAGAGCAGCTAGAAAAGGTAGAAACCCACAAACTAAAGAAGAAATTAAAATACCAGCATCAAAAGCTCCAGTTTTCAAAGCAGGAAAAGCTTTAAAAGATGTAGTTAATAAAAAATAGTTTATAATGAAATTTATATATATACGTATGAATTCATATGAAAGACATAATCGTCCGAGATTATGTCTTTTTTATAGTGTGCCCAGCATGGGCAACAACTTGTGGGTGAAAGTCCCATACAG
>SAMEA3663241__coassemble_135_pt1 | contig 21325 bp, 18 predicted proteins | sample SAMEA3663241__metabat2_low_PE_011 | metagenome-assembled genome bin SAMEA3663241 (sample SAMEA3663241) | pig gut metagenome | biome: pig gut; feature: pig-associated habitat; material: faeces | place: China | collected 2013 | reverse complement strand
TTTATTCTATACTTTATTCTATACTTTATTCTATACTTTATTCTATACTTTTGTCAAATAATTTTATTATTTTATAAAACATTTATGAACCTATACTACCACTTTTCACTGGTATAATTTGGAAATGTAAAAAATATAGGGCAAAAAAGTGCTAACAAAAAAAGTAGGACAAAAAAAGATGGACTAGAATATTGAAAAAAAGCAAGTATAATAAGCATAGTGGGAGTTAGAAAAAATGACTTCCACTATTATTTTGTAAAAAATGCAAAATAATATCCAACTTGGTTGGACTTCCACCCATCCCCCATATTATAATTAATTCATACAATCTCAAAAAAGTAATTTCATTGAAAATTACAACATCCTCTCTCCCACACAGAAAGGAGGCAAAATGGCAGGGAGTATTGAAAAAAGAGGAAAAAACACATATAGGCTAGTGGTCTCCTGTGGCTACAACCTAGATGGAAAACCTGCAAAACATACAAGAACAGTACACTGTTCAAAAAAGGAAGCAGAAATTGAACTCGCAAAATTTGTTACAGAAGTACAAAATGGAATGGTTCCAGAGGGCAAATCTATCACCTTTGCAGAATTTACTGAAATATGGAAACGAGATTATGGCAGTAAAGAATTAGCACCTACAACTTATGCTCGTTACTTAGGAATTCTTAATACTAGAATTCTCCCCTACTTTGGTAAATTTAGACTAGATAAAATTAAGCCTACAGATATTATGAAATTTTACGATATGCTAGAAAATGACACACAAATACGTAGGCTAAAAAATAACAAAGGCGAAAGATTAACCAGACCACTTTCAAAGAAAACTATTCTTGAACACCATAGACTTCTTCGAGCAATGCTTCATAAAGCAGTATACTGGCAACTGATTGTAAATAACCCAGCTGAAAGAGTTCAACCACCTAAAACCAGAAAGCCTAAAAGAAAATATTATGATGATGAACAATGTAAAATCCTTTTAGAAAATTTAAAAGATCAAGAAATCAAATACAAAGTTGCGATAATAATCACAATATTTACAGGCGTTCGTTTAGGCGAACTTATGGGGCTTGAATGGACTGATATTGATTTTAAAAATGGAATTATTAGCATTAATAAAGCCAGTCAATACTTATCCGAAAAAGGTGTTTTCACCAAAGACCCTAAAACGGAAAGTTCTATAAGAGATGTTGCAATACCCCAATTTGTTATTTCATTACTTGAGGAATATAAGTACTGGTATGAAGAACAAAAATTGCTTTATGGTGAATTGTGGCACGAATCTAATAGGTTATTTATTCAATCAGATGGCAAACCAATGCACCCTAATACTATTAGCAAATGGTTTGTAAAATTTGTAGAAAAAATTGGTCTTCCTGTGATTAATTTTCATGGGTTAAGACACACTAATGCTACATTGCTTATATCTCAAAATATTGATGTTGCAGTTGTAGCAGCACGACTTGGACATGCACAAATTACAACTACATTAAATTTTTATGTGCATCCAGTTGTATCTCACAATAAAGTTGCAGGAAATACTTTGCAAAATTTATTAATATCACAAAAAAATGATTAAATGTTGAATTAAGTTTTTTGTTGAAATTTATAGCCATTGAAGGTCGTTGAAAGATTCAACTTTCCCCAAGATTTCCCCAAAAGTGGAAAATTGGTGTAATTTTTATAAATTAAGCTACTCTTAAGATTCACAAAAATCCAGAAAAAAGTTGTTAGCGAAGCGATACTTTTTTCTGTGAAGGAGCAGTAGCGATAAGGCTTTGCTGTTTTTTTGAATAAAAAAACAGTTAGCCTTATTAGCTAACTGCGACGTGGTTGCGGGGGTAAGACTCGAACGCACTCACCTTCGGGTTATGAGTAATTGGCTTAAAGCATTGGTTTACAAAGGTTTTTGAGGTTTTTGTTGGTATATTTGTGGTGCCCAGTTTTTGGTTGTTGTAAATTTATGTGATTTTGGGTTAATTTTAGTAGGCTGTGTGCCCAGATTGTGCCCAATGAATAATAAATTTATGGAGGGATTTTTTATGAATAAATTTAGAGATGTTAAAAATGATTTGATTAGAGAATGGTTGGATTTTAGAGAGGAGAGTAACTTTGGTTGTGTTTTAAGTGATGAGGATAAGAAGCATCACATTTGTTTTGAGGAAATTTCGGAGGTTATTTTGAATGCAGTTCCAAAGAAGGATAGGAAATTTGTTAAGAGACATTTGGATATGTTGGATTATAATTATACGGATTATATTGCTTATTGGAATGAGAGGTATTATAGACATGGATTTTGTGATGCTTTGCAACTAATTGATGGACATAGCGAATTTTAGGTAAATTTAAAGAGTGATAATAGAGGCTTCTATTTATTGAGTGTATTGGAAATTATAAATAAAATTTCCAATACACTCTTGTTTTTAATTGTTTTTTCCTTGATTATACATATCTATTGTATAAACTACATTAATAACTATCAAAATGGTTGTAATGAATAACTCTGCAATTTTTACCATAGGATTATCCCATGTATTATTAAAAATAAATCTATATATTAGTGCAAATATAAATAAAAATGGAAATATATATTTATATGTATAATATACTAGATCTTGTGTCTTTGGATACTGTTTTAAGTAATTATTGCTTTCTCTTTCAATCTTTTCATTTATTAGTTTAGACAATCTCTCTTCTAATTTATGTATGTATGGATAAGCTTTCTCTATATGTATATTAAATTGATAATATCGTACAACACAATATAATAAACTTAACATAATAATGGTTTGAATAATATTCATGCTGAAATAAAATCCTATTTCCCACTGTCCCATTAGATAATCCTTTATTGTATTACATAAACTTTCTGGTCTATAAGACATTAAAAGCAAAACAGAAATATGTATTATAATTATTACAAATGCTTTATTTCTTTTATTTTCCATATTTTTAGTTATATCGACTGTCTCTTTATAATGATCATATAATATTTCAGTATTATTCATTACGCATTTCTCACCGCTTTCATTATTGATTCTTCAGTAAATGAATATGCCCAGCTTGCACCACTTCCTAATAATTCAGTTGGAGATTCATATAAACTGTTAATCTTTATTGCAATTATTTTATTTCCATTTTCCTTGCTTTTAGCAATTTCAAAATTTTGCCAGTTTTTATACCCTATAAGTTCACTATCTTTATGCTTTTTATTTGCTTCTTTACCTACTATTACAATAGTGTAATCTGCTTCATTAATTTTTCTTGTCAATGCTGCTTTAATGGTGGGTATGTTCCAACTATTTATTTCTCTAGTTGATTTATCATCAAATTCAAATTCAAACTCACTATTTCCATTCCAAGCTTCTAATAAATATTTATATTGTCTATCATTTTCAAAATCAAATGATACAAATATTTTTCTTTTACTCATTTTAATTGCTTCCTCTCTTTTCAGTATTTTTTGTATTATAACTATTTTGATGCTTACCAATTTCTATTGGTGGACATGTAGAAGTATTTTCCTTACTACTATTGTCTTTATTAACTTCTTCACTCATATTAACTCACCCCCTTATATCATCTGAATACAAAAATTAATTCCTATTAGAACAACTTCAACTAATGTAATAATTGATGCACAATTATATAATTTATGCTTTTTATCTAATATTTTTTCATTGTTCTCAGAAATTTCTTTATATGTTTTCAACAATTCTCTATACAAATCCATATTCTTACAATTGTAATATTTCTCGTCACAAATTGTAGCTGTCATATAATCTATAGTTCTAGATTTTAGGCTCCATATAAATAAGCAAATAGATATAATTGCAAAAAACAATATGAATATTTGCAATATTACTACAGAACTATGTTTTAATATTTGTCCAATATTTTGAAAATTCATATTTAATATTTTATTTATATTTTCTGGCCTAACTAATAGAAATAATACAGCTCCATGAAAAGCTATAAAAAAACCGCTTTTGTTATCAAGATTTTGTGTCCTTTCATAATACTGGCAATAATTGCTTTTTACAATATCTAAAATTTCTTTCATATTCTCATTTTTATCTTCTTCCATTTTTCCTCACCTTTTTATATTATTTAATTTCTCGTTTTTATCAAAAAAAGCAAAATAATTATGTAATAATTAATTACTCTATTACTTTGCTTTTCTTTCGTAAACTTATTCCAAATATTCTTTCAAGCCATCAACTATTTTATAAACTCTAGTCATTGGATTTCTCTGTGATGCTTGTCCATCTTTGTTTAATTCTTCCATATATTGACAATTTCTTATTGCAGTATGCAACTTTCCTCCACCTGTAACTTTAGCAAATAAATCTACATCATTCTTAGCATATTCTCCCAATTCACTTTTCTGAAATTCCCTATCAAGTTCTTGCAACACATCCTCTTTTGAAAGATATCTATTTATTTTCTTAAAATGTGCCAACAGCCAGAGTTCAAAATTAGGATTAGACCAAGCAACATTATAATTGCAATTATATATCGCAGAATCAAATTGTTCATCACTGTAATCATCCTTATCAAAGACAACCCAAACCTGTCCATACACCTTATTAGCATGGTTAACCATTTTTTGAGTATATTTTACAAGCGATGTTGTATTCATTCCTGTACCTCTAACTTCAATGTTCGGGGCTAAAACATCAACCTTTCTGCCATACTTTCCATTAATCATTTTCTTCAAGCCATTAAAATAGTTAGGTTCTGTCTTCTTTCCCTCACACACAATTAAGTAATTGGCTGGTGCTTGCCTTTTACTCTTTAATCTATCTTTTCTCGAAATATTGTTATTCTTCATAATTAATATCAAACTCTTCCAATACTGGAATAGCACCATATCTTCCAGTTAAATAGTCTTTATTGTATGTTGCATCATTTCTAACTTTTTTACCAACATTCTTATCATCTTCTAATATATAATCAGATAACGCATATATTTCTGAAATTCCATCTTTATCTTTCTCTGCGAACCAGATTTCATCTCTTCTAAAAGTTTCTTTATTTAAATTTACAGTATCATGTGTTGAATATATCAACTGACCATTACCTTTATTTGTATCACTGTTGTGGAATAAATTAATTATATATCTTGTTAGTAATGGATGCAATTTTGCATCTAATTCATCAACAAATAATACCATTCCATTTTTTAATGCATCCATAAAAAAATCAAATAAATGAAACATTTTTCTAGTACCATTTGATTCTAAGTAAAATGGCAATGCTTTTAATTCTCCATTTTCTGTTTTATGAATAACTTCAATATCTATAATTCCATTGTTGCTTTTAACAGCTTCAATTGAATCTGGTGTTGTTTTTATACCTTCTATTCCAGAATCGAATGTTTTTATAAACTTTAATAATTCCGTTCTATATGTTTCATCTGTTAATATTTTCAAAGATACTCTTTTATTTATAAATCCTTCAAAATCTGGATTACCTAAATCTAAATAATTACTGTTTACAAACCATTCATATACACTATTAAAATCTTCGTTATCTTTGTCAATTTTACTGTATATATTTAAGAATAATGTTCTTTCATCTATATTAGCTAATTTTGAAAGTTTGTTGTCTTTTGTTACTTTAATATTGTTATTATCTCTTTCAAAGATAGTATAGAATTTATTAACTCTTTTTTCATATAGCCATTCTGAAATTATAATATCTTTTACTATTTCAAAACCATATTTGTATATTTTATTGTTTTTAGCTAACATTTCTACTTCTAGTGCTATTGGCTCATTATTTATCATAAAAGTATATACGTTTTCTTCATCAATTGGAGAACTCTTTTTTGAATCATCGCTTACTAAAATTCTTCTTTTCATGTAATCAAAAGCTTGTAATACATTGGTTTTTCCACTTGCATTTGCTCCATAGATTGCTGATATTTTTAGATATTCTACACCATCTATTTTCGCTACATTATATTCGTGCTCTTTTAATGATGTAGCTTCCATGTCAAGACAATTTTCATTTTTGAAAGATTTGAAATTTTTAAAACTAAATCTTATTAACATTTTAAAATCCTCCTTTACTTTATATATTATATGCTAAAATTTAAAAAATATCAACATTTTTGAGATTTTTTCTCAAAAATGTTGATATTTTTATATCTAATTAGTTAAAAATTTCTTTTTATTTCTGTATGCTAATCATAATATTCGTGAAAGTTTAATCATGTTTTTCTAAATAAAAAACTATTTGACAATTAACTTCTATTAAAAATAATCCTCCAAATATTCTTCCACTTTTATATCTATTTTGTATTTTTTTAATGCTTCTATTTTTGTGCCAATATAATCTTTATGCTCAATATAATCGAGTCCATTTATAGAATCATATAAATCTTTCAAGAATTCTATTTTTTTATCAATTAAAGGAACTTCACTCCTAGACCAAGATGAAAAATTAGAAAACAAAGGAATTTTCTTGAAATCTTCTATAGAACAATTTAATTTTAAATACTTCAATATATATTCCTTCTTTTTATGTTTAAAGGAATTACATATAACATTAAAAATCAAATACATCTTTTCAATATTTTGAAAATTATCTTCTATATAACTTTCAACCCATTTTTCTTTTCTTAGCATTATTTCTTCATTTCTACCCTCTTCACTAGTAAATATCTTTTCCATTTCAAAAATGCTAAAACTTTGTTTTTCTATTCGTTCAAATGCCATTTTTATATATTCTTCGTAATTTTCCATTTTCCAAATTTCATTAAAAATGCTATCTAATTCCGAAGAACGTCTTTGAAAATCCCTCATATTTTCAATGATTTTATATATAAATGTTTTATCTTTCTTTAGAATTAAAATCCCCAATTTTCCTTTATAATCTATAAAATTATATGAACCTAAAATATATAAATCTTCTAATATTTCTATGTTTTTAAAAGACTCTACAATTAATTTTAATTCTCCTTCCTCTATGTTAAAAATAAAATCAAAAAAATCACTTATTACGTATGTTTTTTTATTATAAAGCTTTAATAACTGTTCACTGTATTCTTCAAGTATCCCTTCTTTTACTTTTTCGTATTTAAGTAAACACTTAACATTTAAAATGTATACCTCATCTTTATCTTTTTGTGCCTCCAATAGATTCTTAATCTTTATTATATCTTCCTGTGTTATTTTATTTATACAATTGTAATATGCCTTTAGATAGCAATACTTCTTATCACCATCATTATTCTCTAATATTCTTAATACATCATTGCAATTATATTTTTCTAAAATTTTCTGCATCAGCATATCCGGATAAATCATAAATGGAGAATTTCTTTTTAAGTATTCTTCAAATATTTCTATAAATTCATCTTCTTTTTTGTTAACAATATATTCAAAAATATCTAATATTGATTTATTTATATTTGATGTATTTAATCTTTGTTTATATATTTCAATTCTAGCACATATATCAAATAATTTTGAAAAGTCCTTTACAGTGTAGTTTTTTATCAAATTAATAACTTTCTTTATTCTTTGTTTTTCTGCTTCTTCCCAGCTATCTGCCAAATCTCTTTCAAACTTTAATGCTTTTATGATTATGTAATCATTATTAGTTTCATATGCTTTTAATTGTTCAGAAAATTCTAAATTAGATTTTAAACATTTATTGTCAAAATCATTTAATATTTCACATTGAACAAAGTTTGGTTTTGTCCACTTTTTAAAAAAGCTCTCAATTAATGTACCTACATCATTTTTTAAAATTTCTTTACTCTCATCAGAAAAAGGATAAATATCATACTTAAGCAATACATTTTCAATCAATTCTTTTACTTCATCGATTTTATATAACTGTTCTAAAGTTTTAAATAATTTACACCTAAAATTATAGACACTTTCATTTGCTGGCAATTCTATCCTAATAAAATTTAAGGATAATTTTTTTCTTGATTGTTTAGTAATATGACGTTCAAACTTTAAAAAATCAGCAATTATTTTAATTAATAAGTAGGCTAAATTAAATTTTTCTCCTTCTTCTTGTATTTCTCTATTAAATAATTCAATTATATTTAATTCAGTTTCATAATTTCTATTTAAACTGTGTTCATCTATCCCCAAATTATAAATGAAAGCAAAATAAAATTCCATTATTAAATCCGGCCTTTTCTTATAATACTCTATTAACAATTCTATCGCTTCTTTATTAAATTCACCATATTTAAAATTTGATAAAATTTCTATTCTTTTATTATCAATTCTTTGATTATTTTCTTTTCCGCCAAAGTCAAATTTCTTTAAATCAATTGTTTTAGGCTCCTCATTTGCTATTTCATCCTTTATTATCTTTAACGCTTTAGCCCTATCAACATTATAAAAATGATATAAAAATTTGGAATCTGAAGAGTATGGTTCCATGTTCCATGCTTTTTTTATTTCTGACACAATATATTCCTCATTGTTTTCATCATAAAAAATTCCATATATCATATTTACAGCATTAATTATTTTTAATATACAATTAGGGTATAACTTTATAATTAAGCTTGACAATGTAATTTCCTTATCCTCAATTAAATATTTATATACAATATAATTTCCTAAATTTTGATCACTTATTTTGCTCGCTTTTCCTTCAAAATAATCTACCAATTCCAATTTATTAAGTTTTTTAATTGAATCTAAAAAATCCTCTTTATTCATATCAAATTTTCCAATAATTCCAATAATATTTTCATCATCTAAACTTATAGGACCTAAAATTGAAATTAAAAATAAACATTTAATATCATCTTTATCTAAACTTTCATCACTTATTATAGGAACATAATATCCTTGAAATATATCAATAACACTCGTTAGATTTTTTATTTTTCCATCAATTATCCCCTTAGCAGCTAGTATAGCAAGCCTAGGATTTCCGTTTGAAATTTCTAATATTTTTTCTTGGTATCTTTGATTTTTTATTGAATATATATCTTCGAGAATCTTTTTTATTTGCTCTTCATTCATATTATTAACTGTATAAACATGTGGATAATAATACTCTTTTAGCTTCATTAGCACATTCTCTAATACATAATCTCTAACAGTTGCGATAATTTTTATGTTACAAACATTTTTCCTATCCTTAACAAAATCCATAAAAGTTTTTACCCTATACATTTCGTTGATATCATCTATAAAAATCAAATAATCTTTTCCATTTTCTACATAATCTACTAAATCTTCATAAATATCATTTCCATTATTTTTTATACAAATGCAATTTACGTTTGTATTATTATTAATATAATCTTTACAAACTTCTATTGCCAATCTAGTTTTTCCTACTCCAGCTTTTCCTATTAAAAGAATCATTTCTTCACTATTCAAATATTCCAAAATTTCTTTCTTTTCGATTCTTTCAAGAAAATCTATACTTAAAGGTGCATAAACACTATTTTTATCATGTTTTTCTATAAATTCTTCTATATCGCAAAATTGACCACTATCAACTTTTACATTTAGATATACATCAGCAATTGCTTGAAAATTATTTGCTATATCATATGACAAATCATCAATACCTATTAATTCCACTTGCTTATCTACAAATATTTTTTTTAATTCTTCCCTTTGTGCTATATTTATATTGTTGGAAGTAAAACAACAAATTACTTTTTCAATTTTATTTTCATCAACATGTGTTTTATCAATATTATATGCATCCGTAATGTCTTCCTTTAATTTTGAAAAAGCCCTAGATTCTACAGCACCATACATTATTAAAATGTATTTTCCATTTTCTAGTTCAACATATGTATCTGGTGTTCCTTGCGTAGTTTTACTTGTTCCTGCTTTAGTTCCTAAACAAGTTATGTTTGTAAATTTATATTTTTTATATAAATATTGATCCATTATCTCTTGAAATTGTCCTCCATTTAATCTCAATATAGCTTGTTCAATTTTTTCTGTTTTTACCATAATATTTTCACCTCTCGAACTATATTTATTAAAAGGCAAAATAATCCTGCGTTAAATTACATTCATACTTTGCCTATATTTAAATTTATAAAAATCTTCTCCAATTTTATCAGAAATAAATACTTTCGTACAACTATTCCTTAAATAATTTATCTAATTCTTCTTCAAGTGTTCCAGACTGTGATGAAGGTAAAGTGTCAAATAACTTAAAGTGTTTAGAATTAATTTTTATACTCTTATTTTTACTAAATCCCAATATGTAATGAGTTGCTATCATATAAATAATCTCCGTAGGAGCGCATCCATATACTTGATTCACAAAAATGTGTTTTAATCTTTCATCTTCATTTGGATATAGCTCAATCATTTTTTCACTACGATACAATCTTTTTACAATCTCTGTTATATATAAGCCTGATTTCATATATAAATCTATAAACGTTGCATCTGGATCATCAAAACAATTAGGATTTTCTTCCTCAAGGTAATCTACCATCTGCTTAACAACTTTTTTAGGTGTATATATTTGATTTGTTTTTTGAGGAGGAATATAGTCAAATATATCTTCTTTAGCCTCTTCATCAAAATAATCTGCAAGCTCATCTCTTTTCTTTAAAAACTCTTTAACAGAATCATTAAACACGATTGGTTCAAATAAATTACCATCAAAATGTCTTATTTTATTTTCATCTTCTGGGTCAGGATATTCACCACCATCCCTTAAGAATTTAAAATCTTCTACTGTAATTCCAGTAACTTCTAAGAAAACTTCTGGTGGAATAATCTTATCAAAGTTTTCTAGTGTAGTTTGATCGTTTCCATAACCCATAAGGAATGATGGTATAGTCCTAGAGAAACCTCTTAAATGATTTCTTACTTGCTCTTCTATTCCTTCTTTTTCTTTCCTTTTTATGGCTTTTTCAGTTACTTCTACTGCTGTCTTTTCACCATTTTCTGTAATCTCATGTATAGCGTTCAAAATGTTGTTTTCAAATTCTTTATTATTTTGTTTTTGTTTTTCATCAAAATCGGAATTTATTTTTTCTATTTCAGTATAATTTCCTTCTTCTTCAGCGACTTTAATCGCATTTTTTCTATCTGATTCAATTAGATTTCTATTAATATTATACTCTCCAAAATGTCTCTCAATTTCTCTATCAGCTTCTCTGTTTATAGTTCTAGTTATTTCATTTTGTGCTGATTTCGACATATCATTTCCATAACTTTCCTTTGCTGTATTAACTATTTCATCTGTATTAGAATGAATTATTTCTTTTAATTTCTTTAAAGTATCATCTTCTGAACTATTAATAGCTGAATTTATACTCTCCTCTGTATCAGCATATATTTTATCTCCAAAAATTTCTTTCGCTGTTCCAATTATACTACTATCTGGGATATCAACTTCTCCTTCATCATTGATGTTAAGTTCATCTCGAGTTTGATTATTAACTGGTGTTTGTTCTTTAGTTGGTTCGAGTTTATCAATTATTTCCTTGACTACTGATGGTGCAGAAAATATACCACTAATATTTTGAAATAAAAAATTACTCATAAATCCACGTTTTACAACCTCTTTTGCATGGATAGATCTAGGGATTGAAAGTACTTTTTCAGCATCTAACTCAATCATCTCTCCATCTTCATCTTCGCCATAAACAGGGAAGAAATTAAGCAATTCTTTTATATGTTTCTTTCTAGTTTCAGTATCACCTCTGCCATTTACTGTATCCTCACATAATCCGTTTGCAAACTGTTCAAATATGTCTAATGTTCTTGCTGGATCAAAATCAAAAACATATGCATTTTCTTTTCTATATGGCTCACCATCAATATTAAATAAACATGGATTTTGTGCTCTAAATGCCGCCTGCATATAAAGTGCTGGGCTTTGCATATTGGATAGCATTATTACGCCCGTCCACTCTGGAATTGTTATTCCTGTTGTTAATTGACCTACTGAAATCGTAATTGTTTTAGGATTATCTTTTATCGCTTTGACAACTTTATCATATGATTTTTTTATTGTTCTATCCATAGTTGTATCATTTATTTCTTCATCGCTGTCGCTTATTTCACCATCTCCAGCAGCAAGAACTATTTCGTATTCCTTAAATAATGCATGTGCCTTTAATTTTCTTGCCAATGCTTTTGCGCTTGATACATATTTTAATATCCATAAAGTATGTTTTAGTTCGTTTCTTAATTGTTCAGTAGAGAATGGAAATTTGGTTTGAGTTGTTAAAGCATCTAAAAACTTGTCAATATCTTTATCATGTATAAAGTTTCCGTTATCATTTGTCCTAAAAAATTCATTTAAATCAAATGCATAAGCCTCATTATCTCCATCATTATCAAAGTCTGCTCCTTGTGCAACTTTTTCGAATACAATATCTGACAACTTATATGTTAATAAATTAAGTTTTGGAAGATTTTCATATGGATTTTCATATTCACTCTCATTATTCCAATCTCTTTTAGCTTGTTGCTCATCAGCGTAGGTCCAATTGCAAATAGCATCTTTTTCAAATTTATCATTAGCTAGTGCCTTAAATGGTGTACCTGATAAATGAAGTGTATATTTACGATGAATGTGATCAAATGCAATATCAGTTTTATATGTATCAACACCCTCATGTGCTTCATCAATTATTAAAATATCCCATTCAAGATTTGCAACTTCTTCTAATTTGTTATATTCTCCTCCAAAATGCTTAGCCCCTTTTAAATCTTGTAAAGATACAAACTCTATACATCCTTTATGCTCTTTATCCTCTACATATTTTAAATATTCTTGTCTTGATATAACATATTTCTTATTTTTTAGACTGTCTGTATTACTAACAAAATAATATCCTGATTTTGTTCCTATAAATTTTTCATAATCTTGATACCATGAATTTGCAATTGCTGGTCTATTAGTTACAATTAAAACTTTTTCCGCTTTAAGTGTTTTGCATAAATCATATGCAGTCAATGTTTTTCCAAAGCGTGGCTTAGCATTCCATAAAACTTCTGGATTATTTTCCTTATTTTCTTTAAAATAATTTAATGTATTTTTTACAAATTCATCTTGTTCTTTTCTCAAAATATAAGGCATTGCTTCGGTTAAAGACTCAATTATTCCTCTATCAGCCTTGAATTTCCAAAATAATTTTTGTGACTCTTCTCCGCTTATTTGAAACCATTCAGGACATCCTTCATCGTCTGGCTCTGGGTCTTTTCTTTTTATATCATTTTTTGCTAAATAAGTATGAAACTCTTTATCTGTAAATGTATCTCCTGAGCCATCAGAAAAACGTGCTTCCTCGGCCCATTCTTTATTATATTTTATATTAGCAGTTTGTGTTTGCTCTTTAATACGTGTATCTACATCTCTTTCTGTATATCCAATTTTTGTCCATCCTTCATGATAAATAACTCCAGGCGTGGTATATGCATAACACATTGGTATGATTTTTTTGGTTGTTTTTATAATATTTTTATCCATCTTATTTCATCTCCTTTACATGAGTTTCAATAAACTCAATCTCCTCTTTAGAAAGATTGTATTTTTTATATAACTGCTGATCTATCTCATATATTGACTTGCTCCAGTCTATATCTGATTTATCTGTAAAGTCTTGTAATGGAACATATTTCCATGTATCGCTATTTACATTTTGAGTTACTTTTAATATACTTAACAACGCCCTAGCAAATTTGGTTTTTACATATTTAATAACATTGTTAGCTTCATACTCCTTTTCAAAACAACCTATACCATAAAATGTGTGTGTATATGCAGAATGCGGTGGAATAACTTGTGGTTTTGTCACTATCTCTCCGAATCGTCCATTTCCTTCTGCTTTTGGAAGTATAACTTTATATTTTTCAATGTTCTCTGCTGTCATATCAATATATTCTTCATCTATATATTTTTTATCACGTTTATTATTAATTACTCCATAAACTAATACATCATTATCTTTTAATTTATTGCTCCTAAAACATTCAAGCAATAATACATTACTTGATAGTCTACGTTCCCTGTTTGACAACTGTGGATAGTCTTTTACCAAATTTACTAAATTAAACTTAGATGCAACATTAATAATATCTCCTATACTCTTATATGTTGTATGAGAATTCATTTTTGCTAATATAGTGTTAATTTCATTATATACAGAAAATTGCTTTATAGCTCCAAATAATTTTGTAGCATCTCTGTATGTAATAGATACTCCACCTTTTATATCTGTATTTTGAAATACCTTTTTAGCATCATCTTGATACTCTAGTACTTTAAAATGCTCATCTTGCAACATTTTTTGATTCCATTCTTTAGGTGTTTGTCCTGCATTGAATAAAAATCTTGCAGGTGTAATTAATTCAACTTTATCTGCTATGCTATATGCTGCCTCCATAAATGAGTGATACACAGGGAGAGCATAGTGGCTATCTCCTTGTTGACCACCTTGATAAGGAGGATTTCCTATACAGTAATCAAATTTCATTTTTCTTTACTTCCTTTCATACTTCTATATTCAATAATTCTATTGCTACGCCAATCTTTTATTTTGCAATACACTGTTTTTGATTTTTCTTTTTCTACATTAGATAAAAAATCATAAATTGTTATTTGCTGACATTCATCACGTGTAACTTCAAATGGAATTGTATCTTTAAGTCCATCCATTTGCCACAAGTTCCATGAAATAATATTTGTAATTTTATCTATCATTTTTTTTTCAGGTTCCTTAGAAAACTTTTCCATGTAATAATCTATGAATGTTTGAACAAGATTTAGCCTTGCAAAAAACAAATTATCTCCTTGGAATTCAAAACCATATACTGATTCATATGCTCTATAAACCCATTTCAGCCATTCATACTCATTATCTGCATTTTCATTAACAATTCTAAGTTTTCTATCTAATATGCCTATTCTATCATTTATTTTTAATTCTTTTCCCGTTGTTGCATCATATATTGAAACAATATATGGTGCTTCTCCGCAGGTTATTTCGATACGTCTCGAATCCACATATTTTTGCCATTCTTTATCACTAGAACTGTTAAATTCAATTTTTTTATCTATAGTTGTCCATGTATTATCTTCATTTTCTATGTTGAATACGTTTTTACGGTTAAACCATTGTTCATCGCAATAGTTGTTCATTTTATTGCATATCCATGATGGAGTAAAAACTTCTGCTTTATTTTTAGTTCTTTCATCTTGTTGCTCTTTAGTTTTCATTATTCTTGGAAGCATAATTCCTTCTCTTATAAGTTTAATGCAATTTATTGCATTCATTTGATTTTTTTTATCATATTCAATTCCATAAGATTGGTAGGTGTCTGTTGCCCAAACAATATTCTTTCCAGTTGTTTGATCTTTTAATATATTTGAAATAATTTTTCTTATATTATCATACTTATTAAATATATTTAAATAATTCGTTTGACTCAATTTCTTGCACCTCCTATAACTTATTTTATATCATATATTATTTCTTTTCTCAACAACAACATACAAATTTACATTATAAATTTTATTTTTCATCAACTCAAACAAACAACCTCCACCAACTCATCCAAATACTCCCTAATATACGCCACATACTCACCCTCACAAATAACCTTCATCTTAACATTATCCTCTATCCAATCAGTAGCCCTATAATTAACCCAATCCATCTTATCAAAATCCGGTAGCAAAATCGGCAAAACATAAATATAATAATCTTTACCAGTTTCAGAATCCACTTTCTTTATATAATACATATCAAAAATAATATTCAAATACTTCACATATTCCTCACCAAACACATCCATAACAACATCCCTCGAATAATTCTCATCCTTAATCCTTTTAAAATACTCCCAAACCCTATCATCATATAAAACCGTATAAACATCAGGAGCATTAATATCTACAATTCTCGGACAATACAAAAACTCGTCATCTTCAACAAAAATAACAAACCCCATAACATCATTCTGATACCTCTTCATTTCTCTTTCATACACCTTAAGTTCTTTTCTTGTAATATCCTTAGAAAGAAAATAAATAATATAACAATCTTTAAAATACCATTCATCTTCCTCGCATTCGCCCCTTGGGCGTCTGGACATAATGCCTATAAATCTATTGCCTGTATTAGTGTATTTATTAGTATTACATTGCCAGCTGGGTTCAAAATACCAACCAGCATGTCCAATTTTGCATGCAATGTTACTAACCCTCTCTAATCTTTTCCTATATCCATCAGCTCTATTTATATTTCTACACCCCCAATCGTACTTATTCAAATATGCCCTACCACTTCTACCAAGTACAACTTTCCCATTATGCCTTTCTATCATCTCTCCATTAGCCAAACTTGCCAACCTATTCTTGTAATAGTACTCCGATTTATACAACAATTTAACATTCTCATTACTAATAACACCATACTCACCAATAAACCTTAACAGCTCAACATCTCTCTCCCTCAAACAAACCTTCTTATCCTTCTCCATTTAATTCACCTCCTCCTTAATCTAAAATTTCTCCCAAGCTCTAATGCCTTAAGACGGAAGAAAGTCCAAGATTACCATCTTGCGCTCCCTTCCGTCTGGGCATATCTATGTCCCTACCTATGTACAAAATAATTCGACATTAACTTTTCGAGTTTTGCTTGAAATATCAACAAAACTATATATACAATTTTTAAATATAAAAGTGTGATTATTTTTCTTCTTCAAAAGTGTGACTGATTCTATAGTTTCAATTTGCTAAATAGTCACACTTTTTATAAAATTTCAACTTAAATTATACACTAAATTTCAAAACCATTCTTCAGGTTTTATCTCACAAATTTTCTTTAAATTCTCCTTTTCAGCGACAAAAATTTTAATAAAACTCTCATCTCCACAAACACCTTCCATCATGCAACCTACAACCTCAATATTATCATCACTAATCAACTTCCCATAAATAAACCCATTCAAAATATATCTTAAATCTCTATTATCAATATCCCAATTTTTCCTAGGTACACTAACTTGTACTCTAATTATTACAGATTTTCCTAAAAATAATCCACTGTATTTATTTCCAATAATTTGACAAGTTCTTTCCAATCTTTTATTGTTAGCTGGTGTTTTTACTGATGGCAATAATTCATATATTTTAATTTTTAAAATTTCATTAGAATAATCACTTTCATATCTGCTAATACCTTCTTCTGTTCCTAATTCTGCATTATCTGGCAACGCTGGTCTTTTTAAACTTACATATTTATATAACGAATTTCTCAAAAGTTCTAACTTAAGCAAAACTTCTTTAGCTTTTTCATCGTTAAATTCATCTAAATCAATTTCTCTTGTAACACGCATAAACTCACTTAACTTTTTTCTAAAATTCTGCTTATCACATAGTGAAATTTTTCTGTCAATCATTTATTAAACCTCCTTCCAAGCTATTTTTTCTTTCCTTTATTAATCTATATCCTTCACTACAAATAGCTACATTGTTTTCAAATTAATCATCTATAATTATATCCGTTCTGATATCAACTAAAGTGCACATAAATCTCAATCTTGATATTATAGAATTCACAAATTCGCAATCATCTTCATGAATGCTTAATCTCTTTTTTAAATCTTTAATTCTATATTTAGTTAAAATTACAATTGGCAATTTATTTTTCATCCTTTCATTTACTATCACAAATAACCATGATAATTCATCTCTTGTTAAAATATTTTCTGCTAAATCTTCTATAATTAACATATCAACCTTTGCATATAAATCCATTAATTGTGTTCTTGTAAAATATCTTCTACATCCTTTATTCATGTCCAAGAAATCTTTTATGGTGCCTGATAAACATACTTTATTTCTTTTTTGTATATCATCATTAATTGAATTACGCACATAAACTCTTTCCCACTTTTCCTTTCCTACATAAATTGCACTACAATTTCCAACACTTCCTTCCCATAAATAATTCATAAATCTCGCCTCCTTTAAAATGCATATTTTTAATTTTTCTTCTTTTGTGGATTGTACACAAGTAATCCACTTTTCTTTTCTTTTTCCAGATGATCTTGTATATAATTATCTAGAATTTCTTTTGTAAAAAATGTTTTAGATTCAATTTTGTAATGTGGTATTTTCTTTTCCTTTACTAACTTTCTAATCAACCAATATGAAATGCCTAAATACTCTGCTGCTTCTGATGAATCTAATACTTTCCTTAAGCCTCCACCATCTTGAATAGTTGGCTTATTTCTGTCATCTCCCATACTCATCACCTCCTTAAATTTTTGTTTAAAATAAAAACAATATGTTTTATTTGTAAACATTTTAATAAGTTTATTGTTTTTTGTCAATACATTTTTAAAATATTTTTGTTTTAGATATTTACAAATTTCGTTTCTTGTTTTATAATGTGTTTATAAATTTATTTTGGAGTGTTTATAATGAATAATAATTTTAGTGAAAAATTAAAGAAATTAAGAAAAGATGTGGGTGTAACTCAGCAAGGTTTAGCAGATGCTATTGGCGAAAAACGTTCTAGCATTGCAAACTATGAATCAAACAATTCTCTACCTGGATTTGAAATTTTGAATAAGTTATCAAGCTTTTTCAATGTTCCAGTTGGGTATTTAACCGGACAAACTAATTCGCTTGTTAGTGAGTATGCATTCAAAACATTAGAAGATTACATTAATATTACACCAGATATAAAACCATTATGGCTTAGAATAAGTAATCCTGTTAAATATAAATCTTTTAAAGGATTTGAGGTTTATGGTCCAACAGAAAAGTCAAAAATTGAATTTTTTAATCCTTTAGAGCAAAAAAGAAAAAATAATAGTTCAAGAATTTATATTGAGTTTCTTAACATTGCAAGTAGTACATTTATAAATAAAGAAGTCTTGTATAAATCAGTGTATTCATTTTTAACTGATTACGGTTTTTTAGGAGATTTATCTGGAATTTCTTCTGAAGAAAATAAACAATATTTTACATTATTAAAACCACATGAATTTGCTATTATGGATACCGCGTATTACAGTCCAGCTTTATATCAATTTGACCTACTTTACAAAAGTGCTGAATACCCTTATAAAGATAGGTTTACAGAGGTTTTGAATCAGTACGGGATAATAGGCTATTTTGAACCTATACAAAGTGTGATTAATTGTATATCTGAAATGGATAGATTAGTACGTCCTTTGGCAGATGATGAAGCATTAATTTCATCTACTTTGGAACAAATTTCTTATCGTACATCTGGTATTAGAAAAAGATTTGTTGAAACTGATACTGGTGAAATTGTGGAAAGTATTGGTTATAGAAATTTATTATCATTAATGTATTATGAATTATTTTTAGATATAAAAAATGAAAATATACCGCAGTATTGTTATGAATGTCACAAATATTATTTGCCTGATGAGAAACATAAATGTAGATAAAAAAGTAACTTTTACACTTTGGAGTACACTGTGCTCCAACAAAGCGAACTTTTCAATAACATAAAAAATAATTGTTTCCTATCGCACTGAAAGGAGGTGATGGAAGTGTGGTAGGAAACATTGAAAAACGTGGAGAGAATTCATACAGACTAAGAGTAGCTGGTGGATACACAGGAACTGGCAAACGCATTACATATAAAAAGACTATTCAAGCCAAAAACAAAACTGAAGCAGAAAAAGAATTAGCATTATTCATTTCAGAGATTGAAACCGGACAAGCTTTATCTGCAAAGAAAATGCGTTTTAGAGATTTTTCAGAATTTTGGATAAACAACTATGCTATACCAAACTTATCCCCAAAAACTTATGAAAGATACAAAAGTATGCTAAGAGCACGAATTCTCCCTTATTTAGGCAACATGTACATTGACAAAATTCAACCAATGCAATTAATGTATTTGTACCAAGAACTAGCCGAATGCACATACACTAGAAAAAATAAGAAATATAAACTATCATCAAAAACAATTTTAGAACACCACAGATTATTACACTCAATGTTGCAACAAGCTGTATACTGGCAAATGATACCTTATAATCCAGCATCAAGAGTAAAGCCACCTAAAGCAACTAAACCAAGAATTAATTTTTATGATGATGTACAAACAATTGCATTAATCAAAGCATTGGAAGGTGAAGAACTAAAATTTAGGGTTATCATTCTTTTAACTATATTCACAGGTCTACGCCGTGGTGAAGTATTAGGATTAGAATGGCAAGACATTGACTTAAAAAATTCTTCATTAGCAGTAAGGCAAGCAAGTCAATATGTTTCATCAATTGGAATCTATACAAAAGATCCAAAAACTGAAACATCTAATAGAATTATTAGTATACCTGAGTCAATTACAAAATTGCTAAAATCTTACAAAAGAAAACAATTAGAAAGACGAATGCAAATGGGCGACAAATGGATAAATACAGATAGATTATTTGTACAATTTGATGGAAAACCAATGCACCCAGATACGATTACAAAATGGTTTAGGCAATTCCTAGAAGATAAAAATTTGCCGCATATTACTTTTCATGGCTTACGCCATACACATGCAACTTTGTTGATTTCACAAGGTTTGGATGTTCGAACTGTTAGTAACAGATTAGGACATGCTCAAACTTCTACTACTTTAAATATCTATGCCCATGCATTTGCGAAAATGGACAGAGAGGCATCAGATAAGTTAGATAATCTTCTATATACGGAAGATACAAAAAAGTATTTTAAAGCCAATTAAATGGCTGCCACATAGATTTACAATTAAATAGAAAGGAATTAAAAATGAATGGATAACAAAAACTGTAAACAAAGTATTAAAGAAGTAATATTTAGTCAGTTTGATTCTGTTTGTTTATTATAATTAAAACCAATTCTTAATTATAATAAACAAACAGAATCAACTGAAATAATTTATTTCAAAATATTTTATCTCAAATATACTTAATTCAAAAAGTCAAAAAATCGGTTTACCAAAAACCAAAACATAGAAAATCGGTGCCCATAACGTGCCCAATAATTTTTATGTTACCAAATCAGCAAAAAAATTAGAGTCTACAATCTCTTGCGACTCTAAATAAAATTCTGGTTGCGGGGGTAAGACTCGAACTTACGACCTTCGGGTTATGAGCCCTCAAGTACCCCACACTTCTTACTTTCCTTACTCATCTATTAAATTCACCATAACACTTTTTATCTATCCCCAATTTATTTTCTCATCCACTTTATCCTTACAAAAAAATCCCCCATCACATCAAATTTGTCAACCCCCCCATTTCATGCTATAATAAACAGAGGTGATTAGTTTGAAAGAAATTATAATAAAAAATAAAGTAAAAATAGAATAAAAGGGCAT
>SAMEA3663241__coassemble_133_pt1 | contig 21722 bp, 21 predicted proteins | sample SAMEA3663241__metabat2_low_PE_011 | metagenome-assembled genome bin SAMEA3663241 (sample SAMEA3663241) | pig gut metagenome | biome: pig gut; feature: pig-associated habitat; material: faeces | place: China | collected 2013 | reverse complement strand
ATTGTGCAAAATGCACAGCCGGTACACGTCCCCAACTGATCAGGGAGGCGATAAGTATGAAAAAAGAAATCATCAATGAAAAACAAAAGCTAGTAGAATCAAACTTAAAAGAAAACAGTAAGTTAGATGTTGAAAAATTATTTCAAAAATTTAACACGTCTTATGCAGGAATTAGTATTGTTGAGGTTGAAGATAGGCTCGACCAATATGGCAAAAATACTATAGAAATTAAAAATGAAAATACATTAGCACATAAATTAAAAGAAGCTTTTATAAATCCTTTTAATATTGTTTTAATGTTGGTTGCTGTAATTACATTTGTAACTGATGTAATTATCGCAACTAAAAAAGATTATGCTACTTTTTGCTTGATTATTGGAACGGTTCTAATTTCAGCAATAATATCGCTTATGCAACAAACAAAATCTGATAATGCAGCTAAAAAACTTAAAAAAATGATTACAAACAAAATGGAGGTTATCAGAGATGAAGTTCAGTCCACAATAGATGTTGAGGAAATTGTTCCAGGGGATATAGTAAAGCTTTCTTCAGGAGATATGATTCCAGGTGATGTTAGATTTTTAGAGGTAAAAGATTTGTTCATTGATCAAGCATCTTTAACAGGTGAATCAAATCCGGTTGAAAAATTTAGCACCTGTAATAATGATGATAACATAACAGACATATCAAATATCGGCTTTATGGGCACTAATATAATAAGTGGTAGAGCTACAGCAATTGTGCTTACAACAGGAAATAATACTTATTTTGGAAGTATGGCAAAATCTTTATATAGTGTAAATGAGAAGAATAGTTTTGAAAAGGGTGTTGATAGTATTTCAAAATTATTAATTAGATTAATGGTTATTATGATTCCAATTATTCTTGTTGCGAATTTGATAACTAAAAATGATATATTATCATCAATTATTTTTGCAATTACAATTGCAGTTGGTTTAACACCTGAAATGTTACCAGTTATTATGACTTCAACACTTGCAAAAGGGGCTGTTGAAATGTCTAAAAAGAAAACTATTGTTAAAAGACTAAGTGCTATTCAAACTTTTGGGCAAATGAATATTTTGTGTACAGATAAAACGGGAACTTTAACTGAGGATGAAGTTGTTTTAGAAAAATATATGGATGTTTCAGGAAATGAAAGTTTACGTATATTAAGACATGCATTTTTAAATAGTTATTTTCAAACAGGACTTAAAAATTTAATAGATGTTGCAATTATTTCAAGAGCTGAAAAAGAAAAATTAAATGTTTTAAAAGAAAAATATATAAGAGAAGATGAGATTCCTTTTGATTTTTCAAGAAGGAGAATGAGTGTTGTTTTAAAAGATGATACAGGAAAAAGGCAATTAATTACAAAAGGTGCTGTTGATGAAGTTATGTCTATTTGTTCATATATTGATATAGATGGAAAAGCTATAAAAATGACTGATGAACTAAGAAAACAAGCATATGAGGTATATGAAAAAAATAATCAAGATGGTTTAAGAGTTTTGGCGATTGCTCAAAAAAAATCATATTCACGGTGTTGAAACATTTGGCACAGGTGATGAAAGTGATATGGTTTTGATAGGATTTGTAGGCTTTTTAGACCCACCAAAGCAAAGCGCAAAACAAGCTATAACAGCGTTAAAGGCGCATGGGGTCGATACAGTAGTTTTAACAGGTGATAGCGAAGGAGTGGCATTAAATGTATGCAAAAAGGTTGGTATAACTGTAAAAAATAGGCTGACTGGAAAAGAAATTGAACAATTAACAGATGAACAGCTAAAAGAAAAAGTTAAAGATTGTCACTTATATTCAAAATTATCGCCACTTCAAAAACAAAGAATTGTAAAAATTTATCAAGAAAACGGAAATACAGTTGGATATATGGGAGATGGAATCAATGATAGCCCTCCTTTAAAACAGGCTGATGTAGGAATTTCAGTAGATACAGCTGTTGATATAGCAAAAGAAACTGCTGATATTATCTTGTTAGAAAAAGATTTGAATGTGTTAGAGCAAGGAGTTATTACAGGAAGAAAAACTTTTACAAATCTTCTAAAATATTTGAAAATGGCTACAAGCGGAAATTTTGGAAATATGTTATCAATTATAATTGTAAGCATATTTTTGCCATTTTTACCACTATTGCCAATACACATTTTAATACAAAATTTACTAAATGACTTCGCTCAACTTGGTATGCCTTTTGATAATGTTGATAAGGAATATATTCAAAAGCCTAAAACCTGGAACACAAAAGGACTAAAAAAATTCATGTTTGCATTTGGTGCAATAAGTATGATTTTAGATATAGTGTGTTTTGGAATTTTATGGTTTATATTAAAATTTAACACTCCTGAAAAAGCAGTTTTATTCCAAACAGGTTGGTTCGCATTTGGAATATTATCACAAACTTTAATAATTCATATGATTAGAACTAGTAAAACACCTTTTATAAAAAGCAAATCATCTAAACAGTTATTAATTTCAACTTTTACGATTGTTGTGATTACGCTTATTATTACATTTACAAATATTGCAACGATTTTTGATTTGAGTAAATTGCCTGCCATATATTTAGGCTGGATGGTTGTTTTGATGGTTGTTTATGTTGTGTTTATTCAGGTTTATAAGAGGTTTTATATTAAGAAAAATGGGGAGTGGTTGTAAGTTTTAAATTTTAGTACCTCCCCAAAAATATCGTTCAAAAAATTAAAGAATAATACAAATCAATCCGCCACTACCTTCATTAACAATTCTTTCCAAAGTTTCTTGCAACTTACATTGTGCATCTTCAGGCATTCTTGATAACTTGTTTTGTAAGCCTTCATTTACAAGTTCATGCAAGCTTTTTCCAAAAATATTAGATTCCCAAATTTTCTTAGGGTCACTTTCAAATTCGGAAAGTAGGTAATTAACTAATTCTTCAGATTGTTTTTCACTTCCAACAATAGGAGAAACTTCAGTTTCAATATCAGCTTTTATTAAATGAATAGATGGTGCAGTTGCTTTAAGTTTTACGCCATATCTTGAACCTTGTTTAACCATTTCAGGTTCATCTAAAATAAGCTCATCCATTGAAGGAGTTACAATTCCGTAGCCTTTGGCTTTAACTTCTTCTAAAGCATATGCAATTTTGTCATATTCTTTTTTAGTTCTAGAAAACTCAGCAATTGTTGCAAACAAATCACCTTCATTTGATATTTCAACACCAGAAATTTCAGTAATGATTTTATAAAACAGTTCATCGTGTAAATTAATTGTTATATTAACTTCACCAGTTCCAAGTTTGATTTCATTTAAAACAGAAGTGTTTATAACCTCTGTATTTTGCAATTTACCAATAGTTCCATCAATGTGTTTTAAAATTTTCACATTTGAACAAGCATCTTTTATTTCAGTAAATAGTTCTTTTTTTAACCAATGATTTTCGTCTAATCTATCCGCCCATTTTGGAAAATTGATGTTGATTCTTTCAATAGGAAATTCATACAAAATTTTACTGAAAATATTATTGATATCATCTAATTCTAAATTTGAGCAATCGGTTGGTATTACTGCTGTTTGGTATTTTTCTTCTAATTTTTGAGCTAGATTTTTTGTTGATTCAGAATATGGTGAATCACTGTTTAAAAGAATTATAAATGGTTTATTTAATTCCTGTAATTCTCGAACAACTCTTTCTTCAGCTTCTACATAATCTTCTCTTGGAATATCTGTGATACTGCCATCAGTTGTTACCAAAATTCCAATTGTAGAATGTTCTTGAATAACTTTTTTTGTTCCAATTTCAGCAGCTTGTTCAAAAGGAATTTCTTCATCAGACCAAGGCGTTTTAACCATTCTTGGCATATCATCTTCTAAATAACCAATTGCATTATTAACCAAATATCCAACACAGTCAACAAGCCTTGTTTTTAATGAAATGTTGTTTCCAATCGAAATTTCGACAGCTTCATTTGGAATAAATTTTGGCTCAGTTGTCATAATAGTTCTACCACCAGCACTTTGAGGCAACTCATCTCTGGCTCTTTCTTGTTTATAGCTGTTATCGATGTTTGGAATTACAAGCAAATCCATAAATCTTTTTATAAAAGTAGATTTTCCTGTTCGAACTGGCCCAACTACTCCAACATAAATATCGCCATCTGTTCGTTTGGCAATATCTTCATATAGTTTAAAATTATTTTCCATTTATAATTCCTCCTTAAATGTTTGTCTGTTTAAACTTTATTAAAGTATATTAGGGGTGGTTTGAGTTTATGACTAAATTGTGAGACTTTTGAGGACGGAGATTTTTTAAATTGGAGGGCGGAGAATTGAAATTGGGGACGGAGAAGATTTTAAATTTTTGAAATTGGGGACGGAGAAGATTTCAAAAATTTAAAATCTTCTCCGTCCCCAATTTAAAAAATTTCGAATCTTCTCCGTCCCCAATTTAAAAACTTGCAAATTTTTATCAAATATGCTATCATAAGCATACTATAAAGTAAAAATAATAATAGTAAAGGAAAGAGGAAAATGGAAGAAAAAGCTATTGAAATACTTAAGAAATTTAATCAAGAGCACATAATTGATTGGATGAACAAATTAAATGATGAAGAAAAAAGTAAACTAATAAAACAAATAGAAACTCTAAACATTAAACAAGTTATTGATTTATACAATAATTTAAGTAAAACATTTGAAATAGGAAATAAAAAAATAGAAAAAATTTCAGCAGTAGATGTTGATAAAATATCTAAAGAAGAATTTGATAATTATAAAAACACAGGAATTGATATTATAAAAAGTGGTAAATATGCAGTAGTTACAATGGCTGGTGGTCAAGGAACAAGACTTGGACATAAAGGACCAAAAGGAACTTTTAAAGTTGATGTAAAAGATGGAGAAAAATATTTATTCCAAATAATAGTAGAATCATTACAAAAAGCAAATGAAAAATATGGAATAGTGATTCCTTGGTATTTAATGACAAGTGAAGAAAATAATGACCAAACATTAGCTTTTTTGGAAGAACATAATTATTTTGGATATCCACAAGAAAAAGTAAAATTATTTAAACAAGGAAAAGCACCATTAATTTCAACTGAAGGTAAATTGTTAATAGGAAAAGATAAATTAATAAAAGAAGCTTCTGATGGAAATGGAAGTATTTATAAATCTTTAAAAGTAGATGGAATGCTTGAAGATATGGAAAACAACAATATTGAATGGATATTTGTTGGTGGTGTTGATAATATTTTATTAAAAATAGTTGATCCATTATTAGTAGGAATCACAATTTCACAAGGAAATCAAATAGCATCTAAATCAGTAATAAAAACTAATCCAAGAGAAAGAGCTGGAGTTTTCTGCAAAATAGATGGAAAACCAGGAATTATAGAATATTCTGAATTACCAGAAGAAATGGTTGAAGAAGTTGATGAGCATGGAGACTTAGTATTTGGAGATGTAAATATTTTAAGCCATTTATATAATATAGAAGCATTGGAAAAATTAGCTGATAAAGAAATGCCATATCATATTGCTGAAAAAAAATCAGAGTATTTAGATGAAAATGGAAATTTAGTAGAACCTGAGAATAAAAATGTTTATAAATTTGAAGCATTTATATTTGATGCATTTGCAAATTTCGATGATATGAGTATTATGAGAGTTAAAAGGGAAGAAGAGTTTGCTCCTATAAAAAATAAGGAAGGAAATGATAGCCCTGAAACTGCGGTTAAGTTATATAATGCTAGAGATTAAGGGTGGAATTTTTGAAACTTTTGAAACTTTCGAAATTTTTGAAACTTTTGAAACTTTTGAAACTTTAGAAGATGGTCTTGCTTTGTTTCATTTAAAAAGGGAAACAAGTGCACTAGAGAAAAATTGATAGTAAAATTGGCAATTTGGCATGATTAAATTCATACCAAATTGCCAATTTTTTTAACTTTTCTCTAGGCTATTTAGATTAAAAATGCCTTAAACGTTTTTTTAAAGTATCTTTATCCGCCAAACATCCCTACATTCCTTGTTCACCAGGCAAGAAATAATCAACAACTCCGTAAACTAATGCACCAATAATTGCAGCTATCCATGAAATTGAATATCCTGCAACAAAATATTGAGTCACATATAAAACAACGGCAGCAAGTACAAAACCTACAAAACCTTTACCAAAAGAACTTGCATGTAAACCTGTAAATCTTGTTATTAAAAAATCTATTACAGTAAGCACAATTGTAGCAGCAGCTAGTGCCCAAATACTATTTATTGTAAAACCAGGTGTGAAAAATGCAGTAATTGCCAAAACAATTGCAGCTGTAATTAATCTACCTACTATTTGCCAAACTGTATTAGCTCCACTATTTGAACGAGCATTTACTTGATTATCTGACATATGAATGACCTCCTTATTAAAGAATGGCGTAATTTTTGAAATTACGTTCATTTTTATTATTTACAAAAAATTTTTTTCTATGCTTATTCATGAATAATCTTTTTAAGAAATTGGCAAACTAAAATAAAATTTGCAAAAAAATGCACAATTGGGGACGCGTCCCTGCTGTGCATTTTGCACAACAGGGACGCGTCCCCAATTGTGCAATGAAGGAGAGATAATTTATGTTAGTATTATTTATCAGATCAATTCTAATATACATAATTGTATTACTCGTTATGAGGCTAATGGGAAAAAGGGAAATTGGTCAATTACAGCCGTTTGAATTAGTTATTTCTATAATAATAGCTGATTTGGCAGCTATTCCGATAAGTAATAGTGGAATACCGCTTACAAATGGTATAATACCAATTTTAGGGCTTTTGGTTATGGATTTAATAATATCAGTAGGAAATATAAAAAGTTTGAAATTTAGACAGATGATTTCTGGGAAACCTTCTATTTTAATTTTTAGGGGAAAAATAAATGAAGAGGTGTTACGAAAGGAAAGATTTACAATTAATGAATTACAGGAGCGATTAAGAGATAAAGACATAATGAATCTTGGAGATGTTGAATATGCTATTTTAGAAACAAGCGGTCAGATAAATGTTATTCAAAAACCGAGTAAAAGAAATACTATACCTGAGGATTTTAACATAGAGCCTGAATATGAGGGAATTTCGTATGATTTAGTAATAGATGGAACAATTATGTATGATAATTTAAAAATATTAGGAAAAGATTATAAATGGCTAAAAAAAGAGGTGAAAAAATTTGGATATAATCCAGAAGATGCATTAATTGTGACAATTGATGGTAAAGGTCAGTTTTTTTCTCAGAAGAAGGATAATCCTGAAAAAGACACAAGAAACAAGTAAGGAGTATAATGATGAAAAAGGAGATAATAACTATTTGTATTATAATTATTTTAATTGTAATAGCACATGCTGTTACACAAATTTATACACAAAATTTTTTTGATAGTATTTCTGAAGATTTAAGCATAGTTGAAGAAAAGATGTTAAGTGAAGTTGATGATAAAAATGTAGTGTATGATGTTAAGAATGATAAAGATGATAGCGATGACAAAACTTCTGAAAAAACAATAAATAAAGCTGAAATTGAAGATGACATAAAAAATGTAGAAAAGAAATGGAGAGAAAAATATAATTACTTTGCAAATTTTGTTGAGCATGATGAATTAGAAAAAGTTGAAACACAGTTAATTTCGATTAAAGCAAATGCAGGGGTTGGCAATTTTGATAAATGTGTTGATGAAATTGAAAAATGTAAGTTTATTATAAAGCATATAGAAGAAAAAGATTCACTAAAAATTGTAAATATTTTTTAAAAGTTATGTAAAGCAAAAAGCTAAATGTAAATCCTGCAATTTCTAGAAAAGTGTTAAACTGTAACAAAGTATTCAACAAATTTTAAAGAAAGGCTTTATTTTTTAGCGATTTTATACTATAATTATATTATGTAACAAAATTGAAAGGGGAAAGAACTTTGTTAATAGATGATAAAGAGTTTGAGGAAATAATAGAAGATATTATACAAAATCAAACTGTTCAAAAGATGAAGGATTTTAATCAACATTATGATACATCATGCTTCGAACATTGTAGAAATGTTGCATATATAAGTTATAAAATTAGTAAAAAATTAAAATTAGATTATAGAGCAAGTGTAAGAGCTGGCATGTTACATGATTTGTTTTTGTATGATTGGAGAAAACGAGAAGATGGAAGAAAAGGATTACATGCTTTCACACATCCTAAAACATCAGTAGAAAATGCCAAAAAACTTTTTGAATTATCTGAAAAGGAAGAAGATATTATAATAAAACATATGTGGCCATTAACTATCAAATTACCAAAGTATCCAGAAAGCTACATTATCACTATAGCGGATAAATATAGTGCAATATGTGAAAGTTGTAGATACTATCGCGAAAGTATATTTTCTAAGAAATTCCTAAGATATGCATATATTGTTTTAGGTTTGCTTATTGTGAAATTTTAAATTAACAAATCCATAAAACAATAAAGTAATAAAACAATAAATCAATATAATTATAAAAAAAGATAAAAAACAAAACTTTTGTTCACTTTTTTATTGACTATTACTCACTATTAATGTTAAAATATATATAGTGATTTTGTTATAAAGGGGTGATAATATGCAATCTGTAAAAACGAATAATAACACACTTGAAAAACAAATTGAACTAATAATTGAAGATTTAAAAGAACTAAGAAAAGAACAAATAAATACATTAATGGTATTACAAAAAAATCATAATACATATATGAAAAAGCTTGATAAACTTCAAGAGTACAATAAGATATCTGATATGACAAATCAATTGTTCGAAAAAAGATTATACGGAATTGAAAGTGCTCTTAAGGAGATTAACAAATGATTATGATTAAATTAAAATTTCACAAAAGAATATTTATAAAATAAAAGTGGTTTATATTTTTTATAAACTACTTTTGATTTTGTAAATGGATAAGAGGCAATATATAAATAGTTAGGATTATACAAAAAATGTTATATAATAACATTATTGTAAACGAATAAATGGATTAATAAATGTAAAATCAGAAAGGAGTTGAACCATGAAAAACATAAAAGACTATGATTTAAAAGATTTAGAAAAAGAATTTGAAGAAATGGGAGAAAAAAAATACAGAGCTGGGCAAGTTTTTCAATGGTTATATATTGAAAAAGTAAAAAGCTTTGATGAAATGACTAATTTATCTTTAGATTTAAGAGAAAAATTAAAACAAAACTTTACAATATGTAATTATAATATAATAAGAAAACAAGAATCATCAGATGGTACAAAAAAATACTTATTTGATGTGCTAGATGGAAATGCTATTGAAACAGTTTTGATGCAATATCATCATGGAAAAACAGTTTGTGTATCAACTCAAATTGGCTGTAAAATGGGATGTAAGTTTTGTGCATCAACAGGAATAAAATTTATAAGAAATCTATCAGCAGGTGAAATTGTTGAACAAATATTAGCTGTTGAGCAAGATATTGGTGACAAAATATCTAACATTGTATATATGGGAATTGGTGAACCACTTGATAATTACGATAATGTTATAAAATCAATTAGAATTATGAATAATCAAAAAGGTTTAAATATAGGAGCTAGACATATAAGTGTATCAACAAGTGGATTGGTTCCTAAAATATATGATTTGGCAAAGGAAAATATTCCATGTACATTGTCAATTTCATTACACGCTACAACAGATGAAAAAAGAAGCAGTATGATGCCTGTAAATAATGCATATAATATTGCTCAATTATTGCAAGCATGTAAAGATTATATAAAAACAACTAACAGGAGAATTTCATTTGAATATGCTTTAGCTAAAGATAATAATGATAATTTAGAAGATGCAAAAAGATTAGTAAAACTATTAAAAGGAATGTTATGTCATGTTAATTTAATTCCAATTAATAAAATCGAAAATGGTGCTTTTGTAAAAAGTACAAATGAAAATATTATTAAATTTAGAGATTATCTTAATGATAATGGAATTGTGGCAACAATTAGGAGAGAATTGGGCTCTGATATAGAAGCGGCTTGTGGTCAATTAAGACGAAAAAATTTAGAAAAATAAATTATTAAAAAAACGCAGTTTGCCATTGTAAAAAAAATAATAATAGGATAAAATATACTTGTAAAAATTAAATTAATAATATATAAATATACATAATAGACAAAGGAACTTTTAAAGGAGGATTTATGAGAGCATTTGGAAAATCGGATATAGGAAGAGTTCGTGAGATGAATCAAGATAGTTTTTTTATTTCATCACCAGAAGATAAATTACAATTATTTATTGTGGCTGATGGAATGGGAGGATATAAAGGTGGAGAAGTTGCTAGTAAATTAGCCGTTGAAACATCAAAAAGTTATATTATAAACAACTTTGACACAATTGAACATGATAAAGAAAGTATTTTAAAACTAATAAGAAGTGCTATAGAATATGCTAATTTGGCTATTTTTGAAAAATCAAAACAAGTGCCAGAATTAGAAAATATGGGAACTACAATAGATATTTGTTTAGTAATTCCAAATAAAGTTTTTATTGGTCATGTTGGAGATAGCAGAGTTTATAGAAAGAGAAAAGAATTTTTTAGAAAGTTAACAACTGATCATAGTTATGTTCAAAAATTAGTATCAGATGGTACAATTACAAAAGAAGAAGCATATAATCATCCTAAGAAAAATATGCTTATAAAAGCACTAGGATGCTCACCTTTCGTAGAACCAGATGTAACAGTAAAAGGATTTTTAAAAGATGACATTTTATTGATGTGTTCTGATGGTTTAACAAACATGTTAAGAGATGAAGAAATAGTTAATATAATTAATCAAAATCCAATAGAGGCTTGTAATAGACTTGTTAGCAAAGCAAATGAAAATGGTGGACTTGATAATATTACAGCTGTAATTATTTTATAAGGAGAGAATTACATATGAATATAGAAGGTAGAATAATAGGTAATAGGTATGAAATAATTGAAAAAGTAGGCAGTGGTGGAATGGCTACAGTGTATAAAGCTAGAGATACTATTTTAAATAGATTTGTAGCTGTTAAAGTTTTAAGAGATGAATTCACTACTGATGAAGAATTTATCAAAAGATTTAATACAGAGGCACAATCAGCTGCTAGATTAACACATCCAAACATAGTATCTGTGTTTGATGTAGGTCAAGAATATAATATTTACTATATTGTAATGGAATTAATTCAAGGTAAAACTTTAAAACAAATTATTAGCGAAGAAGGAGCTTTACCATGGAAGTGGACTGTAAATATTGCAATTCAAATTTGTTCAGCTCTAGAAATGGCACATAAAAATGGAATTGTACACAGAGATATTAAGCCACATAATATTATAATTACAGAAGATGGAATAGCAAAAGTAACTGATTTTGGAATTGCCAAAGCTGTATCTAATTCAACAATTACTGCATTTGGAACAACAATTGGTTCTGTACATTATTTTTCACCAGAGCATGCTAGAGGTGGATATACTGATGCTAAATCAGATTTATATTCACTAGGTGTTGTAATGTATGAGATGATAACAGGAAAAGTTCCATTTGATGCTGATACACCAGTATCTGTTGCATTAAAACATATGCAGGAAGAGCCTGTTGAGCCAATACAATTAAATTCAAGAGTTCCAGCAGCTGTTAATGAAATTATTTTAAAAGCAATGAAAAAAGATACTAGTGAGAGATATAGCTCTGCAACAAATATGATGAAGGATTTAAGTTTAGCTCTAAAAAATCCAAGCGGGAACTTTGTTCATCAAGGAACAACAGGTCAATTTACAAAAGTAATACCAACAATTTCAGAAAATATTGTAAGTGAAAATAGATACAAATCAGGTGATAAAGAAAATGAGGTTGAGCAAGAAGAAAAGAAGCAAAACTTTATTTCTAGATATCTAGAAGAAAACCCAGAAAAGAAACCTATTGTATATATTGGTATTGGTATAATAACGATTGTGCTTTTATCACTAATATTATGGGGAAGCATTAAAATCGGACAAAATTGGGGAGGCTCTGGAAAGAATGTACAACAAGAGGTTGTTGCATTGCAAGATTTTACATCTAAAGATAAAGAAGAAGCAGTAAAACAAATAAAAGAATTAGGATATCAATGTGAAGTAGAAGAAGTATATAGTGATGAAGTAGAAGAAGGAAAGGTTATTTCACAAATTCCTGCACCTGGCTCAGAATATAATCCAAAAGTTAATAGACCAATAAAATTGACTATAAGCAAAGGCGCAAAAATGGTTAAAATGCCTAAAGTTAAAGGATTACAAATTGATGAAGCTATAGAAGAATTGAAAAAATATGAATTAGAAGTAAAAGAAGAAAGAGAAGAAAGTAATACTGTTGAAGAAGGAGTAGTAATAAGACAAGAAATTGAAGAAAATACAGAAATAAACGCAGGAACAACTGTAACATTATATGTTAGTAAAGGACCTAAAAAAGTTTCAGTAGCATCTGTAGTTGATAGAGATATTGAAGAAGCTAAAAAGATTCTTACAGAAAGTTCTTTAGAAGTTAATGTTATTTATTCTGAAGATACAACAAAATCAAATGGAGTTGTTTTAAAACAAAGCCTTGATGTTGGAAGTGTTGTTGAAGAAGGAACAGCAATTACTTTAACTGTAAATAAAATTCAAGAATTAAAAGAGGGTACAATTAATATCAATGTTAAATCTATAACAGGATATAAAGAGCCTACAACAGCTTCAACTACTGACTCAAAAGAAAATACAGATGGTTCAGATAAAGATAAGGACAAAGAAAAAGAAACAAAAACAGAGACTAAAAAACCTCAAAATGTTACAGTAATGGTAAAAGTTGATGAAGAAACTGTATATAAGCAAGATGTTCTTGAAAATACTGAAAATCTAAATGTTACAATAAAAGCAAAAGGTGTTGTTCAAATTAAAGTATATGTAAATGATGTTAGATATGCAAATGAACAAATGGATATGAACAGTGATAATAGAGTTTTAAATGTTAAAGGACAATATTAATAACTTCAATTAAAGGAGAAAAAATGTCAAAAGGATTAATAATCAGCAATATTTCTAATATGTATGAAGTAGAAGATATTGAAAATGGAAATATAATAAAATGTATTCCAAGAGGAAAATTTAAAAAAGATGAAATAACTCCAGTTGTAGGAGATAAAATAGAATTTGAATATCAAGAAGATGAAACTGGAGTTATTAATCAAATTTGTGAAAGAATTAATTATATTAAAAGACCTAAAATGTCAAATCTTACTCAATTGATTTTTGTTATTTCAATGAAAATGCCAAAACCTGATTTATTATTATTAGATAAGCAGTTAGCATTTGCAGAATTTAATAAAATAAAACCAGTTATATGTTTAAATAAAATAGATTTGGAAAATGAAAAAATTATAAATGAAATTTCAGAAATATACACAAAAATTGGTTATAAAGTTATTAAAACAAATGCGAAAACAGGAGAAGGTGTAACAGAAATATGCAAATGTTTAGAAAATAATGTTACAGCATTTTCAGGAAATTCTGGAGTTGGAAAATCTACATTGATAAATAATATATTTAAAGATATTTTAACTCAAGAAGGTGAAGTAAGTAACAAAAATAAAAGGGGAAAAAATACAACAACTGCAATAAAATTATATAAAATTGACGATAATTCATATATTGCTGATACACCAGGATTTTCAACATTTGACATATATGAAATTCCAAGTGAAGATTTAGCACATTATTTTATTGATTTAGCTAAGTATATTAAAGATTGCAAATTTGTTGGATGTACACATATAAAAGAAGATGAATGTGGAATAAAAAATGCTTTGGAAAATAAAAAAATTAATAGCCAAAGATATGAAACATATTGTAAATTATATACTGAATTAAAAGAAAAGGAGCAACACAAATGGTAGAAATTTCAACTTCAATATTAAGTGTAGAAAAAGAAAAAATAATAAAAACTATATATAATCTTGAAACAGCAAAAACAGATTATTTTCATATTGATGTTATGGATGGTGTTTTTGTTGAAAATGATACAACTGAAAAAATGGTTGAATACTGTGATTATTTAAGTAATATTACAAATATTCCATTAGATGTACATTTAATGGTTGCAGATCCACAAAAATATATTGATATGTTTTTACCATATAATCCTAATATAATTACAATACATTATGAAGCTATCAAAGATAAAAGTGAACTTATTGATATGCTAGATTATATAAAGTTAAATCACTGCAAAGCCGGTTTATCAATAAAGCCAAATACTGACGTTGCTGAAATTACTGATTTACTTGAAGTTGTACACGTTGTATTAGTAATGACTGTTGAACCAGGAAAAGGTGGGCAAAAGTTAATTGATACAACATTAGATAAAATTAAAACAATTTCAGAAATAGCAAAGCAAAAACAATTAGATATTATTATTGAGGCTGATGGTGGAATAAATTTAGATAACATAGAAAATGTTAAAAAAGCTGGAGCAGAAATTATTGTTTCCGGAACAGGAATTGTTAATTCAGAAGATTATAATGAAACAATTAAAAGAATGAAAGCATAAAAATAACATAATTTAGAGTTAGAATATATTAATATAAAAAGTGTGTATTAAATTAAAATGTAAAAAAACTTGATTATAATAATCCAAAATTTGAGTATTATAATCAAGTTTTTATATTTCGTTTATTTACATTTATTAGGGTTATGTAATAATTCAAGAATTTCTGGGTATATTTTTTCTGCATTGTTTTTCCAATTATCAACTATATCTTTTGCTTGTTCACGAGAATAAGCAAATGTTTTTACTTCAAATACTGTTTCATTATTTTCTACTATTTTACAATTAATCATGTAATTATTTTCGTTTTTAGGTGTGTATTCAGCAATAATAGAATGTTCTTCTTCAACAGTTTCTAAAGTTGATTTTAAATTGGTGTCAACTTTTAATTTCACAATACCAGGTAATATATCTAAAGTTAAATCTAAAGTATTTTTACCTAGTTCTGTTAATTCATATACTTCTTGATTTTCTATTGAATAAGAAACAATAAATTTTGTGTTTATCATATCAAGTAAAAATTGTTGAAAGTAAAAATAATTCATATCAATTGCAGTTAAAACTAGTTTATATAAATTATCATTTGTAATAGGTTTATGTGTTTGGTCTAGGATGTATAATATTAAAACTTTGTTTTCGGCTAATGTTTCACTGTCTGTGTTTATTTTCAATGGTTTCATCTCCTGATTTCTATTTTTTTGACTATGAGGATTATAGCATATGTGGGAGGATTTTTCAATATTTTTTTGGATTTATGTGTGTGTTTGTGTTTGGTTCGGGCTACTCAGAAGACAAAAGTGTTAAATTGTAACTGTGTGCTGAGATTATGATTTTGAAAATATTGACCAAATTTAAAAAATGGTGTAAAATAGTGCGAGAAAATATTGGAAAATGGGGAAGGAAGAGAAAATTATGCGTATTAGATTTAAACCTTGGGCAAGACCAGAATTAGAGGCAAGTAGCTTTTATATTGACAATCCTGAGGATTATAAGGGAAAATGGAGTAGTTTGTTTGAGAATGATAATCCAATAAGATTAGAGCTTGGTTGCGGAAAAGGCGGATTTATTTCACAGTTGGCTTCAAATAATCCAAATATTAATTATATTGCAATTGATATGGTTGATGCAATGTTAGGATTAGCTAAAAGAAATATTGAAGCTGTTTATAATGAGAAATTTATTCCTATCAATAATGTATATTTAACAAGATATGATATTGAAAGAATTTTGCTAATTATGGATGATAATGACAAAATAGACAGAATTTATATTAATTTCTGTAATCCTTGGCCAAGAGGTAAACACAGAAAGAAGAGATTAACACATACTAGACAATTGGAAAAATATAGACAGTTTTTAAAGGATAAAGGTGAAGTTTATTTTAAAACAGATGATGATGGATTGTTTAATGATAGTTTATTATATTTTGAACAAGCAGGTTTTGAAATTATCAAAAAAACTTTTGATTTAGCAAATACTCCTGATTTTTGGGAGAATATTGAAACAGAACATGAAAAAATGTTTAAGGAACAAGGAATTAAAATTAAAGCACTAATTGCTAAAAAGAAATAGAAAAAATGAAAAAAGAAAATAATTTGTGTTACAACATATTCATTCGGAAAAATAAATTATAAAAATAAAAAATTTTGAAAATGTTAACGTAGGCTTATTACAGTTTCTTAGAAGTGCACCTCTTGAGGGTGCGTAAGTGCCCTCTGCGGAGAGGCTCAAGGGTGCAACTCTTAGAAACTGTTTAAGCCGGAGATTACGTTTTCAAAATTTTTTATTTTTATCAATTTATTTTTCTCGGTAGAGATTTTCAAAAAACACAAATTAATTCTTTTGTGAATTTTTTGTAAATTTTTAAAATAGCTCAAATGCTTGAAACTTAGTGGTATGAGGCACTTTACAAAACATTCAACAAAAAAACATTAAAAACACCTATTGCAAATAAACAAGATTATTGTTATTATTAGTATGATAAACTAGAATTAAATAAAAGGAAGATAGATTATGATAGAATTTAGAAATGTTAATAAAACATATGATACAGGTACAGTTGCCGTAAATAATGCAAATTTTAAGATAGATAAAGGTGAATTTGCATTTTTAGTAGGAAGTTCAGGTTCTGGAAAATCAACTTTAATAAAAATGATTTTAAAAGAAGAAGAACCAACATCTGGGAATATAATCATAAATGGAAAAGACACAACATTTCTTAAAGCCAAGAGAGTTCCATATTTACGAAGAAGTATGGGAGTCGTTTTTCAAGACTTCAGGTTATTACCAGATAAAACAGTATATGAAAATGTTGCATTTGCTATGCATATAGTAAAAGCTACTCCAAGACACATAAGAAGACAAGTTCCAATGGTTTTATCACTTGTAGGATTAAGTGATAAATCAAAAGTATATCCAAATGAATTATCAGGTGGGGAACAACAAAGAGTTGCTTTAGCTAGAGCTTTAGTAAACAATCCATCAATGCTTATTGCTGATGAGCCTACAGGAAACTTAGACCCAGATACTGCATGGGAAATTATGAATCTTTTAAACGATATCAATTTAAGAGGTACAACTATAGTAGTTGCAACACATGCCAAAGATATAGTTGATAAAATGAAGAAAAGAGTTATTCAAATTGATAAAGGCAACATTATAAGAGATGATAAAAAAGGTGGGTATGATAGTGAGATATAATTTAATTAGTTATTTAATAGGCGATGGAATAAAAAATATTGGAAAAAATAAAAAATCAACTTTTTCAGCTATAATAATTATGATTATTACAATGCTTACTGTTGGAATCTGTTTTGTAATTGGTGAAAATGCAAAGGCAATTTTACATCAAATGGAGGAAGGATATCCAATAAATATATATATTTCTGATGATGCAACAGAAGAAGATAAAATAAAGCTGAAAGAGGAAATAAAGAGCATTGAATATGTTAATCCAGATAATATTCAATATGTAAATAAACAAGAAGCTTATCATGAAGCTGTTAGAAAGTTAGGAAAAGAACAATTAGAGGGATATACTGAAAATGAACATCCATTTCCAGAAGTATATATAATTACATTAACTGATTTATCAAAATTAGATGAAGTTGTAAATAAAATAATCGTTTTAGATAATGTTAAAGGAACAACAGAAACAGATAAGGATAAAGATAAAGAAAATGCACCAAATGGAGAAACTCAAGAAGCACAAGAAACAAAAGAGGAGCAACAAGGTGAACAGAAAAATAAAAGCCCAGCAGAAAGATTAACAAAGCTTAATAGAAGTGTTAATATAGCTATAATCGTTATAGGTGGTGCTTTGGTAGTTTTCTCTATGATAATCATAGGAAATACAATAAAATTAACAGTTCATGCAAGAAGAAAAGAAATTTCAATTATGAAATATGTTGGTGCAACTAACAATTTTATAAGAGCACCATTTGTAGTTGAAGGTATTATTTTAGGAGTGATTTCATCACTAATTTCAATAGTATTATTAGGTGGACTATATGTATGGTTGAAGAATGGTATTATTGGAAATGCACTTCAAGGTTGGTTAAAAGGATTTAGCAATATGAGTAGTGGAATGGAAAAATTATTACAATTTGACCAAATGTTTTCAGAGATAATGGTTATATTCTTAGCAATAGGAATAGGAATCGGTGTATTTGGAAGTATTTTATCAATGAAAAAATACTTAAAAGTGTAAGAACACAAAGAAAAATATTTAAAAGTGTAAAACACAAAGGAGAAGATGTAGAAATGAAAAAATTTAGAAAAATTTTATCAACATCAATTTTGTTAATTATAGTCGGTTCTTTATGGTTAAGTGTTTCGGCTGAGCCAGGAAGTTCATTTTATAAAGAACAAAAAAATGAAGCACTACAAAATTCTAGTGAAACACAATCACAGCTTAATAATGTTGAAGGTGAAATAGATGAAGTATTACAAGAAGTAGCAAACTTGAATAATTCAATATTAGAGTATGAAACACAAATTAGTCAATTAACTGAAAAATCAGAGGCATTACAAAAATCTATTGAGCTTAAAGAAAAAGAATTGGCTGAAAAAAAGAAATTATTGGAAGATAGATTAGTTGCAATGTATATGAAAAAAGAAACTACATTTTTAGATGTTGTTCTTTCAGGAAATTTAATGAATTTTATATCTAATCAAGATATGATTAAACAAATAGCTGATTATGATAATAGATTGATAAATGAAGTTGATGAATTAAAAAAATCATTAGAATCTGAAAAAACAGAGGTTGAAAAGGTAAAAAAAGAAAAAGAAGAAAAAACAGAGGAACTTCAAAAATTAAAAGCAGAAAAAGAGCAAAAAGCTGCTAATTTAACTGAAGAACAAAAAGAATTGGAAGCAAAATTATCAGAATATAAAGCACAAGCTGAACAATATGCTGCATTAGAAAGAAAAGCAATTGCACAAGAAGAAGCTGCAAGAAAAGCAGCTCAAGAGGAGGCAGCAAGAAAAGCTGCACAAGAAGAAGCAGCAAGAAAGGCAAAAGCACAAAACAATGCAAATTCAGGTAGTACATCTGCTTCAAATAATAAGACAACAACAACTTCAGTTTCATCATATTCAGGAGGAAAAGTAGGATGGCCTTGTCCATCAAGCTCAAGAATAACATCACCATATGGATATAGAATTCTTTTTGGAGTTAGAGATTTTCATACAGGTATAGATATTGGTGCTTCAACTGGATCAAATATTGTTGCAGCTGAGAGTGGAACAGTTATTTTAGCAAACTATGGATGGAATGGTGGATATGGTAATTACATAATCATAAATCATGGTAATGGAATTACAACAAGATATGCACATGCAAGTCAATTATATGTTACAGCTGGTCAAACAGTTTCTAAAGGTCAAGTTATTGCTGCTGTTGGAACAACAGGAAATTCAACAGGTCCACATTTACATTTTGAAGTAAGAGAAAATGGTTCGCATAAAAATCCATTAAATTATCTATAAAGTACCAAAAGGAGCAGAAACATAAACTGCTCCTTTTGTGCAATAGAACTTGAGAATATTTTTCATTTATGTTAAAATTAATCATTATAAAACAAAAATAATTAAAAAATGAAAAATAATTAGATAATAGAAAACATTCTAGAATTAAAACATCTATAGAAAGAAAAATAATTTTTGTAAAAATAATTTAAGAATAAAAAAATAATTATATAATATAATAATTATAGTTTTATGAGAAAGGATTTAATAATGGAAAAAAATAATAATTTTTTTAAATCAGCTACAGTTGCTTTTATAACATTTATAATTACTGCTTTAGTAACTTGTTCTGTAACAATTTTTGCAATAAACGAATTTTGTTTAGTAAAAATAGGAAATAAACCTGCTAGAAATGGTTTTGGTAAAATTTTAACAGGTATGATGACAAATATGTCAAAAGATAGTGAAAATATTCCTTTAAACAACAAAATTGCCGAAATACAGAATAAATTAGATGAACTATATATAGGTGAAATAGATGAGGAAAAAATGCTAGAAGGAGCATTAGAAGGATATGTTGCAGCAGTTGGTGATGATTATACAGAATATCTAGATAAACAAGAAATTGCAGATTTGAAAGAAGATGTAAATGGTTCATATGTTGGAGTGGGTCTATATATTGCTCAAAATGCTAAAACAAACGAAATCTTTGTCGTAGGGGTAATAGATGATTCACCTGCTGAAAAAGCCGGAGTTTTGGTTGGAGATGTTATAAAAAAGATTGATGATTCTGAGTACAATGGAGAACAATTAACGCAAGCTTCTAAAAAAATGAAAGGTATACCAGGAACTCAAGTAAAGCTTACAATTCAAAGAGATGATGAACAAATGAATTTAGATGTTGTAAGAAATGAAATTAAGTTTAAAAGCGTAAAATCTGAAAAATTGGATAATGATATTGGATATATCAAAATAAGCTCATTTGGAGGAACAACTGCTAAAGATTTTAAAAATGAATATAAAGGTTTATCAGAACAAAAAATTAAATCATTAATAATAGATTTAAGACAAAATGGTGGTGGTTTGGTTGATCAAGCACTAGATATTGCTGAAATGATTGTACCAAAAGGAGCAACAATGTTAATAACACAGGACAAAGATAAGCAAGAAGAAGTATCAAAATCAAATAATGAACCAAGTATTAATATACCTATAGTTATTTTAGTTGATGAATATACAGCAAGTGCATCTGAAATATTAACAGCAGCCATAAGAGAGAATACAAACACAAAAATAATAGGAACAAAAACATATGGAAAAGGAGTTATACAAGGTGTATATTTATTAGAAGATCAAGTAACAGGATTAAAAGTTACAATACAAGAATATTTCACACCAAATCACAATAAAATACACAAAATTGGTATTACGCCAGATGAAATAGTAGAATTGCCAGAAGAATGGAAAGGTCATACTGTTGTTGAAAGACAATATGACACACAATTAAATAGAGCTATTGAAATTTTGAAATAAGTTTTAGGGACGGTTCTAAGTTTTAGGGACGGTTCTAAATATTAAAATTTGATTAGAAAATTTAAATATTTAGAACCGTCCAAAAAAATAAATCAATTAACATAATGCAAAAAACACTGAAATATCAGGGTTAGATAATCTTTTTTATAAAAAAATTTTAAAAAAATCTTAAAAAAATATAGGCTGAAAACACTTATATATCAATACATACGGCAATTTGTATACTAAAAAAATAAAAAAAATGTAAAAAAATTTAAAAAAGTTATTGACATTTAAATCAAAATTTAGTATACTAAACGAGTCGAAGGAAATGGGCGCATAGCTCAGCTGGGAGAGCATCTGCCTTACAAGCAGGAGGTCATAGGTTCGAGCCCTATTGCGCCCACCATTTCTTATAAAAGAAATTTAGTAAAACTAAATTTTTTTTATTTACGGCCTGGTAGTTCAGTTGGTTAGAACGCTAGCCTGTCACGCTAGAGGTCGACGGTTCGAGCCCGTTCCAGGTCGCCATTTTTTTATTATAGGAACGATTAAGTTCCATTTTTTATTGTAAATAATATAAGGCTCGATAGCTCAGTTGGTAGAGCAGGGGACTGAAAATCCCCGTGTCAGTGGTTCGATTCC
>SAMEA3663241__coassemble_131_pt1 | contig 22010 bp, 21 predicted proteins | sample SAMEA3663241__metabat2_low_PE_011 | metagenome-assembled genome bin SAMEA3663241 (sample SAMEA3663241) | pig gut metagenome | biome: pig gut; feature: pig-associated habitat; material: faeces | place: China | collected 2013 | reverse complement strand
TAATTTCTCCAAAATCTGAACAGCATTACTAGCAGCACCTTTTCTAATATTATCAGCAACTACCCAAATATTTAGTCCATTCTTCACACTAAAATCTCTCCTAATTCTACTAACATAAACCTCATCATTACCAGAAACATTAGTAGGAAAAGCATAAATTTCAGAACGTGTATTATCTTCAACAACAATTCCAGGTGAATTCTTTAAAATTTCAACTACCTTATCTAATTCAAACTCTAACTCAAATTCGATATTGATACTCTCACAATGTGAATTAAAAACAGGAACTCTTACAGTTGTGGCAGTAATTGCTAAATCAGGTTTTCCTAAAATTTTTCTTGTTTCATTAATCATTTTTTCTTCTTCTTTGGTATAACCATTATCCAAAAACTTATCAATATGTGGTAAACAATTATTGAAAATAGGGTAAGGAAATTTTTCTAAACTGTAGTTCAAAGATGATGCATCAATTGTTTTTTTATTACTATTAGATACTTCTAATAAATTACTTTCACTATGATTTTTATAATAATCAGCAATCCCATTTTCCAAATCATGAATTCCCTTAGAACCAGCACCAGAAACAGCTTGATATGTTGAATAAATAATTCTCTTAATTCCAAAAGCATCATCCAAAGGCTTAAGAGCACAAACAGCTTGAATAGTAGAACAATTAGGATTTGCAATAATTCCATTATGCCACTTAATATCTTCAGGATTTACCTCAGGAACAACCAAAGGAACATCTTCTTTCATTCTAAAAGCACTACTATTATCAATAACAATGCAACCATGATTACTAGCAATAGAAGCATATTTTAAAGAAGTGTCACCACCAGCTGAAAATAAAGCAAAATCAAATCCTTCATCAAAAGAATCTTCTTTTAACTCTCTAACAACATAAATATTATCCATGAATTTTAGAGTTTTACCAGCAGATCTAGAAGAAGCAAAAAAAGCATATTCATTAATAGGCAACTTCTTTTCTTCTAAAACTTCAATCATCTTTTGCCCAACAACACCAGTTGCACCAACAACGGCTAATTTATAATTTTTCATAAAAACCTCCTTTGTGAAACATTTGGGGACGGTCTTGTTTTGTTTCAAATTTGAAACATTTGGGGACGGTCTTAATTTGTTTCATTTGAAAATCAAAAAGTAAATACAAAATAATCAAAAAATAATTATATTAATAAAAATATGAATTAAATTATAAAATATGACTTGCAAAAATAAAAAAATAATGTATAATTAAGAGGTACAATGAAATTTACATAAAAGGAGGTGAGAGCATGCCAAGACAAGCAAGGAAAGACTTAAGCTCTAATTTTGTACACATAATGGCACAAGGAATAAATAAAGAGTACATTTTTGAAAGCAAACATTTCAAGAAAAAGTATTGGGATATTCTTTGCGAGAAAAAAAGAGATTATGATATTGATATTATTTCACATTGCATAATGGATAATCATGTACATTTGGTTGCGTATTATAATAAAGTCGAAGAATTATCAATTTTTATGAAAAGAACTAATACAGCATATGCCAAATGGTATAATGAACAGAAAGATAGAGTAGGATATGTTTTTCGTGATAGATATAAAACAGAACAAATAACAGATGCTCATCATTTATATTCTTGCATAAATTATGTTCATAATAATCCGGTTAAGGCTAAAATTGTTAAAAGACCGGAATTATATAAATTTTCAAGTTATTTAAATTATTTATCAGATGATTATATTTTAAAATCTAAAATTTTTAAAATTCTAAATATTTCATTGCAAGATTTCAAAGAAATTTTTATTAATTCAATTGATTCAGATTTTTATAGTTTTCGAGAAAAAGCTCCAGAAAAAATTATAGAAGAATATTTAAAAGAAAAAAATATACAAAGCTTTAAAGATATTATTACAAAAAAAGAAAAGAAAGAATTGATTTTGCTTTTAAAGGAAAAATCTAATTTAAAATATGATGAAATAGCCAAAATGCTAGGAATCAGCAGAACTTCGATATATAGACTTAAAGAAGAATAAAAGTTTAAAAGCAAAATTGTTTAACAAAATGAAACAAAACAAGACCGTCCCGAAATGTTTCAAAAATGAAACAAAACAAGACCGTCCCCAAAAGTCTCAAAAAAATCTCAAAAAACCCTTTAATAAATGCTATAAATAGTATATAATTAATTCAAATTATAAAGAAAGGAAAAGTTTTATATGGATTTTAGCAATATAAGAGTATGTGCTTTTGTTGGACCTTCTGGTACTGGGAAAAGTTATAGAGCACAAATGGTTGCAGGTGAAAATGATATAGAATTTATTATAGATGACGGATTATTAATTAAAGGAAATGCCGTTGTTGCTGGAACGTCAGCAAAAAAAGCTCCAACTAAAGTTGAAACTGTTAAACATGCTTTATTTTATGAAGAACATGAGAAACAAGAAATGCAAGAGGCTTTTGTTAGATTAAATCCTTCAGCAATTTTAATTTTAGGTACTTCTGATGGAATGGTGGCAAAAATAGCTGCTAATCTTGGATTACCCAAAATAAGTAAAACCATATATATAAGTGATGTTGCAACCGAAGAGGAAATGGAAAATGCAAGAAGGATTCGTGTCACAGAGGGAAAGCATGTAATACCGGTTCCTACTTTTGAAATAAAAAAAGAGTTTTCAGGGTATTTATTGGACCCATTACAAATATTTAAATCAACAGGTAGAGGTAAAACTCCATATATGGCTGAAAAATCAATAATTAGACCTACATTTAGTTATATGGGGAATTTTACTATATCTGATAATGTATTTAAACAAATTATTGAACATTTAGCAAATAAAGAACCTTCAATTCATAAAGTTGTAAGAACTCGCGTTAATAAAGGTGAATTAGGAACAGAGATTTATTTAGAGGTAATTGTAAATTACGGTAAAAAAATAGTAGATATTTTGCAAGATTTTCAGGTCAGGTCTAAGAAAGAAATTGAAAGATTAACGGCTATGAATGTTGCAAAAATTGATGTTATGGCTAAAGGAATAAATATTCCAAAAAATATGCATATGTAAATAATAAAAAAGAGAAAGAGGGAATTCAAAATGGGATTTGTTGTAGCAATTGATGGACCAGCCGGTAGTGGAAAAGGCACTGTTACAGAAATTTTGGCAAAAAAGCTTAAATTAAATAGTATTGATACAGGGGCAATGTATAGATGTGTAACACTTGCAATGATTAGAAATAATGTTGATATTAGTAATATTGAAAAAGTAATGGAGGTATTAAATAATATTAATATAGATTTACAAAAAGTTAATAATCAATTAGTTGTAAAATTAAATGGAGAAGATGTTTCAAAAGAAATTAGAGAAAATCCAGTTAATAAAATGGTTTCAAAAGTGTCTGCAATAAAAGAAGTTAGAGAGAAACTTGTGGATTTACAAAGAAAAATGGCAGAAACTCAAGATGTAATAATGGAAGGCAGAGATATTACAACAGTAGTGTTTCCTAATGCAGATGTAAAAATATATATGGATGCAGATTTAGAAGAAAGAGCTAAGAGAAGATATGCTCAAAATAAAGCTAAAAATATAGAATGTACATACGAAGAAGTTTTAGAAGACATGCGCCAAAGAGATGAAAATGACATGAATAAACCAATTGGCACATTAAAAAAGGCTGATGATGCTATTCTTGTTGATTCAACTAATTTAACTCAAAAACAAGTTGTTAAAAAAATTGAAAAAATAATAAAAAATACTAAAAAGGTAAAAAAATTAGAACCAAGAATTTACTGGGAAAGACCTGAAACAAAATGGAAAAAATTTGTTAGAAAATTTGTTAAAGGTTTCTTAAGAACACTATACAAAATTACATTTAGAATGGAAATCACAGGAGAAGAAAACAAAACAAAAGCAGGAGAAAATGGTGGATATATAATATGTGCAAATCATGTTAATTTTTTAGATGCAGTTGCTGTAGTAGTTTTCAGCAAAGAAAAAATAAGATTTATTGGTAAATATGATTTAGCTAGAGTAGGAATTATCAGATGGTTGGAGCATTTATTTGATGTTATTCCAATTAAGAGAAACACACAAGATTTAGAAGCAATGAAAAGATGTTTAAAAGCATTAAAGAATAAAGAAATCCTAGGAATATTCCCTGAAGGAACACGAAAAGGGATGGAAAAACATCAAAAAGTTAAAAATGGAGCAGCATTTATGGCTATTAAATCAGGAGTTCCAGTCGTTCCAGTAGGAATATCAGGAGAATTTAAACCATTCAAAAAAGTATATATAACATATGGAGAGCCAATAGACATGTCAAAATATAAAATAAAAGGCAAAGAAAAAGAAGGTCAAGAACAGGCAACAAAAGAAATAATGGATAATATTGTTATGTTGACAAATGGAAAAAAATAATATATAATTATGAACTATAAACTGTGCAAAAAATAAGGCACACCGAAAGGATAAGATAAAATGGATAATATGAGTTTTGAAGAATTATTAAATCAAACATTAAAAGAGATTAAAGTTGGGCAAACTGTAACCGGAAATATTATAAATATTAATTCACAAGGAGAAATTTTTGTGGATTTAGGATATAAAGCAGATGGAATTATTCCAAAATCAGAATTTTCATATAATGAAAGTGATGATCCAAAGGATATGTTCAAAGTTGGAGATAGAATTACAGCTGATGTATTAAAATTAAATGATGGTTTAGGAAATGTACTTTTATCATTTAAAAAAGCAAATTCAAAAATTGTAAAACAAGATTTTGAAAGTAAAGTAAAAAATAATTGTACATTTACTGAAAAAGTTACTTCAGTTAATGATAATGGATTAGTTGTTGATTATAGAGGAATAAGAATATTTATACCATTATCATTATCAGCAATTCCAAGAGATGCAAAAATTGAAGATTATAAAGGAAAAACAGTTACATTTAGAGTAATTGAATATAATGAAGAAACTAGAAAAATTATAGGTTCAATTAAAGTGTTATTAGATGAGCAAAAACAAGCAAAAGAAGCGGAATTTTGGAATAACATTGAAATTGGAAAAATGTATAAAGGAACAGTAACAAGTCTTAGTTCATATGGAGCTTTCGTTGATATTGACGGAGTTCAAGGTTTGTTACATATTTCTGGAATGACATGGGAAAGAGATAAAAAACCAGAAGATATAGTTAAAGTTGGACAAGAAATAAAAGTAAAAGTTCAAGAATTTGACAAAGAAAATAAAAGATTAAAACTTGAATATGATAAAAAAGGAGCAAATCCTTGGGATAAATTTGCTGAAAAATACAATGTTAATGATATTGTAACAGTAAAAGTTGCTAATCTAATGCCATTTGGTGCATTTGTTAAAATAGATAAAGGTATTGAAGGATTAGTTCATATTTCACAAATAAGTGAAAAAAGAATTGCAAAACCTGATGAAGTGTTAAAAGTTGGTCAAAAGGTTAATGCAAAAATAATTAATATTGATTTAGAAAACAAAAAAGTTGAGTTATCAATTAGAGAATTGGAAGGTACTTCAAATGAACTAGTTGAAGAAAACAATGACAACATGGTAAATGCTGAAAATACTGAAGAAACAGTGACAGCAGAATAAAATTTAATAACAAAAAACAACAAAAAAATGCCAAGCTAAAGACTAATAAAAAAGTCTAAGCTTGGCAAAAGTGTCACACATTATGGGATGGTCTTGTATTGAATTATTTGATTTACATAATTGAAAACAAATAAAGATTTTCATAACTTTTCAATTATGCAAATTAAATAAAGCAAAACAAGATCATCTCGGAATGTGTAAAAAATGAAACAAAACAAGACCGTTCTCAAATGTTTCAAAAATGAAACAAATTAAGACCGTCCCCAAATGTTTCAAAATGAAAAAAGAAGGGAAGATTAAAAAATGAAAAACGAAAAAATAAGAAACATAGCAATAATTGCACACGTTGACCACGGAAAAACAACATTGGTAGATGCTTTATTAAGACAAAGCCATATTTTTAGAGAAAATGAACAAGTAGCTGAAAGAGTAATGGATTCAAATGATTTGGAAAAAGAAAGAGGAATTACAATTCTTTCTAAAAATACTTCAGTTATGTATAATGGAATTAAAATCAATATTGTTGATACTCCAGGACATGCTGATTTCGGTGGAGAAGTTGAAAGGGTTTTAAGAACTGTTGATGGTGTTTTACTTTTAGTTGACGCTTTTGAAGGACCAATGCCTCAAACAAGAGAAGTTTTAAAGAAATCACTAGCTGCTAATTTAAAACCAATAGTTGTAATTAATAAAATTGATAGACCTGGTGCAAATCCATTAAAAGTTGTTGACCAAGTTTTAGAACTATTTATTGAATTAGATGCAAGTGACGAACAATTAGATTTCCCAGTTATTTATGCATCAGCAAAAAACGGAATAGCAAAAATGAATTTAGAGGATGAAACAGATAATGTTCACTGTATATTTGATACAATTATCAATACAATCGAACCACCAAAATGCGAAATGGAAGGTCCTGCTCAATTATTAGTTTCTAATATTGATTATGATGATTATTTAGGAAGAATAGCAGTTGGAAGAATTGAAAGAGGAACAATAAAAAATGGTATGCCAATTGCAATTTGTAAACAAGATAAAAATCAACAAGGTAAAATTGCAAAATTATTTACATATGTTGGATTAAAAAAAGCTGAAGTTGAAGAAGCCCAAGCTGGTGATATTGTTGCATTATCAGGAATCGCAGATATAAATATTGGAGATACAATTTGTGATATTAATAATCCAGATAAAATTCCATTTGTTGATATTGATGAACCAACAGTTTCTATGACATTTAGTGTAAATAACGGACCTCTAGCTGGTAAAGAGGGTCAATATATCACATCAAGACATATAAGAGATAGATTATTCAAAGAATTAGAAAGAAACGTAAGTTTACGTGTTAAAGAAACAGATTCTGCAGATAGTTTTGAGGTATGTGGTAGAGGTGAATTACATTTATCAGTATTAATTGAAACAATGAGAAGAGAAGGATTTGAATTATTAGTTTCTCGTCCAAAAGTTATTATAAAAGATATTGATGGTGTAAAAAGTGAACCAATGGAAAGATTAGTTGTTAATGTACCAGATGATTCAATCGGAACAGTTATCGAAAAATTAGGAAGAAGAAAAGCAGAAATGGTTAACATGGAACCTGCAGAATTAGGACATACAAAAATAGAATTCAGAATTCCTGCACGTGGTTTAATTGGATATAGAACAGAGTTCTTAACAGATACTAAAGGTGAAGGAACAATGAACAGTATATTTGAATGTTATGAACCATATAAAGGTGAAATTTCTTCAAGAACAAGAGGTGTTCTAGTAGCATTTGAACCAGGAACATCTGTAACTTATGGATTATATAATGCTCAAGAAAGAGGAGAATTATTAATAGGTGCTGGTGTTGAAGTTTATGAAGGTATGATAGTTGGTATCAATTCAAGAAATGAAGATATTGCTATTAATGTATGTAAAGAAAAACATTTAACAAACACAAGAGCTTCAGGTTCTGATGATGCACTTCGTTTAGTACCACCACTACAATTCTCATTAGAAAAAGCTATTGAATTTATAGGAGAAGATGAATTAGTTGAAGTTACTCCATTAAATATCAGATTGCGTAAAGTTATTTTAGACAGTAAAACAAGAGAAAGAGAAGCTAGAAGAAATTCTGCTCAATAAGAAAATTTTTACATGAAAATTTGTAGTTTTAATAACAAATAATAGAAAGAGACCATTTGCTTATTATAGAAGCAAATGGTCTTAATTCATTCTAAAAAACAAAAATAATGGTTTCTGACATACTATCTGTGTTAGCTAAGTCAGAAGAAACCAAAATGTTCTTATCTGAGCTAAATGTTCCTTTTATTATTATAGGTTTATCTTCAGCAAAAAAATCGTCAAAATAAACCTTCGTGAAAAGATAGCTCAGATTAAGTTTGAATTTGCCTAATTCATCTGTAACTTTAATGCTCGAATTTTCGTCCTGATAGCCAATAAAGACACTATATGTTTTCTCATAAGCAGCTTTAATGTCTGGTTCAACAATTACAATGAGAGGTTTACAGTCTTCTGGAACATTAAAAAGCGAGATTGGGGCAGATTTTATCATTTGGATAAGTTCTGCTTCTGCTTTAACCAAAGCTTTTTTGAGTTCTTCAGCTTGCTGTAACTGTTTCTTCTGCTTTTCAAGTTCGTCTTGCCTTTGCTCGGCAATTTTGTTGTTCAGAATTTCCCTAATCATAGCGTTTACCTTTCTCCTCAAAAAGAGGGAAAATGTTGTGGATATGCTAAATAAAGCATAAATACGAATGATAACCTAAAAGGTCTTCGCAATTATAGCATAGACAAAGGATTTTTGTCAAATTGAAGCCTATAAACTAAATTGTGCAGACTAAGATTTATTTGTAAAATTTTTGTGAATTTGTAGAATTTATAGAATTAAAATAGTATAATTGGAATCAGGTATTAAGAAAAGCATTTTAATTATTATAACAAATAATGAATAACTACTAATAATATATATAAATAATAATTATTATAAAATACAAAAAAGCTGATAAATATAAAGCAATAAGATATATGAAAATAAAATAATAACATATTAAAACAAAAGATAGGAAGTGATATAAATGTTTTTTTCTAGACCTGGAGAATACCCACCATGTGGTTTATTTAATATAAAACATTTAATTTTAGCAATAAGTACATTTTTAGTTATATTCATATTACTAAAAACAATAAAAATTAATAATAAAAGTCAAATAAAAAATATAATAAGAAAAACAATAATAATAATATTAATACTAGAAGTAATAAAAACAATTTTCACAATTTCAATAGGAGAAGGAAATACTCCAAATAAAATTTTACCGCTATATTACTGTAGTTTACTATTATATGCGGGAATCTTAAGTTCATTTTGCAAAGGAAAACTACAAAAAATAGGAGATACATTTTTAGCAACAGGAGCAATAGTAGGAGGTACCGTATTTCTAATAGCACCAACAACATCACTGCCAGAATATCCAATGCTACATTTTATAAGCATACACAGTTTCTTTTTTCATGGAACAATGATATTTTTAGGATTATTAATCAATAAACACAGATATATAGAACTAAAACTATCTGATATAAAATATTATGCATTATTAATTTTTATAATATGTATGTTAGCATTAGGTGTTAACATCAAATTTGGAAGTAATCTAATGTTCATATCACAAGATTTCCCAGGTATGCCACTTTCAGATGTATATCATGCAACAGGAAAATGGTTTACTCCACTAATGATAGTAGTACAAATGACATTGCCATATCTTATAGTATATAGTATAAATTGCATTTGTAATAAAGTAAAAAGATTAAAAAAAATATAATGTTCTAAAAATTAAATTTCCCATTTCAAACCTATCCAATATTAGTAACAATTATGAAATTTGTCATATATATTGAACAGAAATCATAAGACTAATATAGGAAAGGAATGAATATGGGATTTTTTGAAATTATTATAATAGGTATAGGTTTATCAATGGATGCTTTTGCAGTCTCAATGTGCAAGGGGCTATCTATAAAAAAGATTAATATTAAAATGATGTTGATAATTGGATTGTATTTTGGCTTTTTTCAAGCGATAATGCCATGTATAGGCTATGGAGTTGGAACAACTTTTTGTGAAGTTGTTGAGAAAATAGATCATTGGCTTGTATTTGTTTTACTTGGATTCATTGGAATAAATATGATAAAGAACTCAAAAAATAATGATGATGGTAAAAATGAGAGTATAGATTTTAAAACAATGTTTTTGTTGGCAATTGCTACAAGCATTGATGCACTTGCAGTTGGAGTATCTTTTGCTTTTTTGAAAGTTAGAATCATAGAGCCGGTTGTTATTATTGGAATAATAACATTTATTTTATCAGTATGTGGAGCGTTTATTGGAAACAAGTTTGGAGATAAATTACAAAGCAAAGCTGAATTATTAGGTGGAGTTGTTCTTATTTTAATTGGATTTAGGATTTTATTGGAACATCTGAGCAGATTGTAAAACTACAGGTTACAGTTTAGCAATTTTTATAAAGATATTCTACGATGTGCGCTACTCAAAAGACAAGAACGGAAATTGTGACAATTATATTAATTATAATTCAAAAAAATGTTGTTTTTTTGACATAAAATTGTTATAATAGTATAGTTATTATAAATGAAAGAAATAGGGATGTTAAATGGAATTTGAAATTAATAATATAAAATTAAATGGAGTAAAAAATGTAAGAGATTTAGGAAATATACCAGTAAAACAAGGAAAAATAAAGAAATACAAAATATTAAGAGGTTCTTGTTTGGAAAATTTGACATATGATGATATGTGCATATTAGTTGATGACTATAAACTATCTACAATAATAGATTTACGAACATATAGAGAAATAGAAGAAAGTCCAGATGTAAAAATAGATGGAATTAAATATATTCATATGCCAATTTTTGATAAGAGAGCACTTGGTATAACGCATGAAAGTGATGATGAGATTGAAACTCAAAATTCAAGAAGATTAGATGTATCAAAAATGTATGAACAAATGCTTACAGGAGAAAGTTTACAAAGAATTTCAGAGATAATAAAAACGATTATTAATTTAAAAAATGAAGAGTATTCAGTTTTAATTCATTGTACTGAGGGAAAGGATAGAACAGGAATAATAATAGCTTTAATTTTAATGATTCTAGGAGCGGATAAAGAAGTAATTATAAATGATTACCTATATACAAATAAAGTAAATAAAAAAAGAGCTAATAAACATTATTTAAAAACAAGATTATTAAAATTTGATAAAGAAAAGGCTGAAAATGTAAAAAATATTCTTCTTGCTAGACCTGAATATATAAAATCTGTTTTTGATATTATAGAAGAGGATTGGTATGGAATAGATAATTTTATTAAATATGGTTTGAAATTAGAGAACTTTGAAATAGAAGATTTTAAAGATAAAGTATTAAAGTAGAATAAAAAAATAATAATAATAAGGCAGAAAATAATCTTTATTTAGATTTTTCTGCCTTTTATTATAATATAAATATGAAAAATATTTCACATAAGTATTGACAGTATTGACAATAATATGATTTACTAAATATAATAATGTTATATCAATAAAAAACTATAATAGTTGTATTAAATAAAAATGTATAATTATAAAAGAATATAGAAAGGAGATTTTTATGAAAACAGAAAAAAATATATTAATAGCTTTTTTATTAAATATAAGCTTTTCGATAATTGAACTATTAGGAGGTTTATTTACAGGAAGTATAGCAATATTGTCAGATTCATTGCATGATTTAGGTGATGCATTAAGTATAGGTGTATCATATTTCTTAGAAAGAAAAAGCAAAAGAAAACCTGATAAAAAGCATACATATGGATATATAAGATATTCTGTAATGGGAAGTATATTTACAACAACAATATTACTAATTGGCTCAATATTTGTAACATATGAGGCAATAAAAAGAATAATAAATCCAGTAGAAATCAACTATAATGGTATGATAGGATTTGCAATTTTTGGGATAGTAATTAATACACTAGCTGCACTTGTAACAAAAGAAGGAGATTCGTTAAATCAAAAATCCGTTAATCTACATATGTTAGAAGATGTATTAGGTTGGATAGTTGTATTTATAGGTTCTATTTTAATGAAATTTACAAATATAACATATATTGATTCAATATTATCAATATTAGTAGCAGTATTTATTTTTATAAATGCATTAAAAAATCTAATAAAAATAATAGATTTATTTTTAGAGAAAACACCTGAAAATATAGATATTGATGAAATCAAAAATCATTTACTTGAAATTGATGGAGTAAAAAATGTACACCATGTTCATGTAAGAAGTATTGATGGATACAGCAATTTAGCTACATTACATGTTATTGTAGATAAATATAGCCATGATATTAAAAACAGTATTAAAGAGGAATTAAAAGAACATAATATTTGCCATTCAACAATAGAATTGGAATTAGAGGATGAAAATTGTTGTGATGAAGAGTGTAGGGTTGAGGTTAATAAAGAAGGAGGACATCATCATCATCACCACCATTAAGATTTTGATTTATAAAAATTTGCATAATATATATAAATATGTTAGAATTTGAAATAGTTAATTCAAAATCAAAACATGGGGGAGTAAAAAATGCTAAAAAACAAAAGAAAATATTGCAAAGAAAAAGCCAAAAAAAATATATATAAAATAGCATTATTACTATTAATTATATTCATAATTTTAATTAATAATTTAAATGTATATGCAGTAGAACCACCTTCAATTAATGCTAAATCAGCAATAGTTGTTGAAAAAAATACAGAGAAAATAATGTATGAAAAAGATGCATATAATCAAAATTATCCTGCTTCAGTTACAAAAATTTTAACAGCTATTCTTGTAATAGAAAATTGTAATTTAGATGATATTGTAACCGTGTCTCAAACTGCTATTTCAAGTATACCAAGCGATTATGTTGTTGCACCATTATTTGTTGGAGAGCAAATTAGAGTAGAAGATTTATTATATGCACTTATGTTAAAATCTTGCAATGATGCTGCATATGCTTTAGCAGAACATGTTGGAGGTTCTAATCAAGGATTTGCAGACATGATGAATAAAAAAGCAGAAGAAATTGGCTGTAAAAATACTCATTTTGTAAATCCAAATGGGATACATAATAATAAGCATTACACAACAGCATATGACTTATATCTAATTTCTAATTATGCAATGAAAAATGAAATATTTGCCAAAATTGTTTCAACTCATGAATATACTTTACCAGCTACCAATATGTATAAATCTGCCAATAGGGTTATGGTAAATACAAATCAATTTATAAATCAAAATAGTAGTTTTTATGACGAAAATGTAAAAGGAATAAAAACAGGAACTACAAATCAAGCAGGAAACTGCTTAATTACAGATGTTGAAAAAAATGGTTTAGAGTATATTATTGTTGTTTTAGGAGCAGATAATGCAGAAAGTAAATTCAAAGAAACTAAAAAAATGATTGATTATGTATCAAATAATTTTGCTCTTGTTAAATTGCATGATAAGGGAGAAATTATTACTTCTGTTGATGTTAAAAATGCAACAGAAGAAACACAAAAACTAAATTTAGTTATTAGTGATGAAATTTTAGCTATGAATAATGTAGAAGTAAAATCAGATGAAATTACTCCAGAAATAAAAATAACTGGAAATTTGGTTGCACCAATACAAGAAGGTCAACAAATTGGAACAGTTAAATATATTGTTGAAGGAATTGAATATACAGCAGATTTGGTAGCAGCAAATAATGTCGAAAAGAAAAAAAATTATGATTATATAATTGTAGGAGGAATTTGTGCTGTAGTAATCTTATTGTTTATAACTGTTAAAGAAAAATCAAAAAAATAAATTAAAAATAAAAAGAGCTCTTTTTCAAAAAAGCTCTTTTTATTTTTGATTTCTTATTAATTTAGCAATCTGGGTTACTCGGAAAAATTTGAGTATAAGGAACAGAAAAAATTGACAAAATCATCTGATTTCCTTTCAATAAAACTCCATAAAAATTCAACTTTAAAAACTTCACCTGTATAATCAATATTCTGCGAAAGATAGCCATTTAATTCATCAAGCCATGTTTGATCTTGCCGGCAGTCAAAGTTTGGCATGCCAGAAAGAGGCAAAATCTTTGGAATAGCTGCTATTGAAATAAGTGAAATTAATTGCTTTTTAAGTATTAGCTGATTACTTTTTGTGTAAAAACCATATAAACCTGCTTGAGAAAAAAAGTCTTGTATTGACCATGTTTTACCATTTATTCGATTTGTAACCATATTGTGTTCTGAATCCCATTTAAATTTAGGGATGAGGACATCTTTTATAAAATAGTAATCTAAGTAATTGTGGCAAAACATTCCTAATTTCAAGGAATTGGGTAAATCAAGTAATTCTTTTTTGGCAAGTTCAAGATTTGGAATAAACAATCCATCAATTCCTGTTAACATATAGTAATGAGAAAGACTTTTGTCTTTATTTAAGTCAGGAATGAGGTTGCCAGCAAGAAAATCAGTTTTGCTTAAAAAGATTGAGTTGGGTAATTTCCGATAAACCATATCACCAAATAATGCATGTGATAAAATCCCAGGCATTGTTTTTTCCTCCTTTTTAGATTATAAGGATTGTGTGATTTTAAAGTCTTAGTTTAGACTTAATATGTAAATATTTATATGTGTTTTATTATAGCATAAATTTTGGTGATTAGTCAAAAATAAGATAAAAAAGTACTATTTTTTTTACATAAAATAAAACTAATCAATATGCAAACAAGTGTTTACAAATATGAAAATTTATGTTATAATTTGGATGTTGATAAAATTTTGAAGGGAAGGATTTTATGGAAGGCACAGAACAAAAAGTGTATATTTCAATTGATTTAAAAAGTTTTTATGCATCTGTTGAATGTAAAGAAAGAGGGCTTGATCCATTAACAACAAATTTAGTTGTGGCTGATAATAGCCGAACAGAAAAAACAATATGTCTTGCTGTAAGTCCATCTTTAAAAGCGTACGGAATTCCTGGAAGAGCACGATTATATGAAGTTGTACAAAAGGTAAAAAATATTAATGCAGAAAGAAAAAGAATGGCTCCGAGACAAACTTTTGTTGGAAAAACATATAATGCAATTGAGTTAAAAAATAATAAAGATTTAGAATTAGATTATATTATTGCTCCACCAAGAATGGCGTATTATATGAAATATAGCACAAATATTTACAATATATATTTAAAATATTTTTCATCAGAGGATATATTTGCATATTCAATAGATGAAGTATTTTGTGATATTACAAAATATCTAAAGTACTATAAGATGACACCAAGGGAGCTTGTAACTAAAGTATTACAAGATGTTTTTGAAACAACAGGAATTACAGCAACTGCTGGAATTGGGACAAATTTATATTTATGCAAAATTGCAATGGATATTGTTGCAAAACATGTTGAGCCTGACAAAAATGGTGTAAGAATTGCAGGTCTTGATGAAATGACTTATAGAAAATATTTATGGAACCACAAGCCTCTTACAGATTTTTGGAGGGTTGGAAAAGGATATAGTAAAAGATTAGAAAAATATAGAATTTTTACTATGGGAGATATAGCAAGAACATCTGTTGAAAATGAGGAATTATTATATAAATTATTTGGAGTTAATGCAGAATTATTAATAGACCATAGTTGGGGCTGGGAGCCTGCAACAATACAATCAGTTAAATCATATAAACCTATAACAAATAGTATTAGTTCTGGACAGGTTTTACATTGTCCATATAATTGTGAAAAAACTAGACTTATTGTAAAAGAAATGACGGAATTACTTACATTAGAATTAGTAGAAAAAAAGTTGGTTACAAGTCAAATGGTTTTAACAATTGGGTATGATGTCGAAAATTTGACAAATGAAAAAATATATAAAGAATATGATGGAGAAATTACATTAGATAGATATGGAAGAAGTATTCCAAAACATGCACATGGAACAATTAATATAAATCACAAAACTTCATCAACAAAGATTATTATGGATGCGGTAATGGAATTGTTTGATAGAATTATCAATGATAAATTATTGGTAAGAAGAATAAATATAACAGCAAATAATGTTGTAAATGAACAAGAAGCGGATAAAGAATTAAATTATGAGCAGGTTGATTTATTTACAGATTACAATGAACTAAGCAAAAAAATAGAAAAAGAACATGCAGAAAAAGAAATACAAAAAGCAATGCTTAATATAAAAAGAAAATATGGAAAAAATGCAATAATTAAGGGAATGAATTTGGAAGAAGGTGGAACAACTATTCAAAGAAATAAACAAATTGGTGGACATAAGGAGTGAGAGAATATGAGATATAATGGTGAATATGATGATATTATAAATCTTCCACATCATGTTTCAAAAAAACATCCACAGATGTCAATTGATGCTAGGTCAGCACAATTTGCTCCATTTGCAGCATTAGTAGGGTATGATGACCAAGTTAGAGAAACAGCAAGATTAACAAATGATAGAAAAGAAATTGCTGACGGCTTACAATTGATGCTAGAAGAAAAAATAAAAGAAATACAAAGGCTAATCGATTTGAAACCTACTGTAGCTATTACATATTTTATACCTGATTTAAAAAAAGAAGGTGGAAAATATGTGACCAAAAATGGTATTGTTAAAAAAATTGATAAAATAAGGCAAGAGATTGTTTTCGAGGACAAAACTGAAATAGATGTTAATGAAATTATTGAAATTATCATTAATGAATCTTAAAATACAAGCCAGGCTAAAGACATGAAAAAATTTCCAAATGTCTTTAATCCTGAATACAAGCGGAAGAATATTTACAATAATTATATATTATTGTATAATTCAGATGTTAGTAGTATATAAAGAAACGGAGGAATTTTAATTGGAAAACATTATTGAAATTAAGAACTTAGTAAAACAATATAAGGAGTTAAAAGCAATTGATGACTTATCTTTTGAAGTTAAAAAAGGCGAAATACTAGGGTTACTAGGTCCAAATGGAAGTGGAAAATCCACAACAATTAATTGCATATTATCACTTTTAAATTATAATAAAGGAACAATAAAAATCTTTGGAAAGGAAATGAAACCAAACAGCTATGATATCAAGTCAAAGATTGGAGTAGTCTTCCAAGATGTTTCAGTATTTGAAGAATTAACAGTTTATGAAAATATTGATTATTTTTGTGGTTTATATATTAAGGACAAAAATACAAGAAAAAAATATGTTGAAGATGCAATAAATTTAGTAGGCTTAAGCGAGTTTAAAAAGTTTTATCCTAAAAAATTATCAGGTGGTTTATTAAGAAGATTAAATATTGCTTGTGGTATAGCACATAAACCAGAATTGATATTTTTTGATGAACCAACAGTTGCAGTAGACCCTCAAAGCAGAAATAATATTTTAGATGGAATAAAAAAATTAAGGGATAATGGTGCTACAATTGTATATACAACACATTATATGGAAGAAGTTGAATTACTTTGTGATAGAGTTATTATATTAGATAAAGGAACAGTTTTAGCTTCTGGAACAACAGATGATTTAAAAGATTTAGCAAGAATAGAAGAAAAGGTTACAGTTGAAGTAAATGATTTAGATTCAAAATATATTGAAAATATAAAATCAAAAGAAAATGTTGATGACGTGATTTATGATGGTAATACATTATTAATTACATTTATAGAAGGCAAAAATAATTTAGTTGATATGATAGATTATTTGAAAAAAGAGAGTATTAAATATAATAAAATTTATTCTGAAAGACCTACACTTAATGATGTATTTCTAGAACTAACAGGAAAGGAACTTAGAGACTAATGTTTATACATAATTTTAAGTATTCTTTAAAAACTCTCTTTAGAAATAAGATGCTAATATTTTGGACTTTTGCCTTTCCAATAATATTAGGAACAATGTTTAATTTAGCATTTTCAAATATTGCTAATAGTGAAAAATTTGATATCATAGATATTGCAATTGTAAAAAATGATGATTTTGAAAATAATGAAGCTTATAAAACTGTTTTTGAACAATTAAGTGATAAATCAAATAAGGATCAGATGTTTAATACCAAATATGTTTCAGAAGATGAAGCAAAAAAACTTCTTGAAAATGATGAAATAGTTGGGTATATGAAATTAGACGGAGATGCTCCTAAAGTTACTTTTGTAAAAAATGGAACAAATCAAACAATTTTTAAATATGTAGTTGAAGAAGTTGCGCAAAAAAGTAATATGATTAGTAATCTAGTTGAAAATGAAATGAAAAATAGTGTTAAAATAGAAGCGGAAAATATAAGTGAAAATCAAATAAATACAGAAGAAATCATTAAAAAAGCTTATGAAATAGCGCAAAAAGATGATGTGAAATTAAAAAATATTTCAAATAAAAACTTAGATTATATGATGATAGAATTTTATACATTAATAGCAATGACTTGCCTATATGGTGGTATTTTAGGAATGGTAGCTGTAAATCAAAATTTAGCTAATATGACAAATCAAGGAAAAAGAGTATCTGTATCACCAATAAAAAAGGCTAAACTATTAATAAGTAGTTTATTAGCAGGATATATTGCTCAATTAGTTGGATTAGCACTTTTATTTATATATACAGTTTTTGTATTAAAAGTAGATTACGGAAATAATGTAGGATTAATTATTTTACTATCAATGGTAGGAAGTTTTGCAGGATTATCAATGGGAGTTGCAGTTGCATCAGTAATAAAAGCAAGTGATAATGCAAAATCTGGAATTTTAATAAGTATAACAATGCTAGGATGCTTTTTTTCAGGAATGATGGGTGTAACTATGAAATATGTTATTGATAAAAATGTTCCAATAATTAATAAATTAAATCCTGCAAATATGATTACAGATGGATTTTATTCACTATATTATTATGATACATTAGATAGATATTACTTTAATATTATTAGTTTATTAATTTTTGCTTTTATACTAATAGTAATTTCATTCTTTAGTTTAAGGAGGCAAAAATATGACAGTATTTAAAACTTTTTTAAAAATATTAAATAAAAATAAAGGAATTGTATTTTTTTACACTGCTTTATTATTATTGTTTGGTGGAATAAATATGAGCTCAAATAAGCAAACTACCGAATTTGAAGCAATAAAGCCATCAATTCTAATTGTTAATAAAGATGAAGAAGAAGGAATTACAAAAGATTTTATAAAATATATTAAAGAAAATAGTACAACACCTGAAATTGCAGATAATGAAGAAGCAAGAAATGATGCTTTGTTTTATGAAGATGTAAGTTATATTGTATATATTCCAGAAAATTATCATAATGATTTTATGGCTGGAAATGCTCCTGAACTTGAGATTAAACGCACAGGAGTGTATGCATCAGAATATGCTGAAATGCTAGTAAAAAGATATCTTGGAGTAGCAAGTGCATATCAAAAAAGTATAAAAACAGAAAATGAATTAATAGAAAAAGTAAATGAAACATTATCAAAAAAAGTAGACGCTAATATAACTACAAAACTTGATACAACTACTTTAAATAAAGCAAATTTTTATTATAATTTTGCAAGTTACAGTATTTTAGCATGTTTGATTTATATAATATGTTTAATTTTATCAGTGTTTAATAGCGAAAAAATACGAAAGAGAACAGTAATTAGCTCTATGAATTATAAAAAATATAACAGAGATTTATTATTATCTAATTGTGTATATGCTGTAATTGTATGGGCTATATATGTAATTGCAAGTTTTGTTTTAGTTGGAAATATGATGTTTACTGCACATGGAGCAATTTATATAATAAATTCATTTATATTCACAATTTGTGCAACATCTATTGCATTTTTACTTGGAAGTGTTGTTACAAATAAAAATGCAGTTAATGGAATTGTAAATGTAGTTGCACTTGGTTCTAGTTTTTTGTGTGGAGTATTTGTTCCGATGCAATATATGCCAGATTTAGTTAAAAACATCGCAAAAGTGCTTCCTACATATTATTATGTTAAAACAAATGATGCGATAGCAGAGCTAGAAGTTATAAATTTTGAAACATTAAAACCATTGATGATGAATATGGGAGTTATTATTGGATTTGCAATTGTATTTGTAATTATTGCTAATATTGTTGCTTCAAAAAAACGAAAAATTGGATAAGTTTTATTTAAAATATAAATTTAATTGATATAGTAGGAAAGTAATTATTTAGCTTTCCTACTTTTTAGTCCAAAAAGTATAAAGAAATTTATTTAACTATAAATTGAAAAATATTGAATTATGTAGTATAATAGCTAGGAAATGAGATTTAATAGTAAAAAGGATGATAAAAATGAATAAAGATGAATTAATGAAAATAAAAGAAAAAGCATTAGAAGATCATATTCCAATAATAATGGATGATACATTAGAAGTAATAGCTGAAATTTTAACAAAAATAAAACCAAAAAGCATTTTAGAAATAGGTGCAGCAGTAGGATATTCAGCAATGTGTTTTTCAGAATATTTACAAGAAAATGGAAAAATAGATACTATAGAAAGAGATGAAGAAAGAATTATTCAAGCAAAAGAAAATTTTGCAAAAGTTGGAGTAGAAGATAAAATAAAACTATATGAAGGTGATGCTGTAGAAATATTACCAACACTAAATGGTAAATATGATGTGGTTTTCATAGATGCAGCAAAAGGGAAATATCCATTTTTCTTAGAACAAGCATTAAGAATGCTTAATGAAAAAGGTGTTATAATAGCTGATAATGTATTATATAAAGGATATGTTATGAGTGATTATAATAAACATAAACAAAGAACAGCTGTAAGAAATTTACGAGAATATATTGCAAGAGTTAATGAAGATGCTAATTTAGATACTGAAATTTTAGAAGTAGGTGATGGATTAGCTATCAGTTATAAGAATTGAGGAAGTTAAATGAAAGATAAAATATATAAAGAACCATTAAAATCAGAGGAAGAAACTACAATAAATGTATTGTATAGTGAAAATGTGTTATCTATTTACACAAATAAGGTAGGCTTACAAAAACAATTAAATAAATTAATAGGTGAACCTACAAAAGAAGATAAAATAAAAAGGTCTATTGCAGGCAGTAGATGGGAAATTCCTTTAAGTGATAAAACAAGAATTTCAAGGATGGTATTAAAAGCGAATTTATTCGAATTATAAAATTTAAAAGAAAGAAGTGATAAAAATGACAAGTAAACAAAGAGCATATTTAAGAGGATTTGCAAATAAAATTGAACCTATATTCCAAGTTGGAAAAGGAGGAGTAACAGATGTATTAGCAGAGCAATTATCTGATGCATTAGAGGCAAGAGAGTTGATAAAAATAACTGTACTAAAAAATGCACCTGATTATGCAAGAGATATAGCTGATGAAATAGCTGAAAAAACTAATTCTGATGTAATTCAAGTTATAGGGAATAAAATAGTGTTATTTAGACAGAGAAAAGAAAAAAGTAGATTTGAGATTTAATTAAAAAAAATAAAAAATGCAGATACTATATCTGCATTTTTTTATTTTAGTATATTTTTTATACAATCTACAACAATATCAATCATAACATCATAATTCATAGAACTATGTTTATGATAAACTACTTCATGACAAAGATCATCAATTAAGTTAACCGCAACATGTACTTTTTCTTTCATATTCTCAGTTACTATGTCATTATCACTAAAAATCTTAGTCAATTTATCAGTCATTTCTATTTCTGAAGAATGATATATTTCAGCAACTTCATCATCTGAATGAACCATAGCCATTAGTTCTTTATGAGCAGAATGAGATATTTTATGATTTTTAATAAACTTGTTAATCATATTTCTCAAAATAGTGTCTAAATCATATTTTTCAAAATCTTTTTCCGAAATTTTTATCATAGGGTAAAAAACCGAACTACCATAAGTTTGTAAACTCTCAATTAAAATATCATGTTTATCTTTAAAATATTGATATACTATTCCTGTTGAAACATTGGCTAATTTTGCTATTTCTGCAGTATTAGTATTATAATAACCTTTTTCACAAATCAATTCAAAACCAGCTTTTAAAATTTTTTCTTTTGTTTCTATTGAGCGTTTTTGAACTGGTTTTCTAATATCTGAATTTCCCATATATTTTTCTCCTTTTTCAAAATATTCTAAAAATGTTTTATTTGAAATATTATACAATATATTCGAAAGAAAAGCAATATTGAAAATGTGAACATAAATTCATATTGCTATTGACTTTGTGTAAATTGGAGTTTATAATAATAAAGAAATATGAAACGTAATTCATATTAGTAGAGCTTATATATAAAATATAAT